>OFFO01000782.1_pt1 | contig 23367 bp, 15 predicted proteins | sample 1521441 | NCBI WGS metagenome assembly OFFO01 (sample SAMEA3504097, study PRJEB24116) | mouse gut metagenome | biome: mouse gut; feature: mouse-associated habitat; material: faeces | place: Denmark | collected 2011
CCGCCGACCCCCCCAGCCGCTCCAGGCTGAGGGGCTCCTCAGCGTGGAGCTCCATATAATCGCAGCAGCTTTGAATCTCTTGAGAGAACTTGGGGTTGCTCCGGCAGGCGTGGACCTTTTCAATGAAGTCTTGGTACATTTTGTTTTTCAGCGCCAGGGCCTCCGTCATGGTGTGGGTGAGGAACAGCTTTTGAATGTATTGATCCCCTGTGGTATAGGCCAGCTCCGGGGACAGCCCGCCCTCGATGGCCGCCCGGGTGCACAGGCTGGTGAGGATGGTATACGCGATCTGTGCCTGCCCCAGGGGGTCGGGCACATAAGGTTGGAGCGTACCGATGTTGGAGGCATAGCTCAATACACCCGCGCTGTTCAGGTCCCCCTCCCGCACCATTTGCAACAGCATCCGTTCCGCCCGGTATACGTTCATCCGGTCCCGGGGGACAACCCGTTCCGCCGGGCTGTCCGACAGGGTGTTTTGATGGTGGAGGCCGCTCAGCGGGGTCCGCCGCCCGGTGACGCACCGGCCCAGCATGGCTGCGTACCGAAAGAACACGGACACCGGCAGGGTGGGGATGCGCTCCCGCCCCGCCAGCAGCCGCTCCTTGTATGCCGGGGAGCCCTCCGCCGCTGCGGCCACCTGCCGCCGGGCGTGCTCCATCATCTGGGGGGACAGGCTGGAGGTAAGGCAAGGCCCGATGACGTGCAGGCGGAAGCGCATATCTTCCCGGAACTCCCACACCCCGGCCCAGGCCATATTGGCGGCGCTGGACAGCAACATGGGGGCCTCCGTCTGGGCGGCCAGGGCGTACTCCAGACAGCCGGAATGGCGGAAGATGGGGTGGAACACCGTCTCCTCCGGGCAGCTGCTGGCCATGAGGGAGCCGTCCCCGTCGTAGCACCAGTAGTAGATGGGCTCGTCGCAGGCGATCAGCTCCCGGAACAGCATCAGGTTGTTTTGCAGCTCCATATCCTCACCCCATTGAATTTCTGCCTATGTATCATAACACAGGAAAACACCCTTGTATAGGGATTTTTTAGGAGGAAACCATATGCCGAAAATAAACAAGGTCGTGGCGACTGTTTGGTATAACAAGGAAGACATGCGCGCCCTTCGCCAAGTCTTTCCCCAGGCAGAGTTCAAGTACGTGGACTTTTACGACAAGGAAACGCTGGCCCGGGAGGTGCGGGACGCCGACGTGGCCATCCTTCTGGGGGATGTGGATCCCTGCCTGCTGGGAGAAAACACGCTGAAGTGGATCCACTGTGACCACGCGGGGCTGAACGGCTCCGCCCGACCTGAGGTGTTTGCACGAGGCATCCCGGTGACCGGCGCGGCGGGCCGCAGCGCCCCGGTGCTGGCGGAACACTGCATCTACTTCATGCTCCAGCACTGCTACCACACCAAGGAGCTGCTGGCCGCCCAGGAGAAGGGCCAGTGGGGGGTGGAGGGCTCCAACCAGTGGCGGGGGCTGTATGGCCGCACCGCCGGGATCATCGGCATGGGGAACAACGGACGGATGCTGGCCCAGCGCCTCCACGCCATGGGCATGAAGCTGATGGGCTACGACAAGTTCCCCATCAAGGGCGTGGACTACCTGGACGCCAAGTTCAGCGCCGCTGACGGGGACACCATCGACCCCATCCTGGCGGAAGCGGACTTTATTATCCTCACCCTGGCCCTCACCGACGAGACCTACCACATGATGAACGCGGAAGCCTTTGCCAAAATGAAACCGGGGGCATTCCTGGTGAACATGGCCCGGGGCGGCGTGGTATGCACGGAGGATTTGGTGGCGGCGCTGGAGAGCGGCCAGCTGGGCGGCGCGGGGCTTGACGTGTTCGAGGAGCAGCCCCTCCCCGCGGATCATCCTTTGTGGCGGATGCCCACCGTATATATCACCCCCCACTGCACGCCCCAGGTTCCCCACCGGGCAGGGCGGAGCATTGAGATCATCCGGGAGAACGCCCGCCGGTTCGAGGCCGGGGAACCCCTGCTGAATTTGATGAAGCCGGAAGACGCCGTCACCGGGGAGGAGACCGAGAGCGGCTGGGCCCGAATGATGAATTCGGGGCTGACCAAGGAGCAGATCGAAAAGCTGGACCTGGAAAAGTTCCTGGGCAGGCGGGGTTGGACCGACCTGTCCGAGTGGATGTGAGGGGGGCTTTCATGGGCGAGACAAAACACTGGTGGGAGGACTATCCCTGGCGGATGATTCAGACCAACCTCCGGGAAACCGACATGGCGGATTTAGACGCCAAGCAGTATGTCCGGGACGTGAAGGATTTCGGGGCCACGGTGGTGATGGTGAACGCCGCGGGCATCATCGCCAGCTATGACACCAAAGTACCCTGCCACACCAAGAGCGAATTCCTGACAGGGGACAGCCTTCGCACCCTGCTGGAGGAGTGCCATAAGGTGCGCCTGCGGGTCATCGCCCGGACGGACTTCTCAAAAATACGGTATCCCGTGTATGAGGCCCACCCGGACTGGGCCTTCCGCACCGCCCAGGGGGAGATCGTCAACTGCAACGGCGACGTGCAGGTGTGCCCCAGCGGCGGCTATGCGCAGGAGGGCGTATATGACATCCTGCGGGAGCTTTTCACGGAGTTTCCCTTTGACGGCATTTTCTTCAACATGAGCGGGGCCTTTGTCACCGGCTACGGCGGGGAACGGTACGGCCCCTGCATGTGCCAGCGCTGCCGGAGCGCCTACAAAGCGGCCACCGGCCAGGACGCCCCCAAGAGCGGAATGCGGGACCCCGGCTTTATGAAATACCTTGGCTTTCAGACCAAACAGATCCAGGCCAACAAGATGAAGCAGTACCGCCTCATGAAGGAGCTGAACCCGGAGCTGGCAGTGAACGGTTTCGACTACACCCGCGCCGAGTGTAATACGGATATCGGACGTGGACCGTGGGTGTACGGGGCCTCCTCCAATGCCCGTTCCAACGGCGGCTGGGGCCGGACGGTGGACAACGCCAGCGTGGATTTCATGTCCTTCCGCTACCGGGACAGCTCGGTGTCCCCGGCGCTGATGGCCCTGCGGCAGTGGCAGACCCTGGCCAACGGCGGCGGACTGAGCCTGTACGTTATGGGGCGGCTGGACAACCACCGGGACGTGTCCTCCTTCGCCCCCACCAGGCGGGTGTTCCAGTTCCAGAAAGAACATGAGGCCCTGTTCAACGGCCTCACCTCCGCCGCGCAGGTGGTGGTGGTCCGGAAATGCGGCATGGCGCTGAATGCCCCGGAGGTGGACGGCTGGGTGCAGGCCCTGACGGAGAGCCATATTCCCTTCGACGAGGTGAAGCTGCCGGACCTGACAGCGGAGAAGCTGGAGGGAAAAACGGTGGTGATCCTGGGCGGCGCGGGAAAGCTGCCGGAGAGCCTGGGGGCGCTGCTGGACGGCTTTGCCTGGGAGGGCGGCACGGTGATCGCCTCCGGGGACACGGCTGGGCTGGGCTGTCTGGGGATCAGGGCCCTGGGAGAGCGCAAAACGGGCCTGATGTCCTCCGCCTTTGAGGTGGGAGAGAGGGACAAGACGGCCTTTCCCCGCTGCGCGGAGGCACCCATCCTTCCCATCGGCCCGGAGCTGCAAATGGTGGAGTTTGGGGAGGGGACAGAGCGATACCTCCGCCTCATCCCCGAACACCCCTACGGCCCGCCGGAGCGGTGCTATTACACCGAGACCGCCGATTACCCCGGTGTCACCGTCCATCCCTACGGCGCGGGGCAGAGCGTGTACATCCCCTGGAACGTCGGGAGCTTCTATTTCGAGCAGGGCTGGCAGAACACGCTGAACGTGATGCAGGACGTGCTGTTCTCCCTGTGCCGCCTCCCGGAACTGGCCCCCGGCCTGTCCCCCATGGTGGAGCTTACCCTGGCGAAAAAGGACGGCCTGCTGCTGGCCCAGTTGGTGAACGCCTCCGGGTGCTTCGCCAACCGCTGGTTCCCACCCGTGCCCGTCCGGGATATCCGGCTGGAGCTGCCGGGGCTGGCGGGCAAACAAGTCCGCGCCCTCAACGGCGGAAGTGCTTCCAGTGAGGGTAAGGACGGCAAACTCATTGTGCATTTAGACGTACTCAACGAGTACGAAGCCATCATCATTGAATAAAAAGGAGTGCATTTCATTATGAAAATTGGACTGATCGGACTGGGCATCATGGGCAAGCCCATGGCGAAGAACATCCTCAAGGGCGGCTACACCGACCTGCTGGTGAGCGACCTGAACCAGGCCGCCGTGGACGAGGTGGTGGCCGCCGGGGCCAAGGCTGCTTCCAATCAGGAGATCGGCGAGAGCTGCGACGTGATTCTCACCATGCTGCCCAATTCCCCCCACGTGAAGACCGTCATGTTGGGCGAGGGCGGCGTGGCCTCCTACATGAAGCCCTACGCTACCTTCATCGACATGAGCTCCATCAACCCCGTGGCCTCCCAGGAGATCGCGGCGGAGTTGGCCAAGAAGGGTGTGGAGATGCTGGATGCCCCCGTGTCCGGCGGAGAGCCCAAGGCCATTGACGGCACCCTGTCCTTTATGGTGGGCGGCAAGCAGGAGGTCTTTGACAAGTTCAAGCCTTTGCTGGACACCATGGGCGGCTCCGTGGTGCGCTGCGGCGACGTGGGCGCGGGCAACACCACCAAGCTGGCCAACCAGATCATCGTGGCCTGCAACATCCAGGCTCTGGCCGAGGCCCTGACCCTGGCCCAGAAGGCGGGGGTGGACCCCCAGCTGGTGTTCGAGGCCATCCGGGGCGGCCTGGCGGGCTCCACCGTCATGAACGCCAAGGCCCCCATGATGATCGCGGGTAACGATCAGCCCGGTTTCAAGATCGACCTGCACATCAAGGACTTGAACAACGCTCTGGATTGTGCCCATTCTGTCGGCGCACCCGTGCCTATGACAGCCCAGGTGCAGGAAATACTCCAATGGATGCACAATCACGAGGGTGGACAGAAGGACCACTCCGCCATCGCCCAATATTACGAATACCTGACCGGTATCCAGATTGGCCGATAAAACCAAGGGGGCCGCTGCCATTGGGACATGATGACAGCGGCCCTTCCCATCGTGGTTTGGAGGTGGCGAATATGCCCCAATATTCCTACCGTCCGGAGCTGAAGCGGCCCAAGGCCCTGGGCGGCATCGATTTCGGCAACCCGGCCCTGGCCCCCATGGTGGGCTTGGTGGTGCAGAACCTGCGCAAGAACACGCGGGCCTACGGCCCGCCGGGCGGCATGACGCTCCGTGTGTTTTCCTTGCCTTCCCGAGACAGGGGGGACATTGAGTGTTTCGTACTGTCCCCTGACACGGAGAAACCCTTGCCCGGAATGCTGTACTGCCACGGCGGCGGCTTCTTCCTGCCCCTGGAGATCCCGGCTCTGGAGCTGGCGGCGGCATACGCCCAAAAACTGTCCGTCCGGGTGTTTCTGCCGGAGTACCGCCTTCTGCCGGAGCATTCCTACCCCGTTCCCCTCCGGGACTGTCGGGCCGTATGGGACGAAATGTGTGCCCATGCGGCGCGGCACCGCCTGGACGGGCGCGTCCTGCTGTACGGGGAGAGCGCCGGGGGCGCACTGGCGGCGGGTCTGGCCCAGCAGCTCCGGGACGAAGGGGTGCCGTCCCCCTGCGGGCAGGTTTTGATTTACCCGGCGTTGGACGACCGAAGCGAACACTATCCCTCCACGGAGGCATACAGCGGCGCGGTGTGGACAAAACAAGCCAACGCTCGGATGTGGAGCGGCTATCTCAAAAACGGCTTCCAGGGGCCGGAGGGCTATGCCGTCCCCCTGCGGGGCGGGGATTTTTCCGGCCTGCCCCCGGCTTACATTGAACCCCAGGGCATCGACCTGCTGCGGGACGAGGGCGCGGCCTACGGGGAGGCGCTGCGCGCGGCGGGGGTGCCCTCCCAGGTGAACCTCATTGAGGGGTCTTACCACGGCTTTGACGCCGACGTGGCGAATCCCTTTGTCCAATCTGTGATTGACCAGCGCATCCGCACCATGGCGGACATGCTGGCAGACCATAAAAACGAGGAGTGAGTGCCATGACCATTGAACAGAAGGTCAACGCCGCCAATGCCCAGGCGGCGGATATTTTGACCCGCGCCCGTCCCGTGTGGACGGACGTACAGCCCGCTATCGACGTGATCCCCGGCATGACCAAAACCACGGTATTGGTTCCCGGCCCGCCCCTGCCGGTGGAGCAGATCACCCCCCCTATCCGCACCTCCATCTGCGGGGCGGCAGTCCATGAGGGGCTGGCAAAAACCAAGGAGGAAGCCTGGACTATGGTGGAGCGGGGGGAGGTCTCCGTGGAGCCCGCCCAAAACCATCAATGCGGCTGTGCGGCCTGTATGGTGGTATCCGCCAGTATGCCGGTGATGGTGGCGGAGGACAAGGTGTACGGCGGCAAGGGCTATGCCCCCATACACCCCGGCCCCAATCCCAAATGCCTGCGCTGGGGCTTCTACGACGAGGATGTGGAGCGGGACCTGAGCTGGTTTCGGGACCACTTCGGCCCTGCCCTGGGGCGGGCGGTGCGCAAGAGCGGCGGTATCGACCTCATCACCGTGCTGGCCAAGACGGCGGGCATGGGAGACGAGAACCACAACCGCCAGCCCGCCGCCTCCATGTGCCTGGCCCTCCAGGTCATCCCCTGGATGCTGGACGACCCGGATCCCCAGCGGGACGAGATGATTCGCCACTTTGCCGCCAATGACCGCTTTTTCCTCCACCCCATGATGGCGGGCGTGGAGAGCATCACCGAGAGCATCAAGAAGATCCCCCTGTCCACCGTGGTGGCTGGCATGGCGGGCAACGGCGTGGAGTTCGGCATCCAGCTGGCCGGGACAGGGAACCGCTGGTACACCACCAAGGCCCCCGTCATCCAGGGCACTTTCCTCAACCCGTCCTACACCGAGGCGGACCTGCTGGGCTACCTGGGGGACAGCTGCGTGACGGAGGTGTACGGCCTGGGTGGGATGTCTGCCATCGCCGGCCCCGCCTACCTGCGCATGACCGGCTCCACCATCGCCGAGGCTCGGAGCCGGACGGAAAAGGCCCGGGCGGTGTCCCTGGCCGAGCACACCTTCGCTCCCATCCCCTGGGACGATTTCCGGGGCTTCCCCGTGGGGCTGGACGCCCGGCGGGTGGTGGGTCTGAACATCCTGCCCATCAGCCACGGCGGTTCGGCGCTGAAGAAAGGCGGCCAGGGCGGCGCGGGGGCGGCGGAGCTGCCCGTGGACTGTTTCAAGGACGCCCTGCGGGCTATCCACAAGGACGCCCTGGCCTGGGCGGAACAGGAGGGTTAAGCCATGGAAGTGTTTGTGAAAATCGAGCGGGGCCGCTACGTGGACTCCCTGGAGACCCTGCTGGCCTCCAGCGTCCTCAACGAACAGCCGGGCATTGAGATGGGCTGCGCCGGGATGGCCACCGACCCCGGCAAGGACGTACTGGAGAGCGTGGGTCTGTTGACCGAGGAGCTGAAAGCCTGCGACGGGAGCTGCTACATCATCGCGGCCCGGGCGGAGTCCCAGGAGGCGTTTGACAAGGCTGTAGCAGAGGTGGAGGCCAGCCTTGTCCCGGTGTCAGAGGACGAGGCGGAACAGCCCAGCTATCCCACCATCAAGGCCGCGGCGGAGGGCTGCCCCAAGGCGAACCTTTGCTCCATCGCCGTGCCGGGGGAGTACGCCCTGGGCGAGGTGAAGAAGGCGCTGAACGCGGGGCTGCACTGCGTGGTGTTCAGCAACAACGTGCCCCTGTCCGACGAACGGGAGATGAAGGAGCTGGCCTGGGAAAAGGGCCTGCTGTGTATGGGCCCGGACTGCGGCGTGGCCAACATCAACGGCGCGGCGCTGGTGCTGGCCAGCATCAACAACCGGGGGCCCTTCGGCATCTGCGGGGCCTCCGGCGTGGGCATCCAGCACGTGGCGGCCATTCTCCACGAAGCGGGCACCGGGGTGTCCCAGACCATCGGCACCGGGGGGAACGACCTGAAAAACGAGGTGGGCGGGCTGATGATGCTCATGGGCATCGACGCGCTGGAGGCTGACCCCGAGACGAAATACATCGCCCTCATCGCCCGGCGCATCGGGGACCAGGTGCTGCCCGGCCTGCTGGAACGCATCTCCAAGTGCAGGAAGCCTGTGGTGGCCCTGTTCATGAGCTGCGACCGGGCCACGGTGGAGGGCGCCGGGGCCATCTGGGCCTGCGATCTGGACGACTGTGCCCAGAAGTGCCTGGCCCTCACCGGGCAGACCTACCGGCTGGACACCGACGGGGAGATCGCCGCCCGGGCCGCCCAGGCGGTGGCCAAGCTGGCCCCTGAGCAGAAATACGTCCGGGGGGCGTTCAGCGGCGGCACCTTCCTGGATGAGGCCATGCACGCCCTCATCCCCAAAGTGGGGGAGGTGTACTCCAACATCGCCCTGCGGCCGGAGTGGCAGCTGGCCGACTCCCAGGTGAGCGTGAAGAACACCTGCATTGACTACGGCGAGGAGGAGTTCACCCTGGGCCGTCCCCATCCTGCCATCGACCCCGGCGTGCGCAAGCCCGCCATCCCCCGTGAGGCGGCGGACCCCGAGACGGCGGTGATCCTGCTGGACTTCATCCTCACCCCGCCGGGGCACGTGGATCCGGCGGGCTATGTGCTGGGCGATATCCGCACAGCCCAGGAACAGGCCAGGGCCGCGGGCCGGGAGCTGATTTTCGTGGCCTCCGTGCTGGGCACCGACGCCGACCTGCAAAACGTCAGCGTCCAGCGGCAGAAGCTGGCGGACGCCGGGGTGCTGGTGTGCAAAACTAATCACCAAGCGGCGCTGCTGGCCGGGGAGATTATCCGCCAAAAGAAGGAGAGGGACGACCATGGACTGTGAGAAGATTCTGAACCTGTTCCGGTCGGAACTAGTGGTGGTGAACGTGGGTCCCAAGCTGTTTGCCGAGGCGCTGGAAAAGCAGGGCTACCGGACGGTGCAGGTGGACTGGAAGCCCATCGCCGGGGGCGACCGGGAGATGCAGGCGATTTTGGACGTGCTGGGAGGCTTGGATTGAAATGAAAATTTTAGTTTGCAATGCGGGAAGCACTTCGCTAAAATTCAAATTGTATGAGATGCCGCAGTGCGGCCTGCTGGCCACCGGCAAGGTGGAGCGGGTGGGCTCGACCAACGACGCCATCTTTGGCTACTGCAACTGCGGCACCAGCTACCGGGAGGAAGCAACCGGACAAAACATCCCCGATTATCGGGCGGGCATCCAGCGGTTCCTCGCCTGTCTGACCCAGGGCGAGGGCGCGGTGCTGGCGGATATCTCCGAGATCGAACGGGTGGGCTACAAGTCGGTGCTGTCCAAGGGGCACTACGGGGTGCACGAGCTCGACGAGGGGGCTATGCAGGGGATGCAGGATTTCCTGGCCCTTGCGCCGGTACACAACAGCGCCTATCTCAGCGCCATCCAGACCGTGCAGGCGGCTCTGCCCCAGGCGCGGCACGTGGGGGTGTTCGAGACGGCCTTCCACCGGGGCATCCCCCTGGAGCGCAAACTCTACGGCGTCCCCTACGAGTGGTACGAGAAGTACGGCGTCCAGCGGCTGGGGTATCATGGGGCGTCCCACGGGTACATCGCCGACGTGCTGAACACGGAAAAAGCCGAGTACGCCGCCATCTCCTGCCACCTGGGCGGCAGCGCCTCCATCTGCGCCATCCTGAACGGCAAGAGTGTGGACACCAGCTTTGGCATGAGCCTGGAGACCGGCCTGATCCACGCCAACCGGGTGGGAGACATGGACCCCACCATGATCCACTTCTTAAAGCAGGAGGGCCTCTCCGAGCAGGAAATCCTGGAGGGCTGCCAGAAAAAGGGCGGCCTGCTGGGTATCTCCGGGGTGAGCAACGACCTGCGGTATGTCGAGGCGGCGGCGGATGGTGGAAACCAGCGGGCCAAGCTGGCCATCGACGTGTTCGTCACCGGGATTGTTCACTACATCGGCGCGTTTTATCTGGATCTGGGCCGTCTGGACGACCTGGTGTTCACCGCCGGCATCGGGGAGCACTCTGCCCGCATCCGCCGGATGGTATGCGACAAACTGGCCCCCATCGGGGTGGAGCTGGACGTGGCAAAGAACGAAAACTGCCCCGGCGAGGGCGTTATCTCGGCGGATGACTCCGCCGTCTGTGTGCGGGTCATCCCCACCAACGAGGAGCTGGGCATCGCCCGCAGGACCTACGAAATGAAGTAACATAGGAGGGATTCCCATGAACCGGAAGCTGCGAGCCGACGCGGAGGGCATCGCCCGCTCCGCCATTGAGGCCGTCAAGCCGGACGAAGCGGTAAAGCGGGCGCTGGCGGACTTCCGTCCCCAAGGGCGGGCGTTCCTGGTGGCGGTGGGCAAGGCGGCGTGGCAGATGGCCCGGGCCGCTGTCCGGGAGCTGCCCAAGCCCGTGGACGGGGTGCGGTAATCACCCAATACGGCCACGTCCTGGGGAATATCCCCGGTGTGGCGTGCTATGAGGCGGGCCATCCGGTGCCGGACGAGGACAGCTTTCGGGCCACGGCGGTGGTGCTGGAGCTGACGCGCGATCTGCTGCCCACGGACACGGTGCTGCTCCTGCTGTCCGGCGGCGGGAGTGCCCTCTTTGAACAACTCCTCATCCCGGCAGAGGAGTTGCAGGACATCACCCGGCAGCTTTTAGCCAGCGGGGCGGACATCGTGGAGATGAACACCATCCGCAAACAGCTGTCCAGGGTGAAGGGCGGGCGGTTCGCCCTCCACTGCGCCCCGGCGAGGGTGGAGGCGGTGGTGCTGTCCGACATCCTGGGCGACCCGCTGGACATGATCGCCTCCGGTCCCGCGGCGGCAGATCCCTCTACGGCGGAGCAGGCCCGCGCCATTGCGGAGAAGTACGCCCTGAAGCTAAGCGAGACAGCTTGGGCCTGCCTGGACGTGGAGACTCCCAAGGCGCTGGACAATGTGCGCACCCAGATCATCGGCAGCGTCCGGGAGCTGTGCCGGGCGGCGGCAGAGCGGTGCCGGGAGCTGGGCTATGAGCCCATCCTGCTCACCGACCGGCTGGACTGCGAGGCCAGGGAGGCGGGGCGGTTTCTGACCGCTATCCTGCGCACCCACGCAGGGGAGGGGAGGAGGTTGGCTTTCCTGGCGGGGGGCGAGACGGTGGTGCACCTCACCGGGACGGGGCCTGGGGGCCGCAACCAGGAGCTGACCCTGGCCGCCGCGCCCGGGCTGGACGGACTTGCCAGCGCGGCCCTCATCAGCGTGGGAAGCGACGGCACCGACGGCTCCACCGACGCGGCGGGAGGCTACGCCGACGGGGACACCCTGACCGCTGGGCTAAAAGCTTCACGTTTCTGTATGCCCGGCGGGAGCGGCGGGCCGCCCACCCTGTTCCCTCCACTGATGGGGTGTCAGACCCGTGACCTGTTGGAAGGTCTGGGAGAAGTAGCTACTGGAGCAAAATTGGAGCTGCTTGGCGATGTCTCGGATGGGATCATTGGTAGCTGTCAGCAGCATCTTGGCCTTCTCCACCCGGGCGAATTTTATATAGTCGTTCAGATTAACCCCCATCTCCTGCTTGAACTTTCGGGAGAGATAGTAGTCCCGATATCCCACCAGCGATGCCAGCTGCTTCAAGGTGATCGGTTCCTCCAGATGGATGTCGATATAGTCGCAGCAAAGCTGGATCTGCTTGGAGCGGTTGGGGTTGGCCCGGTGCTTGTGGACGCGCCGGACGAAATCCACATACATCTCATGATTGACGGTGATAAGCTCCGATACCGTCTTGCACTGGGTCATGCTCTGGATGTAGGAGTCCCCCAGGGTGTAAGCGGTTTCCGGGGATAACCCGCCCTGGATGGCTTCCCGGACACACAGGGAGGTGAATACCGCGCAGCTGATAACCGCCTGCTCCATGGGCTTGCCACTGATCTGCACCCCATGGCTCACCCCGCCCGCCCGATCCAGGGCGGATTGATAGCCCAGATTGCCCTCCCGAACCATCCACATAAGGGCCTGCTCCACAGCATAGGTCTGATGCCGGTCTCTCTGGACTGGGGCTGAAGTCTGACTGGCCTCCTCCTGATCTTGCCACTGGATATCACTGCGTTCCAGCTTTTCCCCAGTGACGCAGAAATGGAGCATCAGTCCATACTGAAAAAACAGCGTGGTGGGGACGATGGGCAGGCCGCGCAGAAGTCCGGGGAGACGGTGTTTGAAATCCATGGGAATATCCATGTCCCGCAGCGCATCGGTCAGTCCTTTCAGACTGACCTCTGTGTTGAAGGCTGGACCGATAACGTGCATCAGGTAAGAGCTGCCCCAGGGCTCGAAAGCCGCGCACCACATCAGCCCCAATGGAGCCCCCAGCACCATCGGGGCCGGATTTTCCTGACCCTGTTCCAGCATATAGGCCTTGCAGCCGGTAGAGGTAAAAATAGTATCCAGCACCAAATCAGGACAGTTGGTCTGGCTGAGATGCCCGTCCCCGGCGTAGGTCCACAGGTAAACGTTCTGTTCGCAGGTGAGCATTTCCCGCAAAAGCGCCAGTTTTTCCTGGCTGCCGGCCTTGTACTCCTCCACAGCGATCCCTCCTTTGCACACAAGCATATCATAAATTGAATTTTAATGCAATGAATTAGCACAAAAATAAAAGAAGTTTAATTTTTGATACGAAAAGCAAATCTGTTTCTTTACACCTTGTAGCTGCGGCCTTACAATATTTGTATCAAGGGCGCAACGCCCCGAAATACAGCGGAGAGAAAAGGAGGAGCACTATGTCTGCATCGGCAACGACAAAAAGGCGCGGCCTGCTGGAAAACGCATTTGCCAGTTCCAAATGGGATTCCCGCATCAAGTCCGCCAACACCACCAGGAAGGAGATGTGGCTGGGCTACGTCATCGGCCCCTACGGGATGCTGGTGGGCCAGTCCATCGTCAACAGCTACTTCAACCAGTACCTCACTGACATCATCGGTTTCACGGTGTCCAAGGGCGCGTGGATCGCCACCTTTATGGTGCTGTTCCCCGTGATCTCCAAGCTCATTGACGCCATCACCAACCTGGTCATGGCCAAAGTCATCGACTCAACCACCTGCCGTCAGGGCAAGGTGCGGCCTTGGCTGCTGATTTCCGCGCCCCTGGTGGCCATCAGCATTATCCTATTGTTCTGGATGCCCTTCTCCCAGCCCATCCACCAGGCCATCTGGGTGGTGCTGGCCTATAACCTCTACTACAGCGTGGCCTTCACCATGTGGAATATGTCCAAGGAGCTGTCCTCGGCCCTGTCCACCCGGAACATGAACCAGCGGAAAAACAACTCCCTGGCGGCGGAGATCACCCGCAACGTAGGCACCGGCCTGGTATCCATCCTGTTCCCCATGATCCTCCACGCCGTGTGCGCCGCCGTCCATGGGAACAACGCCCAGGGATATTTCCTCACCATGGCCATTATGGCCTGTATCTCCCTGCCCCTCACTTTCGTGCAGTACTTCTACACCCGTGAGCGGGTCACCGAGGAGCGCCGCAACCAATCCGGCATCGCCCAGGCCGATGCGCAGAAGCTATCCATCCACCGGGAGGTGGGGATGTGGGAACAGCTCAGGGCCTGCCTCACCAGCAAATACTGGATCTTGCTGGCTCTTATCATTCTCATTTTCAACATCTGCGGCAATCTGCGCAACATCTCTCTGATCTACTACTCCGGCTGGGTAGTAAACGGCAATGCCTATGGAAATGTGGCCGCCATTCAAGCCAAATTCTCTATGATCGCCCTGTCTCCCATGGGCCCCGGCATCCTGCTGATGCTGCCTTTGGTGAAGAAATTCGGCCGTACCAAGACCATCTGGACCACCGCCGTCCTCACCATCGTCGGCTCAGTGATGGCCTTTATGAGCGCGGGGCACGGCACCATGATCTACGCCGGCACCGCCCTAGCCGCCATCGGCAACATCGCCTTCAGCTATATGCTGATGTCCTACATGGGCGACGTCATTGACCAGGTGGAGTGGAAAACCGGGGTTCGTGCCGACGGCCTCACCGGCGGCTTTGTCAGCGCCATGATGATGTTCGCGGTGGGCATCGCCCAGGGCATTTTCAACCTGGGCCTGATGGTCACCGGCTACGCCCAGCCGGAGCAGATCGGCACCAGCGCCGAGGGCATCGCCCTCTACGCCGACCAGACCGCCGCCGCCACGGGCTGGATCAACTTCGCCTACCAGGGCTCCTATATCATCATCGGCGTTGTGGTGTTCTTTATCTTCTGCTTCGTGTTCAAGATTGAAAACGACATGCCCAGGATTTCCCATGAATTGCAGGAGCGCAAGGTCGCCGAGTGCGCCAAGCTGGGCATTGAGTACATCCCCGCCGACGAGCTGGAGCGCCGGGAGATTGCCGAGCAGGAGCGCGTGGCCGAGGAAAACCGCATCAAGGAACTGCGGGAGATCTGCGCCAAGCGGGGCTTGGACTTCGACAGGGAGAATCAGAAGGTCCTGGACAAGCGGGCGGCGAAAAAAGCGAAAGCGGACGCAAAAGCAGCTAAAAAATCCAAGAAATAGGGCATAACTGCCATCACCAGCCCGGGGGGCGGGGACTCCCCGCGCTCCGGGCTTTTTTGGAGGGAACGCCATGACCATCACCAACTGTAAAACCAACCACCTTGTCAATCCCTTGGGCTATGAACTGGACGGGGTGGCCTTCTCCTGGACCGTGGAGGGCGCGGAGGGACAGTTCCAGACCGCCGCCCGCATCATAGTCAGAAGGGACGAAACCGTGGAGGCCGACACGGGCTGGGGTCCGCTGGACAGTCTGGCCGCGCCCGTGGAGTTGACCCTTCGACCCCGAGCACGGTACACCTGGACGGTGGCCGTCCGCACCGACGCCGGGGAGGAGGCGGCCAGCGCCGAAAACTGGTTTGAAACGGGGAAGCTGGACGAGCCCTGGGCTGGCAAATGGATCGGCTGCGACGATGCGCAGCCCCGCCACCCCGTGTTCTCCAGGGAGATCGTCCCAGCCAAGCCTGTGGCGGCGGCGCGGCTCTACCTCTGCGGCCTGGGGCTGTACGAGGCGGCCTGGAACGGGGAGAAAATCGGCGGGGAATATCTGACCCCTTACTGCAATGACTATAATAGTTGGGTGCAGGTTCAGACTTATGACATTACGGAGCAATTACAGACGGCGGGCGTCCTGTCCGTTATCCTGGGCAATGGCTGGTACAAGGGGCGCTTTGGGCCTGACCGTCAGGAGAAACCGTACTACGGGGGAAGCTGGAAACTGATTGCCGAGGTGCAGCTGACCTATACTGATGGAACAGAGGAGGTGGTCGGCACCGATGAGGATTGGACTGTCACCCGCTCGAATATCACCTTTTCCAACCTCTATGACGGCGAACACCGGGACGACACCCTGCCGCCACTGCCCCCGGAGCGGGCACGGCTGGTAGAGCCGCCGGCGGGGAAGCTGACAGCGCGGTACAGCACCCCGGTGGCGGTGCGGGAGGAGCTGCCTGTACAGGAGATCATCCACACCCCGGCGGGGGAGACGGTGCTGGATCTGGGGCAGAATCTGGCGGGGAGCTTCCGTCTGCGGTGCTGTGCGCCCAGGGGCCAGGCAATCCGTCTCCAATTCGGAGAGATCCTGCAAAACGGGAACTTCTACCGGGACAACCTGCGCACCGCCAAGGCGGAATACGTCTACGTGTCCGACGGCCTGCCACACGTGTTGAAGCCGAAATTCACCTATTACGGCTACCGCTATGTGAAGGTGGAGGGCCTGCCGGACTTGAAGCCGGAGGACTTCACCGCCCTGGCGCTGTACTCCCAGATGCCCCGGACGGGGCGGCTGGATACCGGGAACGGGCTGGTGAACCGGCTCATCGCCAACATTGAGTGGGGGCAGAAGGGGAATTTCATCGACGTGCCCACTGACTGCCCCCAGCGGGACGAGCGGATGGGCTGGACGGGGGACGCCCAGGTGTTCGCCCCCACCGCCTGCTATCAGCGGGACAGCTATGCCTTTTACGCCAAGTACCTCCACGACCTGGCCCTGGAACAGCGGGCCAACGGCGGGGCCGTGCCCAACGTGATTCCCTCCTTCGGCAAGCGGGACTGCTCCGCCGCCTGGGGGGACGCCGCCTGCGTCATCCCCTGGACGCTGTACCAGTTTTACGGGGACAAATCCATCCTGGCCAGACAGTTTGACAGCATGAAGGGCTGGGTGGAGCATATCCGGGCGGTGGACGGGGAGAATCACGGCTGGCGGCGGCAGTTCCATTTCGGGGACTGGCTGGCCCTGGACATCTGGGACGAGGATGACAAACAGGGCGGCACCGACATGGCCTTCGTGGCGGACGTGATGTACCTCCGCTGCGCGCGGCTGACGGCGGAGGCGGCCAAGGTGCTGGGCTTCGACGGGGAAGCGGCGGAATACGGGGCGCTGGCCGGGACGCTGTTGGATGCCATCCGCGCCGAGTATTTTACCCCTGCGGGACGCTGCGCCGTCCCCACCCAGACGGGGCTGCTGCTGGCGCTGGAATACGGCCTTACCCCCGACCCAAAACGGACGGCGGCGGAGCTGGCCCGGGCGCTGAAAAAAAGCGGCGGCAAATTGCAGACCGGTTTCGTGGGCACGCCCCTGCTATGTCCCGTCCTCACCGCCGCAGGGCAGGGGGACGCCGCCTTCGACCTGCTCTTAAACGAGGACTATCCCGGCTGGCTGTACGCGGTGAAGCTGGGGGCCACCACCGTGTGGGAGCGGTGGAACAGCGTGGGGCCGGACGGCAAAATTGCGGAAAACGGCATGAACAGCCTCAACCACTACGCCTACGGCTCTATCGCGGAGTGGCTGTACGCCGACGTGGCCGGCCTGCGCCCAGCCGCACCCGGCTTCCGTCGGGCGGTGCTGCGCCCCCATGTCTGCGCCGCCCTGGGCCATGCGGAGCTGGAATACCAGTCCGCCGCCGGACGATGGAGGTGCCGCTGGGAGGTGCTGCCCAGCGGGGACATAGCCTATTCCTGCGCTGTTCCCTTCGGCTGCACGGCGGAGCTGACCCTGCCCTATGGCGGCGGGATGTATGAGTTAGGGCCGGGGGAGTTTTCCCATACTTACACCCCGGACCGGTCTCTCAAGGGGCGGTTCAGTACCGATACCCCCCTGGGCGAGCTGCTGGCCAACCCCAGGGTAAAAGCGGCTTTGGAGCGGGCCATGCCCCAGATTGCCCAGCTTCCCCCGTCCATGGGAGCCATGTCCATGCGGCAACTGGCTGGACGGATGGGCGGGCGTCTCCCCGACGGGGCTTTGGACAAGATCGACGCCATGCTGGCAAACCTGTGAGGAAAGGATGAGCGATGATGAATTACTACGGAACTACTTCCAACGAGCCCACCGAATTGGAGCTGCGGGGCCGCGCCCTGGCCCGCCGCGCGGCGGCGGAGGGCTTCGTTCTGCTGAAAAACGACGGGGCATTGCCCTTGAAAAGCAAAAAAATCGCCCTCTACGGCATGGGCGCCCGGATGACCGTCAAGGGCGGCCTGGGCAGCGGCAGCGTGGAGGAGCGGTACAGCGTCAACATCGAGGACGGCCTGAAAAACGCCGGGTACGAAATCACCACGCAAAAGTGGCTGGACGACTACGATGAGGAATACCGCCGCACCTATCAGGAATACCACGACATGGTGGAGGAGAAGGTGGCGGGGCTCGCCGACCCCATGGAGATCATCCCCCTGGCCCACAGCTTTGTCTACCGCTATCCCAGCGGGCGGGACATCACGGTGGGGGACGTCGCCGCCAGCGATACCGACACCGCCCTCTACGTCATCACGCGGCAGGCCGGGGAGTGCAATGACCGCAAGCTGGAGCCGGGGGATTACTATATCACCGATACCGAGCGGGAAAACCTGAAAACCGTAGGGTTGGCCTATGACCATACCATCCTGATTATCAATGTGGGCGGGCACATCGACCTGGGCTTCCTGGACGAGATTAAAGGCATCAATGCGGTAGTGCTGTTTGTCCAGAGCGGCGAGGAGGGCGGCAACGCCTTGGCCGATGTGCTGTCCGGGCGGGAGAACTTTTCCGGCAAATTGGCCGACACCATCCCCCTGCGGTTCGAGGATATCCCCTTTGGCGGCGAGTTCAGCTACCTCAACGGCGACCTGGACGACGAGTACTACAAAGAGGGCATCTACGTCGGCTATCGCTACTTTGATTCCTTCCGAAAGCCGGTACGCTTCCCCTTCGGCTTCGGGCTAAGCTACACCAGCTTCGCCGTGGAGACGGAGGCGGCGGAGCTGGACGGCGATACCGTCCACCTGCGGGTGCGGGTGGACAACACCGGAACCGTCCCCGGCAGGGAAGTGGTCCAGGTCTACCTGTCCGCCCCCCAGGGGACGCGGCACAAGGAGTACCAGCGGCTGGTGGCTTTCGCCAAGACAGAAACGCTGGCCCTTGGCGCGTCCCAGACGCTGGAGCTGTCCTTCCCTCTGGCCGACGGGGCCAGTTACGACGAGGCCCGCGCCGCCTGGGTGCTGGACGCGGGATTCTATCTGATCCGGGTGGGGAACAGCAGCCGGGATACGGCCATCGCGGCGGTGGTGGAGCTGCCCACCCCGGTGGTGACCCGCCAATGCCGGAACTGCTGCGCCGCTGTGGACGAACTGCCCGAATTTGTGCCGGGGGATATCCCGGAGGAAGTGATTCCTGACAGCGTGCCCGTTCTCACCGCCGACCCCGCCGCCTTTGTGGCGGAGGTCATCGACTACACCGAACCCCAGGTGACGGAGACCGACCAGGAAACGGTCATCCTGGACGGCCTGACCACAGAAGAACAGGCGTGGTTCCTCCAGGGCGGGGCCCTGCGCAATCCGCCCGCCGGGGCGCTGGACATCCCCGGTGCGGGGGGCAAGACCGTCACCGCGCTGCTGGACAAGGGGATCCGCAACGTGGTGTTCGCCGACGGCCCCGCCGGGGTGAACATCTGCCGGAAGGTAAAGGTGCTGCCGGACGGGCGGTTTGCCGCCGCCGAGGTGCCCGAGCGCTACAATTGGGGGCTGCTGGCGAAAGGCATGGCGGCGCAGATCGCGCGGCTGGAGGGCGAGACGGTATACCGCTATGCCACCGCCTGGCCGGTGGAACTGCTGCTGGCCCAGACCTGGAACGCCCCGATGTTGGAGGAGATCGGCGGGTTGGTGGGGGAGGAGCTGCGCTCCTTCGGCGTGTCCGTCTGGCTGGCCCCCGCCGTGAACATCCTCCGCAACCCCTTGGGGGGCCGCACCTTCGAGTATTACAGCGAGGACCCGGTGCTCACCGGGAAGCTGGCCTCCGCCCTGACCCGGGGCGTCCAGAGCCGCCCCGGCGTGGGGGTGAGCGTGAAGCACTTCTGCTGCAACAACTCCGAGGACAACCGCAACGGCATCAGCGCCAACGTCAGCGAGCGGGCCCTGCGGGAGATCTACCTGAAGGGCTTCGAAATCGCCGTGCGCGAAGCCCAGCCCTGGACGGTGATGAGCAGCTACAACCAGCTCAACCACGTCTACACCGCCAACCGGCACGACCTGCTGACCGATATCCTGCGCTGCGAGTGGGGCTTTGAGGGGCTGGTGATGACCGACTGGAACAGCTGCACCGAGCATTCCGGCGATCCCGCCAAGTGCGCCCCGGCAGGGAACGACCTGATTATGCCCGGCTCCGACTTTGACCGCCAGCGGGTGCTGGAGGCGCTGGCCGACGGGCGGCTGACCGCTGCCGATGTGCGGCGGAGCGCATGCCGGGTGCTGCGGCTGATGCTGAACGCCCACACCCAGGTACTGATGAACGGGGAGGAATCCAAATGAATACCTGCATCAAACCTGGCCAGCTCTGGCTGGACACGGACGGAACGCCCATTGAGGCCCACGGCGGCGCGCTGTACTACGAGGACGGGGTGTACTACTGGTATGGTGAGAACAAGGACCATACCGACGGCAAAAACGGCGTTTGGACCTGGGGGATCAAATACTACTCCTCCCGCGACCTCTACAACTGGAAGTATGAGGGCTACCTAATCGAGCCCGACACCGGGGACGAGGCCAGTATGCTCCACCCGTCCCGGCGCATGGACCGACCCCACATCGTGAAAAGCCCCGCCACCGGGAAGTACGTGTGCTGGCTGAAATACTCCGGGGAGGACGCCTGCTTCTGCCTGTTCACCGCCGACGCCTTCGGCGGGCCATACACCATGGCAAAGGAACGGTTCCGCCCCTTCGGGAAAAAAGTCGGGGATTTTGACATCGCGGTGGAGGAGGACGGGCGGGCCTACCTGTTGTTCGACAGCGACCACGCGGGCCTCACCGGGGCGTGGCTCACGCCGGACTACCTGGACGCGACCGGGGAGCCTGCCCTCCATTGCGGTGGTCTGCATCCGCCCTACTGCCGGGAGGCCCCGGCCCACTTTGCCTGGAACGGGAAGCACTACCTGTTCACCAGCGGCATGACGGGCTATTTGCCCAATCCCAGCCGGACGGACGGGGCGGACCGGGCGGACGGCCCCTATGAGACGCTGGGGAACCCCCATGTTGATGACCCCAGCTCCGCCTCCTTCAACAGCCAGATCAGCCAGGTGTTCCGGGTGCCTGGGACGGAGTGCTTTATCGCCCTGGCCGACCGCTGGGTGCCAGAGTATAAGATGGCCGCCCAGGTGTATGGTGCGCTGGAGCGGGCCATCGGCCACAGGTTTGACCCGGAGCGGTTCCAGCCCAGTCAGGAGGATATCCAACTGCTGATGGCCAGCCCCATGCTGGCCACGGCGGATACCTCCAAGGCCCGGTATGTGTGGCTGCCCGTCACCTTTGAGGGCAGCGTTCCCCGCATCCGCTGGCATGACGAGTGGAGGGTGGAGGATTTCACAAAACAGGAGGACGCGTGATGAGAAGCATTCAAAATTTCAACGCCGGGTGGAGCTTTACCCAGAACGGCGAGACAAAGCCCGTCACCCTGCCCCACACCTGGAACGCCGTTGACGGCCAGGACGGCGGCAACGACTACTGGCGGGGGACGGCCCACTACGAGAAGACTTTCCCCCGGCCCGCGCTGGAGGAAGGCGGGCGGGCTGTGCTGGATTTTTTAGGCGCGGCCATGACGGCGGACGTGTCCCTGAACGGCCAAAAGCTGGCCCACCACGAGGGCGGGTTTTCCACCTTCCGGGTGGATATCACCGACGCCCTGGCGAACGAAAACGTGCTGATGGTAGAGGTAGACAACTCAGCCAACGGGCGGGTGTACCCCCAGAAAGCCGACTTCACCTTCTATGGCGGGCTGTACCGGGATGTAAATCTGATTAACGTTCCCGCCACGCACTTTGAGTTGTGCAGGGACGGCACTCCCGGTATCAAGGTCACGCCTATCGTGGATTTAGAGCGGAAAACCGCCGCCGTCACGGTGGAGACGTGGCAGAACGGCGGTACGGTGTCCTTCACCGTCAACGGCGAGACCAAAGCCGTCTCCTCTGTGGACGGTCATGCCCAGGCGGAGTTTGTCATTGAAAACGTCCGGCTGTGGGATGGGCTGGACAACCCGCATCTCTACACCGCCGCCGCCAAGCTGGACAGCGGGGACGAGGTCTCCGCCCGGTTCGGCTGCCGGAAGTTCGAGATCGACCCGCAGAAAGGGTTCTTCCTCAATGGGCGCTCCTATCCCCTCCGTGGCGTGTCCCGGCACCAGGACCGCAAGGGGCTGGGCAATGCCATCACCCTGGCTCAGCACCGGGAGGATATGGCGTTCATCCGGGAGATCGGCGCCAACACCGTCCGGCTGGCCCACTACCAGCACGCCCAGGAGTTTTACGACCTGTGCGATGAAAACGGCCTCGTGGTGTGGGCGGAGATCCCCTACATCACCCAGCACATGGAGGGCGGGCGTGAGAACACCCTGTCCCAGATGCGGGAGCTGGTGACCCAGTGTTATAACCATCCTTCCATCGCGGTGTGGGGCCTGAGTAACGAGATCACCGCCAGCGGCGCGGTGACGGAGGATATGCTGGACAACCACCGGGCGCTGAACGAGCTGTGCCACCGCCTCGACCCCACCCGACCCACCGCCATGGCCGATGTGTTCATGCTGGAGACGGACAGCCCCATTCTGGATATCCCGGACGTGAACAGCTACAACCTGTATTTCGGGTGGTATCTGGGCAGCTTGGAGCAGAATGACGAATTCTTTGACGCCTACCACGCCAAGTATCCCCACCGCCCCATGGGCTTCTCCGAGTACGGTGCGGACGCCAACCCTCAGTTCCAGACCGCCGCCCCGGAGCGGGGCGACTACTCCGAACAGTACCAGTGCGTCTACCACGAGCACATTTTGAAGCTCATCGAGGCGCGGCCTTGGCTGTGGGCCACCCATGTGTGGAACCTGTTCGACTTTGCTGCCGACGGCCGGGACGAGGGCGGCAAGCAGGGCGAAAACCAGAAGGGACTGGTGACCTTTGACCGCAAAACCCGAAAGGACGCGTTTTACCTCTACAAGGCGGCGTGGAGCCGTGAGCCCTTCGTCCACCTGTGCGGGAGCCGGTACGTGAACCGGACGGAGGAGGTCACCGAGGTGAAGGTGTACTCCAATCTGGGCGCGGTGAGCGTGTATGTGGACGGCAAGCCCTTCGCCACCCAAACGGGAAAAACCGTGTTTACCTTCCAGGTGCCTATCAGTGGAGAGCATACCATTGAGGCGGCGGCCGGGGAGTGCCGGGACGCCATCTGCGTGCGGAAGGCGGCTACGCCCGACCCGGCGTACCAGTTTCAGAAGGCGGAGATCGTCAACTGGTTTGACAAGGAGGAGCTTACGCCGGACTGCTTCTCCATCCGGGACACCCTGGGCGAGCTGCTGGCCCATCCCAAGGCCGGGACCATCGTGGGCCGGATGATGGATCAGGCCCGGGCCAGTCGGGGAGACGTGGCCCAGGCCGCAGCGGGTAACGCCAACCTGGAGAAGATGATGGCGGGGATGACGCTGGAGAGCCTGCTCAAGCAGGCGGGCCCGGCCATCAAGCCGGAGCAGGTCAGGGCGCTGAATGGGGTACTTCAGCAGATCAAAAAGTAAGTAGATGCGGTTTGCCCCACCAAAGGAATAAAACCGCCAGCACAGCAAAAATGAACAAGCACAAATTAGGAAAAAGTAAGGAATATATCAGTTGATTTCTCAATAGTTTTGACCCTTACCCGACCCTTACCGCGGCAGTATCGGCCAACACACCCTAACACGTGATAAACTGATTTTCTTGAAAAAGCCAGTGGCTGCAACGGGTTGAGGGATATGACGGCATTAGACAACACAGTCCAAACCATCCCCAGCACAATTCGAATCCTTCATCCGCTGCCACCAACCCCCGTGGAACTGTACAG
>OFFO01000783.1_pt1 | contig 23363 bp, 19 predicted proteins | sample 1521441 | NCBI WGS metagenome assembly OFFO01 (sample SAMEA3504097, study PRJEB24116) | mouse gut metagenome | biome: mouse gut; feature: mouse-associated habitat; material: faeces | place: Denmark | collected 2011
TAACTATAAATTCCTTGATTTTTTAAGGAAAATCACTTGACAATATAGGGAGGAAGTTCGCTTGCATTTATGCTAAGTGATTATCAAAACAAGCAATTAAATGTGGAATATCCCTTTGATATTATTTTAATCAGTGACAACACAGAAAACGATTTTGTCAAAGAAGAAACACTGATAAATGAAAATACCGTTCCACGGTCGACACTGAAATATTGTGTCTATCAAAACGGAACAAGTGAAATGGTTGATTATCTGTATCAGAATTTAAGGTTATTTTCCGATAAGGACAGCGATCCGGCTATGGCAGAGGGAAGAAAAGCTGCTGCTTATTACGATTATGATGTATATATGGGAATCACTGATTATAACAGTTTACGGAAAATGCTTGGGCTAACGCCAGTTGCTTTGCAGGATAACCAATATTTAATCCATATGCCAAACCGTGTATATCAAGAAATTAAAGACAGGAGTGAAAAGCCCCAGAACAGTTTACATATAGAGCTGGATTTTGTAGGATTTCAGACGGAGGGTTTTGCACAGAACGGACATAATGGAACGGATTTTTTACTGGTTGTGCCGGATAAAAAACTTGCAGGAATGAAAAAATATTTTTCACTTATGGCAGTTATGGCAAGCGGAAATGTGCCGGGAAATTTATCAGAAAGTCTGTATGAATCAGCCGGAAAAATAAGAGGGTATGACGAATTGGCTGATTATATAAAAATCGGAAGTGAGGAACTTTTTTTAATGCCCGCCACAATACAGGTTAAAAGCCGGGAAGTCCTGGAAATAAAGTTTTTAATGAGTACCCTGTCATTTCCGCTGTTTTATATAGGACTGGTATTTTTATGCGTAGCGTTTACTGTCCTTTCCGTCCAGCAGTTAAGCGATTCCAATAAATACAAATTCCGTTATCAGATTTTGAGCAAACTGGGAATGGGAAAGAAAAAAATCAGAAACGTAGTGGCAAAACAACTGTTTATATATTACTTATGCCCGGTTATCTTATCGGTTATTATCAGTGCGGTATTTATATTGTATGCAGGACGGCAATTTGTGATATACACAGGTATCCACACAGAATGGATATTATATTTTGGTATTTCATTCGTTAGTTTTCTTGGGATATATGTCTTGTATTTTGCAGTAACGTATTTTCAATTTAATAAAAACATCGAGCCATAATCTAAGAATATTGAAAACCAAAGAAATAAATTTTTAATGGTGCTTAGAGGGGCAATGGTATTTCAAAATACAATCGCCCCTTTTCAGCATAAATGCAGCCGTAAACCATGCACCGCCCCATGTGGGAAAAAGGGGGAAATTTCTATGGATTGCACAGAAGCATACAGGGAACATATCATGTATACTTTCAACGCCTTTTGCAAAGTTGTCATACGCTATGCCGCTATCAACGCATGGCGCGACAGGAGCAGACAGCGGCAAAGAGAAATATCCTTGTGAATACCTCACAGAAGAAAAGTTCTACCCCCCCTAAGCACATCAGACGAATATTTCAAAGCACCCTACGAAGAACACCCCGTTACGATATGCGGTCAGACAATCATACTCACCAATGGCGAGCTTGCCACCGCCCTGTTATCTTTGCCGGAGAAAAAGCGGGAAATCATCTACCTTTACTTTTTCGGGCATTATACACAGCAGGAAATCGGGGAAATGTACGGAAGCTACCGGAATACAGCGTGGCATCATATACTTCACCGAGGGGAAAAACCTTTTCGGACGTGACCGCCACCCCAAAGAATGTGACTGCCAGCGCAAGCACCGGGAAAAGCAGGAAGCCGCCGACAAGGAGCGAAAACATCGTGACACCGTGGAGGACTTGAAACGCCGGGGATTTTCCAATGCCGCCATGCGCCAGTGGACTTTTGACAATGACAACGGCAAATGCCCCCAAATGGATAAGGCGCACTTCTATGCGGCGCATTGGGAGGAAATGAAAGCGGAGAATATCGGCTATCTGCTATGGGGCAAGGTAGGCACGGCTTTTCCACTAGATATTTTACTTTGGCGGCAACGGTGGTGGTCTTTCCTGCTCCCGCCCCTGCAATCACCAGACTGTAATCCTCATCGGATTCTTTCTCCGCCATAATTTCTCATGATTCCCTAACTTTTCTCTAATCTCTTTTATTCTCCAGAGCGGGATTGTAACAACTTGATCTTAGTTTTTCGACTGCTCAAAAGACACACTGCCTCTGTATGCACCCCCTGACAGAACTGGTCGCACACTCTCCCCTTCTTCAATTCATATCCCCCATCACAAAGCACCCTCAGATCTCTTGCCAGCGTCGCGGAATCACAGCTCACATAGACGATCCTCTCCGGCCGCATCTTTAAAATCGTCTCCAGGCACCGTGCATCGCAGCCTTTTCTGGGGGGATCCACCACGATCACATCCGGGTGGCACATATCCTCTGCGCCTGCCTGAATCTTTTCCCTCTCTCTCTCATAAAACTCCGGCAGCACCTTCTCCGCCTCTCCCACAAAAAACACGGCATTGGTAATCCCGTTCTTCCTCGCATTTTCGCAGGCATCCGCCACTGCATCGGGAATCACTTCCACACCATAGACACGCCCCGCTGCCTGTGCGAGAAACAGTGAGATCGTACCGATGCCGCAGTACAGATCCCACACGGTCTCCTTCCCTGTCAGCCCCGCATAGGCGAGCGCTACGGAATACAGCTTCTCCGCCTGCCTAGAATTCACCTGATAAAAAGAGCGGGGCGAAATCTCATATGTGACACTCCTGTCAGTTCTTACAAATTCCCCGCCATCTACATATAACAGGTGCATCGTATCCCGTATCTTATCTCTGCCCCAGATCGTTTCCGTCTCTGCCCCCATGATCACATTCGTTTTCTCATGATTGAAGTTCACGGAGATGCTCGTCATCCCCTTCACCATCGCAAGCCTGTCCACCAGTATGTTCTGCTCGGGGATCCATGTTCTGCCTTCCGGCACCTCCCCTGTTTCCTCTTCCCATGAATCCTTATTGTTCCGGCAAACCGCTTTCCCGCTGTTTTCCGCGCGCACCGGCTTCTGACCGTCACAGATCAGTCTCCTTCCCGCAGATCCCCGCTCCTTATTCACCACAATACAGACCATCAGCTCCCCGCTGGAAAATCCCTTCCGTATCAGCACATGGCGCACCAGTCCTTCCCTTGTCTCCTCTCTGTAGGCAGGCACCTGATACCGCTTCATATGGTCTAACATAATCTCAAGGATCTCCCGATTCTCCGGCGCCCCCAGCAGACAGTCCGTATTGGCGATAATCGTATGCGTCCTTCCCGCATAAAATCCGGTGACGATCTCCCCGTCCTTTCCGTATCCGAAGGGATACTGGGCCTTATTCCGGTAATGCCAGGGCTCCTCCATCCCTATGACAGGCTCCATGATCCCCTTTATCATCTCCGCCGGAAAGCCCCCGATCCGTATCAGATTGTTTTCCACTTTGGACTGTTTAAACGCCAGCTGTTTCTCATAGGAAAGCGCCTGGATCTGGCAGCCCCCGCACTGTCTGTGAAAAGGACAGGGCGCATCCACTCTGTCCGGAGAGGGCGTCAGCACCTCTTCCAGCCTGGCATAGGCGTACGTCTTTTTTACTTTTGTCAGCCGCACCCTCGCCACATCCCCCGGCAGCGCGTCTTTCACAAAAAGGGAAAAGCCATCGACTTTGCCGATCCCTTCTCCCTCTGTTCCGATATCTTCTATCTTCACCGTATAGATCTGATTTTTCTGGAATGTCATCCCGCTCCTTAGATCCTTTCCCGCAAAATCTGCTCTGCCCCGCACAGGCAGAGTGTTGCGCTGCGTTATTTCTCAGGCTATTGAAAACAGAGCCAACGAGAGTGCACCTGAACAGGATATTAACGCCCCCGTCCGGCAGATTGCCCCAAGGCCCCCCTGCCCGAAGCGTCACTCCAGCCTCGTGGCCGTCACATTGGACTCCAGCAGCCTGTTAAATCCAAGCCACCCCTTTTCCGACGTGCCGTTCAACAGTTCGGTAAAAGTCTCCAGTTTTGCGTCCGTATTGTCCGCAAAATTGAGCGCCACCGCTTCAATAATAGCAGGTTTTTTCGGAGAACCGAACTCAAACTCCCCATGGTGGGACAAAATACAATGTTTCAGTTCCGAGGCAAGCCGCACCGGAAAGCCCTCGATCTCCCGGATCTTCTCTCCCACCATTTCGGTACCCATAACAATATGTCCCAGGAAATTCCCATCGTCCGTATAATCGTTCAGCGGAAACGCAGAGAGTTCTCTCACCTTTCCGATATCATGACAGAGCGCCGCCGTGACTAACAGATCCTTATTCAGCTTCTGATATCTTGTACAGTAAAAATCACAAAGTTTCACCACACTCAGCGTATGCTCTAAAAGGCCTCCCACAAAACCGTGGTGAACCGTTTTTGCCGCCGACGAATTTTTAAATTTCTGTATAAACTCTTTATCCTCCACAAAAAACTTTTTGCAGAGCTTCTGCAGCCAGGAATTGCTCATCCCCTCTATGTAGCGCAGCACTTCGCCATACATCTCTTCAATATTGTATGCGCTCACCGGCAGATAATTTTTCGGTTCATATTCTCCGGGATTTGCATACCGGGCCCGCTTTACATTGATCTGCAGCGCTCCCTGGAAGCTGTTCACATCCCCATAGATCTCCACATAATCCATGGCCTCAAAGTCGCCGATCCCGGCGTTGTTGGGATCCCATATCTTTGCATCGATGGTTCCGGTCTTATCCTGCAGCGTCACCGTCTCATAGGGCTTACCGTTTTTCGTCACCGCCGATGTTTTATGCTTGCAGAGATAAATGTCAAAAATTTTATCTCCCTCTTTCAGATCTTTAATAAATTTCATAGACGCCTCCTGTCTTATTCTTCATCATATTCCGTCTGTCAAATGTACAGACTCTTTTTGTTCTTCTATATTTTTACCGGTTTACTGCTGTTCCTGTAATGTCACCATGACGGTCATTTCCTGATATTCTCCCTTTCCCTGACTCTGCCTTGCCACGGTCAGTTTTAAATTCTGTTCCGGCTGCGCTCTCATCAGTATATTTACAAGTTCTGCATAAGATGAGATATCCGCATCATCCGCCTTCGTAATTATATCTCCGTTCTGCAGTCCCGCTTTCATGGCTGGGGAATCCATATCGATATTTGTCACAAAAGCACCTCGTGGCAGCTGATATTTCTGATAGACAGTAGTATTGATCTCCATACCATGTATCCCCAGATAAACCATTTTTTCCCCATTGGAAAGCTTCTCCACAGTCTTTTTCAGCTCTGATATACCAATACCGCATAGCCTGTTTGGCATATCGTCAGTCCCGGTATCATGATAAAGGATCCCTACGATCTCTCCCCGCATATTGGCAAGTACGCCGCTGGCATTCCGACTGCCGTAAATATCCGTTGTCAGCAGTTTATAGTTGGAATCCAAAAGCCCCAGTGCCGTCCCCTGAGAAGTCACAATACCATAACTCACAGATCCGCCGACGCCCACCGGCGAACCGATCGCCATCACCGGCTGTCCCACCAGCGTCTGCCCGATAGAACTGCCCAGCACAGCATAAGTTATCTCCTGCTTCTGCTTTGCGCTGAACGCCGTCAGCGGCACCGCAAGCACCGCAAGGCCTGTGGTCTGATCTATCCCCTTGACCTCCGCCTCTTTCTCTTCTCCCTCAAAGGAAACCGAAATACTGTCCGCGTCTTTGAGCCCTTCGTAGCCGGCGAGGATCAGCAGCTCCTTTCCGTTCTCCGCCACGATCAGGCCAGAGGCCACTCCCTTATTCTCCAGCGTATCGTTAATCCAGTTGACGTCAGAAGTCACCGCCGTCACAGAGACAATGCTCTTCTCCACTTCCCTGCGCAGTTCTCCCAGAACATCGTACATCTCCTGGTAATTTTCCACCAGAAGGGCTTTGGCCGCCTCCTCCGGAGGCATCTCGGAAACTGCTCCGTCTCCCGCATGATCTGTAACGTTATAGGTTGTATTTCCAGTATTCTGCCCTGCTGTCCCTGCCGTTCCATCGCGGTCCGTTTCGCCTGCCGGGCCGGTATTTTCATTGCTTTCTGACTCTCCGGTCGATGCTGCGGAATCATCTCGGTCTGTTTCGCCGTCTGCGCTGTCTTCCCTGTCCGGTCCGTTTCCCGCCTGCTCTGTATTTCCCTGTTCTGCCCCGCCAGTCTCCTGATTCCCCGCTTCCTCTTCCCTTATGATCTGCAGTTCCTCCTCATCCGCCGCCATATCCTCCGGCCTTACTTCCTCCTCCTCTTCCGGAAACCTGACAATCTCCGCCTTTTCCTCAGGATACAACATCCTGTTGATCACAGGTTCCAGCAGCAAAAACGTAACGCATGCCACCAGACCAAACACCATGGCCATCACCACTGTGATCGCTGTTCTGCGCGCTAACTTCTTCCGGTTGACAGGTCTCTCCTTTATTTTCTCCTGTAAAAAAGTGATTTCCGAAGTGATCTCCGAATCCAGATCGGACTGCTGCATTTTGGGATCTTTTTCCTGCATAATAAACTCCATCCTGCCTGATACTTATATCACTGCTTACTTCCGGGCAGCTACTCTCCGGTTTCTAAAAATTGCCCGCCTCTTACGTTAGTATACGCGATTCCCAAAAGTCTGTAAAGTTTTTCCCATAAACTGATTGGATATGGTATAATGTCCACGAAGGCAGTGAGCAGTGCGCAAAAAGTCAGATAAAAAGATGCGTTGTGCTCGCACATAAGCAGATTTTTATCTGGCTTTTTGCATAGGGCGTACGCCCGTGAGCTCGGAAAACCTTTGGTTTTTCGAGCTTGCACTGCGGACATGATATATATCGTAACGAGGTAACCCCATGAACGATAAAGCACTGAAAGTATTGGAATTTCACAAAATTATAGAACTGTTGGCGGAGAGGGCCACATCCGAACCGGGGCGCAAAATGTGTCTTGGCCTGCGTCCTTCCGTTGTCCGCTCCACGATCGAATCCTGTCAGCAGGAGACCGAAGACGCCACATCGAGACTTCTGCGCAGAGGCGCCACAAATTTCGGCAGCAATAAGGATCTGGGATTTTCCCTGAAAGGGCTGGAGGTGGGCAGCACCCTCTCCGTATCCGAATTATTAAAGATCGCCATGCTGCTTGAAAATGTGGCGCGCGTCAAAAACTACGGGAAAGAGGACGCCCGCACGGTATCTTTGGAGGACGGCGCGCAGGACGGCGATTCTCTCACTCCTTATTTCGATGCCCTGGAGCCCTTTCACGCCCTTTCCTCGGAGATCAGGCGCTGCATCCTTTCCGAGGAGGAGATTGCAGACGATGCAAGCAGCAATTTAAAGAGGATCCGAAGAGAAAAATCTTCCACCGGCGACAAAATCCACAGCCAGCTTCTGTCCATGATAAACGGTTCCTGCCGCACTTACCTGCAGGACGCTGTGATCACCCAGCGGGGCAACCGCTACTGTATTCCCGTAAAGGCCGAGTACAAAGCCCAGGTGCCCGGCATGGTGCACGACCAGTCTTCCACCGGCTCCACCTACTTTATCGAACCGGCGGCGGTTGTGGCATTAAATAACAGATTAAAGGAACTGGAGGCAGCGGAAAAGGATGAAATTGAAGTTATTCTCGCAGGCCTCAGCGCACAGACTGCTGAACACTGCGCTGAAATTCTGGAGAACTGCCGCCTCATGACACTGCTTGACTTTATTTTTGCCAAGGCCTCCCTGGCCCTTGACATGAGCGGCTCCCGTCCGGTCTTTAATGAGGATCATTATATCAATATCCGAAAAGGGCGGCATCCGCTGATTGACAAAAAGAGCGTCGTTCCCATCGATATTCAGCTGGGGAAAGATTTTGACCTGCTTGTGATCACCGGACCAAACACCGGCGGCAAGACGGTCTCTTTAAAGACCGTGGGCCTTTTTACGCTGATGGGACAGGCCGGCCTGCAGATCCCCGCCCTCGACCGCTCGGAGCTTTCCGTTTTTCGGGAAGTCTATGCGGACATTGGCGACGAACAGAGCATCGAGCAGAGCCTTTCGACCTTTTCCTCCCATATGACAAATATTGTGCAGATTTTAAAAAATGCACAGGAAAACTCCCTCTGCCTTTTTGACGAACTGGGGGCAGGCACGGATCCCACGGAAGGCGCGGCCCTGGCCATCGCCATCTTAAATTATCTGCATGATAGAGGCATACGCACCATGGCCACAACCCACTACAGCGAGCTGAAAGTATATGCATTGTCCACAAACTTTGTGGAAAACGCCTGTTGTGAATTTAATGTGGAAACATTGCGGCCCACTTACAGGCTGTTGATCGGCATTCCCGGCAAAAGCAACGCCTTTGCCATTTCCCGCAGACTGGGACTGCCAGAACATATTATTGACGCTGCCCGCTCACAGATCAGCGAGGAGAAGGAAAGCTTTGAGGACCTGATCGCCGATCTGGAAACCAGTAAAGTCACTATTGAAAAAGAAGAAGCGGAGATCCGTTCTTATAAACAGGAGATAGAGACTCTGAAAAAACAGCTGGAAACAAAGCGCGAAAAACTGGATGCTTCCAGAGATAAAATTTTGCAGGAGGCACATGCCCAGGCCCGTGACATTTTACAGGAAGCAAAAGATACAGCCGATGAGACGATCCGCGCATTCCAGAAGGCCGGTCCCGGCGCTTCCATGAAAGATCTGGAGGCTTCCCGTCAGAAACTCAGAAAACAGATCGATGAAAAAAACAGTAAGCTGTCTATAAAACATACGCCGAAGCCGGAAAACGCCAAACCCTTAAAGGCCTCCGATGTCAAACCGGGAGATGCGGTAAAGATCCTTTCCATGGGGCTCAAGGGTACCGTCAGTTCCCGGCCCGACCACAAGGGCAATCTGTTTGTACAGTGCGGTATTATCCGAACCCAGGCCAATATAAAAGATATCATTCCGATACAGGAAAACGATGTGACCGGTCCTTCCAATTTAAGAATGAGTAAAACCGGCACCGGCAGCATGAAGATGAGCAAATCCCTGTCCGTCTCCACAGAGATCAATCTCCTTGGCATGACCACAGACGAGGCCCTGTCTCAGCTCGACAAATATCTGGACGACGCCTACCTTGCCCACCTGCCAAGCGTCCGCATCGTCCACGGCAAAGGCACCGGCGCACTCCGAAACGCTGTCCAGAGGCATCTGAGAGGCGTCAGATATGTGGAAAGCTTCCGACTCGGGGAACACGGGGAAGGTGACGCAGGTGTCACAATTGCGGTCTTCAGGAAATAGAGGTGGGAGGGGGTTGTGAAAACCGGACTCCGGGATGAAAATAAACAACATGATAATGCAGGTAAAAATCACACCATATAAACTTTTTAATAAAACAGCAGGAGGGCGCCATGGCAGTAAAACAAAAAATATTAATTGTAGATGACGACAGCAACATTGCGGAGCTGATCTCTCTTTATCTAACAAAGGAATGCTTCGAGACCATGATCGTGGGCGACGGGGAATCGGCACTTCTGGCAGTGGACAGTTTCCGCCCGAATCTGATGCTGTTAGATCTGATGCTTCCGGGCATCGACGGTTATCAGGTCTGTCGGGAGATCCGCGCCAGATCTGCTCTGCCTATCATCATGCTCTCCGCAAAGGGTGAGATCTTTGACAAGGTACTGGGGCTGGAGATGGGCGCTGACGACTATATGGAAAAGCCTTTTGACTCCAAGGAACTGGTGGCAAGAGTCAAGGCTGTACTGCGCCGCTATAAACCTGCCGTACAGCTTCCGCCGGATCCGGATATCAAATGTGTGGAATATCCCGATCTTGTCGTCAACCAGACCAACTATTCCGTCCTCTACAAAGGACATCCGGTGGAAATGCCGCCCAAGGAGCTGGAACTTTTATATTTCCTGGCTTCCTCCCCGAATCATGTTTTCACAAGGGAACAGCTTCTCGACCAGATCTGGGGTTACGAATATATCGGCGACACAAGAACTGTGGACGTACATATCAAACGTCTGCGGGAAAAGATCAATGATCACGAGAGCTGGAAGCTTGCCACGATCTGGGGCATCGGCTATAAGTTTGAAGTGAAATAGCGGGCAGTCTGCCCGTACTGCGAGTTTGGCAGAGCCAAACCCCAAAGCAGTGAAGTTCCCGAGGCGCTGCGCAGGAGGCCTGATTATGCGAAAAACTCTCTACCTGAAATTCATACTGGCATACCTTATTTTCGGCTTCTTCGGCTTTGTCGTGGTGGCTACCTTTGCGTCCAGTCTGACACTGGATCACATCAAAAAGAACCATGCGGAATCCCTCTACAAAGAAGCAATTCAGATCGCCAACACTTACGCCTCCGATCTCTACAGCAACCGCACCTCGCTGGATACCGTAAAAAATCAGATCGATGCCCTGGCTGTCTATATGAACAGTACGATCTGGATCATCAATCCCTCCGGACGCATGGTGCTTGACTCCTCTGCACCCCTCGATTTAGAAAAGGAAACCGTGATCGAAAATTTTGATTCCACGGCGACCGCCGGTTCCTATTATACGGAAGGAACATTTTTCGGTTACTTTGAAAACGATATGCTCAGCGTATTTGCGCCGATCACCTACAATTACAGGGTGCAGGGCTATGTGATCATTCATATGTCCATGGCTGTTATGGAAGACGAGGCAAACAGCTTTTTAAACATTTCCTACATTATGCTGCTGATCCTCTTTGTTCTGTCGCTGATCATTCTGATCTTTTTTACGGAGATCGTCTATGTTCCGCTAAAAAAGATCATTTCCGCCACCGAACAGTATGCTTCCGGCAATATGCACTATGAATTTTCGGTGGAAAGCGCGGATGAAATGGGCTATCTTGCGGCCTCTCTGAATTATATGGCAAATGAGATCGCCCGAGCGGAGGACAACCAGAAAAAATTCGTTGCCAACGTATCCCATGACTTCCGCTCCCCGCTCACCTCTATCCGCGGCTATCTGGAAGCCATGTTAGACGGCACGGTTCCTCCGGAACTGTATGAAAAATATCTGAACATTGTGTTAAATGAGACCGAACGTCTGAAAAAGCTGACGGATTCCCTGCTCACCCTGAATAATTTGAATACCAAAGGCGTCTATCTGGAAAAATCAGTTTTTGATCTCAACACAACGATCAGAAATACGGCGGCAACCTTTGAGGTTGTCTGTAAAAACAAATCCATCGCCATCGAACTTGTACTCACCGGGGAGGCCATGCCCGTGGAGGCCGATATGGGCAAGATCCAGCAGGTCCTTTACAACCTTTTAGATAATGCCATCAAATTCAGTCCCCAGGACTCCATCATTAAAATAGAGACCACCGAAAAGAAAAACAAGGTTTTCGTATCGGTGAAAGACCGCGGGATCGGTATCCCCAAGGAAGACCTAAAACTGATCTGGGACCGTTTCTACAAGTCCGATCTCTCCCGCGGCAAGGATAAAAAAGGCACCGGCCTTGGTCTCTCCATCACAAAGGAGATCATCATGGCCCACGGAGAGCACATCAATGTGATCAGTACCGTGGGTGTGGGAACGGAATTCATCTTTTCCCTGCCGGTGGCGGAGGAAGAAGATTAGAATTGCCTTTTATGCGTATTGTCAATTGAAGCATGCCTTTTTCTTCCTGTTACAATGTGCATCACAGCCGTCGCCGCAAGCAATCCGCCCCCCAGCAGATAAAACGCCGCATTCACAGAATAGTGGTCCCCCAAAAATCCTGTCACGGGGCTCGCCGCCACCATCAGCACCGAATAACACATACTGCCTACGCTGACTAAAGTCGCCCTGTAATCGCTGGAAAATTCCCTGTTGACATTCTCGCTGACCGTGATCTCTGAAAATCCTTCGCACATCCGCACAACGCAAGCCCCGATTAGAACAACAATAAGTACATTGCTTCCCACAAGGCAGGTTCCGATGCCGCTGATTATCCCGCAAAGCAGCAGCGCTTTTGACAGCCTGCTCCTGTTTTTTGCCGCAATTCTCGTACCAAGTGCTCCTGCAAGAGGAATCACAACTAACGGTATCCCGATAAAGCTTTTCGGCCAGCCGCAGTTTACAAGATGCTCCTGCAAATACATCATAATCAGATAGCAGGGACATCCAAGAGCCGCATCGGCAAACAGTTTTGCCATGGTCTTTGGGTTTTTCCTGATAAAAGTAACGGTTTCGCCAATATGCTGTTTCCATCGCCTGCCAAGCTCATGCAGTCCCTCTCTATACCTTTTCCCTGTCTCCTTCTCTGTCCGCAGCTTCTGTCTCTCCGTCACCGCAGGCTCCCGCACAGGCAGCACAAAAATCACGGTACACAGATACAGAAACACGCTGATATAATAAGTATACCGGTACCCCATCATAATGGCGATGGGGCTGGCCAGACAGGAAAGAGCGCTTGCCGTCCTGGCAATTAAGCTGATGTTTGACCACACTTTTTTGTAGCCGCTCTCACGGCCCGCCTCCAGCAGGCTGTCATAAATCAGCGCCTCTTCCGTTCCGGAAGCCAGATTCAGGCTGAGCGCCGAGAAGATCATGCCGCAGTAAACAAATCCCCTAAAACCTTCCAACGTCATAAAAACTGCCGAGCACATACCCACGATTCCTGACAGGATAAGCGTACGTTTCCTGCCGAACAGATCCGCCGCCATGCCGCTGGGGACCTCAAAGAGCATGCTGGTAATATGGTAAACGCCCTCCGCAGTTCCCACCTCCGCCAGAGAAAATCCTCTCTCCAGCAGAAAGATTACCCAGACTGCGTCCACCATGCGGAAAGCTAACGCAGCCTCGTAAAGGTACATCAGTACCGTCTGCTTTTTTATATCCATAATCAATATTCTCCTATCCAAATCAAACCGGAACAACTGCATTTCATTGTCACAGTTTTAAAATCAAAAATTTTGGAATCATCGCCCCGAAAAGGGCATAAAGATAGCCGGAAAGAATCAAATGTTTCCTTTAAAAATTAAAATAGTACACATTTTCCAGCCCATAGTAAAACTCCTGCCATGTCAATATACACGAATAATATCATGCATCCGGCAATCCGTCAACTTCAAATTTTTTTATTTCCCGACATTTTTATAAACATTTTTGCAGGTTTTCCTGTCAAATGCAATCCTTCCACTGCAGTCTGTGCAGTTCCCCTTCTCTCTGCATTCCCTGAAACCCATTCTGCCTGAGCGCCTCGTACAGCACCACTGCCACGGAGTTGGAGAGATTTAGCGACCGGATACTGTCAAGCATCGGGATCCTGATACAGTCTTCTTCATGCTCCACCAATATCTCCTCGGGAATCCCGGCACTCTCCTTACCGAACATGAAATAATCCCCCATACCGAACTCCGCTTCCGTATAGACCTTTTTGGCCTTTGTGGTGGCAAACCAGATCTTTGCACCGGGATGTTTCTGACGAAACTCTTCAAAGTTAATATATCTTGTAACGTCAAGATTTTCCCAGTAGTCCATTCCTGCCCGCTTAATTGATTTTTCGTCCAATCTGAATCCCAAAGGCTCAATCAGATGCAGCCCCGTCCCAGTCGCAACGCAGGTCCTGCCGATATTGCCCGTATTTGCCGGTATCTCCGGCTGATGTAATATGATGTGCATTCTTATATCCTCACCTTTATCAGAATTAACTCCTATATAAATTCCCGGAAAATATATAAAATCTTTTGCAATTTCCTATATAAAATTAGAAATAGCGGTGCCAGACAGCGACGCATTCATTCTCCTGGAATGATCTAACACTATCGCAATTTCCTATGAAAGAACAATTGCAGGGAGTCCGATACAGACTCCCTGCGTTTTTACACAGCACATATATTATTATTGACCTACTTTATGCTACGCTCCTCTTTCTCTTTCCGCAGTCTCTCCACAAAATCCCGAAGCCGCCCGATCGCCACTTTCAGATTTTCTAACGAATAGGCATAGGATATTCGCAGAAACCCTTCACCGCAGGCGCCAAACGCTGTGCCTGGCACCACCGCCACCTTCTCCTCCATCAGAAACCTTGTGGCAAACTCGTCGCTTGTCATCCCAAACTCCTGAATGGACGGGAATATGTAGAACGCGCCGAAAGGTTCAAAACATTTCAGGCCCATCTCCTGAAACTCATGTACCAGATAACGGCGGCGCTGGTTATAGGCCTCCCGCATCTCCTGTACATCCTCGTCTCCGTTTTTCAGCGCCTCCACCGCCGCATACTGGCTTGTGGTGGGCGCGCACATGATCGCATACTGATGCACTTTCAACATCTGCTCGATAATATCCGCCGGTCCGCAGGCATAGCCCAGACGCCAGCCCGTCATCGCATAGGCTTTGGAGAAGCCGTTGATCAGGATCGTTCTCTCCTGCATGCCGGGCATCTGTGCGATGGAAATATGCTTTTCCTTGTAGGTCAGCTCCGCATAGATTTCGTCGGACATCACAAAAATGTCTTTTTCCACACAGATCTTTGCAATCTCCCGCAGATCCTTCTCCTCCAGGATCGCACCTGTCGGGTTATTCGGAAACGGTAGCACCAGAATCTTCGTCTTCTCTGTGATCGCATCTGACAGTTCTTTTGCCGTCAGCCGGAAGTCATTCTCTTCCTTCAGATCGATGATCACCGGAACGCCTCCCGCCAGTACCACACAGGGTTCATAGGAGACATAGCTGGGCTGAGGGATCAGCACTTCCTCCCCGGGATTCAACATCACGCGCATCCCGATATCGATGGCCTCCGAACCGCCCACCGTGATCAGCACCTCTTTCATCGCATCATATTCCAGATTCTGCCGTCTCTTTAAGTAATTGGCGATCTCCTGTCTCAGTTCCTTTAATCCCGAATTGGATGTATAGAAAGTACGCCCTTTTTCCAGCGAGTAAATGCCCTCATCCCTGATATGCCAGGGCGTATCAAAATCCGGTTCGCCCACACCAAGAGAAATGGCCTCCGGCATCTCACTGACAATATCAAAAAATTTTCGGATCCCCGAAAACGGAATATCTACTACTCTATCAGCTAACGGATTTCTCACGGTGTCACCTTCTCTCTCGTATCCTCATATTTCTTTTCCAGAATTGTTCCATGGTCTTTGTACTTTTTCAGGATAAAATGTGTCGCTGTGCTGATCACGGTCTCCAGCGTAGACAGCTTGTCGGAAACAAACGCAGACACTTCCCGCAGTGTCTTCCCCTCCAGAGATACCAACAGATCATATCCGCCGGAGATCAGATAAACTGCATGCACTTCCGGATATTTGTAGATCCGCTCTGCGATCTTGTCAAATCCCTGTCCCCGCTGGGGTGTTACGCGCACCTCAATCAGGGCGGACACCTTCTCCACGCCCACTTTGTCCCAGTCGATCATCGTATGATAGCCGCAGATCACCCCTTCGGCTTCGCATTTCTGCAGTTCCTCAACAATCGTGGCCTCATCCACACCCAGTATCACCGCCAGCTCCTTTAAATCAATACGGCTGTTCTTCTCAATAATTTTCAATAATTGCTCTCTCATGACTGTTCCTTTCTGCTTACCAACTCAAGCGCATCCTCATAATGTTTCTCCAGATAGCGCCTCTCTTCTCCATTTATGACAACTCTGTCATTATTCTCCGTTGTCACTCCTATGATCTCCGAAAAGATCCCTTTTTCCTGCAAACCGGCCTTTACCCTGCCGCCATTGTCCGCAAGCAGCAGACAGCTTCCTTCCGACTGCATCTGGTATGGGTTCACATCAAAAAAATTGCAGATCTCCACGGTCTCCTGTCTGATCGGGATACTTTTCAGATCTATTTTCAGTCCGACGCCCGCCGCTTTTGCGAGATTCCAAAGCCCCGCAAAAACACCGCCCTCCGAGAGGAGATACATCCCTGTAATTCCCTTTTCCGAAAAGCTGTATGCGCTGCAGTCGTCGGACTTTCCGGCCGGTGCGGCCTCCGGTATCTGCCCCAGAAACCTTTTCCGGTTTTTTGCCCCCTCCAAAAAGGAAGCCGGATATCTGCTCCGCAGCTGATCATATTTTTCACATGCCAAAATTGCGGAACCGGACAGTCCCGCAAAACCGGTCATTACAATATCCATATCGCCAAACTTCTTCCGCTTTTCCTTTTCGGACATCTCCTGAAGGCCGCAGAAGTTTACAAAGAAACCGTCAGCCATCCGTTGCACCTGTTCCCGGATCTTCCGTGACGCCAGTCGGGGGCTGTCCCTCCGCAGGCGGTTGTCCCTCTGCCGGCGGCTGCGCCCCTGCTGCTGCCGCTGCCTGCTGTGCAAGGATCGCTCCAGCCACCGCTTTTACCTGATCGATGCTGCCCGTTGCTATGGCCTCCTGGATCTGAGCCGCTGCAACAGGATCCGCCGTCGCTGTGCCCACGGTTGCCGTACGCGGAACCGCCGCATAGGAGCTGCTGTTCACCTGCTCTCTGCTGACTTCCACGCCGTTCTCCTTCACCACTTTCCACAGACGCGCCTTATAGCCGATATGCACGGACTGTACATTCACATAACCTATCGGATCCCCGGTGGGTATGATCTTTTCTGCGGGCGGCACATTTTTTTCCAGTACTTCACTGATATAGCTCACTTCCCTGTTTGCCGGTCTGTCCTCCACGCCGTAGATCGTAAACGTGATCGTCTTGTCAGAAGAGGTGGTTCCCTCTATATAGATCGGATATTCCTTATTATTCGTAAATTTAAAATCCTTCCCGCCGGATTCGGAGATCGCCGCATCCTCCGAGGGCTCCACGTAGCTCACGATCATGGAGTGGTTGCTGCGCTCGTCTACCTGCAGTTCCGCTTTCAGTATCGCATTGTAAAGCGTTGTCGATACCTGACAGATTCCCCCGCCCAGGCTCTCCACAACCTGTCCGTTCAGATAGGAACCGGCCAGCTCATACCCGTTCGCCGTGGAAAAGGGCGTGATACATTCCAGAACCGAGCACTGCTCCCCCGGATACAGCGTGATCCCGTTCAAATGACCGCAGCCGGTCTTAATATTCGTCACACGGGAAGGCCCCGACGACTTGTAGGCCGTCGTCGCTGTCCCCAGCACATCCTTTACCTTGCTTAAGGTTTCCGCATTTCCACGAGGCTCATCCAACGTCACCACCAGATTGATGGATGCATTGCCATAGTCCCAGCTGTCGGTCAGATAATTTACAATGGCTTCTTTGGATTTCTCCACATCCAGCACATGCCCTGTCTGTCCTTCCGTAATCTGGAACCCGCTCTCTGTCTTTGTCAGGGAAGCTTCCACTGCCTCCTGGTTATAAGTTTCACTGAGAGAATGCAGAATGCCCTCTATCACATTTTCATCAAAAGAAACATGGAGCGGGTAATTTTGCCCTTCTTTTTTCAGATCTGCAAGAGCTTTATAACGTTGCACAATATTGCCGCGCTTTCCGAGCATCGCCGCCTCTTCCAGCGCCCCGTCATTTTCCCATGCAATACCGAACTCGCCGGCTGTCCCTACCGTATCCTGACCGCCTTCTAATCTGAGGGTGATCGGTACGCTCTGCAGGGAATCCACATAGGCAGCCACAGCGCTTTCCGCCTCCGGGATGGTCATGCCCGAGACATCGATGTCTCCGACCGTCACACCCGCTTCGATTTTACAGTCCTTTCCTGCCGCCTTCACATCTGATCCAGCGTTTAACAGGCTGACTGAAACAATTGCTGCCATAAAAATTGTTTTCCACCATTTTTGCATATTGCCCACCACATTTCCTGAATTTGCTTTACTTTATAATATCCACAGACTGCCATACAATTCAATGGATAATATCCCTAAAGTTATTCCGTTATTTTCCGAATTCTTATTGATTTTTTCACCTGTTACCCGTTATACTGAATAAAACAACGCTCTGCGCCCGCTTTCCTGCTTTTCCTTAACGGAAAATCCGCAGAGTCCTCAGATAAGATACAGCAATACTGATGCCAGCATGGCCAGAACCAGTAAAATAATGATAATACCCGAAATAATGCGAACGGATTTTTTATTTTTATTGAACATGTTATTTACTCCCATCCGGGGAACGAATTACTCTCCGGCAACTTAGATCCGCCCCTGTTACCTGCGGAAATAATCAGAAAGGATCCCCTGTATATTTGGGATAATTATATATGAAATACCCTTTTTTTGCAAGTTTTATCGTCTTTGGCTTTCTGTTTTCCTTTTCTCTGAAAAAGAGAACGAAAAACGAAAAGAAATATGTGGAGAATTTCTGGGAGCGTGAACGTCTCGCAGACTCTACCAGGCGAAAGTCCCTGGAAGCTCTGGACTATATCGCCATCCCGTTCCATGATCTGCCGATGGATGTTATGGCAGATCTGCCGGAAGTGCAGGAATTTCATAAAAAGCTGCAGGAACTTTCCGGAAAAAAGATCGTCAATTTTGCAGGTTTTTCCAACACTGAGCTAAAGCTTACTTACGGTGCGCCGAATATTCAGCTGCTCTCTGAATATGATGGAAATTTTGAAGAACTGATCACTCTGCTGCAGGAATGGGCTTCCTTTTTGCTGCAAAACTGGGGAGAAGCCGCCCAGACCTGTCCGGAAGAAGAGCGGAAACAGGCCGCAAAGGTTATTCTTGCTTACGCAGTCTCTGTGGGAAGCGATATTGCCGCTACCTACGAAAAGCTGGTGAAGCTCTATCTGGATTGCGGGGAGACTGAAAAGCTGCCTGATCTGAAGGAGAGGGCGGAAAAAATCAGGTCGCTCTCGAAGGGGCGGATTATTGCGATGATTGAGGAGGCGGAAAAAGTATAGGGCGAGATAGATGGATGCGGACGCCGGGATGAAAATATCTCTCCCGGCTGGTTCTTCCATGCCATTTCGTTTAATTTTGCAGTTGAATCGTGGTGTAGTGTGCAGCGTGGTTCAGGGGATCTCTCATTTCGTAATCGAATAGTACAAAGGTCTCTGGTTCGGCATGTAACCGTTCCAATTGTATTTCATCTATCCATTTTTCATCCCACACCGGATAAGAAAACAACTCCATATGCGTCATGCGCATCATCTGTTTGCTGTCATAGCCTTTCTCCGCATAGGATGAGAGCAGATCGGGGGTATCTTTCTCCTTCCGGTAAAAGGCCGAAATTTCCTGATAATATGCACGAATGTCCTTCGCAAAAGATGGTCTGCTCTTTGCCTTTTCCCGCAGATAAAGATCAAAGGTCAGAAGTTCCCGGAACAGTGTTTCCATTTTCCGGCATAAATCCTCGTTCCATTTCTGTTTTTCACACTGCTTTTGTATGATACTTTCTGCAAATTCCAGTATCGCCTCATAGCGGTAACTTCTGGCTGGGTTGTTTATAAAAAAGCCTTTGTCCTCATGGAAATTCGCCAGGCTTAAGAACATGTCATAAGGATCCTCAAATAATTTCTGAAGCGCCGGGAGCGTATGGGTGAACTGGCCGCTGTTATAAAACAGCTCCAGCATTTTTTCCACTTTTTTCAGTTCCTGTACATCCTCATAGCTGAGCCACTTTGTGTAGAGCACTTCATAGGGCGGTTCGGACTGACAGACAATGCCGTATTCCTCCGCTCTGTCGTACATTTCAGATCCTTTTAACAGCTTCAGAAAGCCAAGCTGCAGCTGATCCGGCCGCATGGCATAGACATCGTTGAAGGACTTTCTGAAACTCTGCATATTTTCATAAGGCAGTCCGGCGATCAGGTCAAGATGCTGGTGGATCTTGTGAAGTTTATGAATTGACATGACTGTCATTTTCAATTTTTCCAGGTTTGCCGGGCGGTGGATCGCATCTAACGTCTCCTGATTAGTGGTCTGCACGCCGATCTCCAGCTGGATCAGCCCCGCCCTCATCTGGGAGAAAAGGGCCAGTTCTTCCTCCCCCAGAAGTTCGGCCGCTATCTCAAAATGAAAATTTGTGACACCGTTGTCATGTTCTAACAGGAAGCGCCAGATCTGCAGGGCGTGCTCTCTGTTGCAGTTAAAAGTCCTGTCGATAAATTTCACCTGTTTTACTTTTCTGTCCAGAAAATACTGCAGTTCCCGCTTTACCAGCTTAAGACTTCGCAGACGCACCTGTTTCTCTATGGAAGACAGGCAGTAACTGCACCGGAAAGGACAGCCGCGACTCGACTCATAATATAGGATCTTATACCCCGCCTGCTCCCGCTCCGCCTCATTCAATTCCTCATAGTAAAAGGGAAGTTCGTCCATCAAAAGGGGGGCCCGAATTCCGAAAGATCCGCATCTTGTGACAGTCCCGGGAATCGCTGGCTCCGTCTCTCCGAATTTTTTTCTCCAGGCTGCATTCCATTCGCCAGTTTCCTCTTTCCCTCGATCCGGCTCCCGGAATTCCTTCGCTGTTGTCACTCCTTCCTCACGGCCCAATTCCTTAAGCTCTTTCTCACGTTCCACATACCACTGCAGCAGCTCCCGAAAGGTCTCTTCCCCCTCCCCTGTCATGATCCCCGTCACTTCCGGAAGCTCCTCAAATAATCCCTGATATTCGTAGGAGACCTCGGGTCCGCCCAGCCAGATCGGTACCTCAGGCCGCAGCTTATGAAACTCTCTGATCAGCCTTTTCACCATGGAAATATTCCAGATATAGCAGGAAAATCCTACTGCATCCGGCCTCCTCCGATACAGATCCGCCAGAATGTCCTCCGCCTGTTGATTGATCGTATATTCCGCCAGCTCGATATGTTCCCGCAGTTCTTTTCCCGCATAACTTCTGAGGCTGTACACCGCAAGCCCCATATGAATATATTTCGCATGAACCGCAACCAATAAAAATTTCATACCGACACTCACCCGTTTTGCTCTTATCGTTCAATAGTGTTGAACATTTCGGAATGCCTGTAAAAAATAAGGCATACCAGATTTAATTTCCGATATGCCTGTCCACACTTATACTGCATCCCATTTATTATCCGGTAATAAGGGACTGAAATACCCTTTAATGCAATTAGGGTTGACGATGCACAACTGTACATGCGATTTTTCCATAATCCCGGATTCCAGATATACCGGTTTTCCCTCTATAAAAATACCTCTGACACTGTCATATCCTTTTTTGTTTAACTCCGCATTGTATTCATGAATATGCTGAATAACTGCACAGTCTAACTCCCGCAGCAAAATATCACTGTTTCCCTTATCAGAAAAGTGTTCCCATTGTCCCGGACCCTGTTGCACTATTTTTTCTTTTGGATGCAGTTTTTAGTTAAAATTTTCAAATGAAACTTTTTTGCCTGACTGTGCTCCATATTTTTTAATTTTTGCAGATACTCTTTCATTACATTTATACAGGCTACTTTTTCACACTCAATCATTTCAACAGATGGCATTGATACGGCAAAATCTGTAGAAAGCATGTGTACATGCAAATTTATTTAACAACATTATAGAACAAATACTACCGGAATACAACAAAAACATCCTGATGACCAAAAACAAAGCGCCCTCACAATCCTCTGTGAAAGCGCCCCGTTTTTGGATTTATTATGAGAGTAATCAATCCTTCATCTTATCTTTGTTGTTCAGGATTTCAAAAACAACTGCCGCCAGAAGCACAATACCCTTGATCACCTTCTGCCAGTTGGCGTCGATGCCCATCAGGCTCATACCTAAGTTGATCACACCGATCAGCGTCGCACCGACTACCATGCCAAACACGCTGCCGGATCCGCCGTATGCGGAAACGCCGCCCACCACGCAGGCTGAGATCGCGTCCATCTCAAAGTTTGTTCCCACGGTAGAGTTCGCTGCTCTGGCTCTCGCAATAACTGCAAGGGCACTGATCACCGTCAGGATCGCCATGTTCAGATATGCCATAAACATGATCTTCTTCGTATTGATACCGGAAAGTCTCGTCGCCTCCCTGTTGCCGCCGATGGTATAGAAATACCGGCCAATGGTCGTCTTGGATGTGATAAACTGATAAATTAACACTACTGCCGCCACCCAGACTAACACCGTAGGAATACCGCCGGACAAGGCCAGCTTATAGGTAAACAGCAGGATCACGGCTACAAGGATCACTATCTTTGTGATCATCGCCGCCACACTGTCCACTTCATACCCTTTTTTCACCCTGTTCTTTCTCGCCATAAAGATCGAAACCACAACGATGACTGCTGCCGCTGCGCCAATGACAAGACAGGGGATATTCAGTACATTAATTGCTGTCTCAAAGAGCTTGCCCGAAAAAATCTTCAAAAAGCTGTCCGGGAACGGCGCAATACTGCCCGTTGAACTGTTCGCACTCAAAAGAGCTACCGCCCAGCCACGGAACGCCAGATACCCCGCCAGCGTAGCGATCCAGGGCGGAATGTTCATGTAGGCGATCAGATAACCCAGAACGATACCATAGATGATGCCCACAGCTAACATAATCAGGATTGCCAGACCCACATTCATCTCCTTCACCACCATGCAGATACCGCCGATGGCGCCCACAAAGCAGACAAAGGAGCCACAGGATAAATCGATGTTGCCGCCGGTCAGCATACACATTAACATACCCGTCGCCAGAATATAAACATAGGCGTTCTGTATGATCAGCGCGTTGAAATTAAGCGGTGTAAACATCTGTCCTTCTGTCATCAGTGTAAAGAAAAGATACACCAGAAGCAGGACAAATATCATGGTATTTTTTCGCAGTACAGATATCGCTTTATTCATTTTTTTATCCTCCTCCTTAATTCTTTTCTTTCTTGGACATGACATCAAAGATGATAGCAACCAAAAGCACGACGCCCTTTACCACACTCTGATAGTTCGCATTGATACCCATGATACTCATGCCCTGGTTGATCACGCCCATTAACGTGGCGCCGACCACCATGCCCATGATCGAGCCGATGCCGCCGTAAGCGGAGGCGCCGCCGATAAAGCAGGCCGCGATGGCGTCCATCTCATAGCCCTGCCCGTAGGTGGGCTGTGCCGAAGCCGCTCTCGCAATCGTCAGAATACCTGCCAGACCTGCTAAAAGCCCCATGTTCGCATAGGCAATAAAATAAACTCGCTTTGTATTGACGCCGGAAAGCCTTGTGGCTTTCTCGTTGCCGCCCACTGCATACAGATAACGGCCTATCGTCGTCTTTTTTGTGATATAAGAGTAGATCGTCAGGATGATCGCGATCCAGATCAGTGCGGCGGATATGCCCTTATAATTTGCCAGTTTATAAAACAGCCAGATGACAATCCCACTGATCAGAACAGTTTTTATCGCTTCTCCGATGAGGGGCGCCACCTCGTACCCCTTCGCCTTTCTGGAGATCCGGCCTTTCACAGTCAGCAGAATATAGGCTGCCGCCACCACGATACCTACCACAAGGCAGGTGACATTCAGCTCTCCGCTGCCGATGAAATCCGGCACAT
>OFFO01000805.1_pt1:0-17500 | contig 22867 bp, 16 predicted proteins | sample 1521441 | NCBI WGS metagenome assembly OFFO01 (sample SAMEA3504097, study PRJEB24116) | mouse gut metagenome | biome: mouse gut; feature: mouse-associated habitat; material: faeces | place: Denmark | collected 2011
AACATGTTATTATGCAATAATTTTTCGTTTTTTCATTTTTTGCTAATTTTTTATTTAAATTTTTCATTTTTGTGGTAATATGAGAACGGTAAACTTTAATTATTTTAACTATGAGATTTTTTAAATTTGGCTTATTTATCGCACTGGGTGCAATGATGAGCAGTTGTGTCTTCACCGAAGAACCCGAGATTGAATTCCCGGCGGAAATGTGTATCGAAGCATCCGGCATTACGGCATCTACGGCCACCAGCTACACCAGTTGGCTGGAAGTTCGGCATCTTAATCGAAAACACGTTTTCGAAACCGACCTCGCGTATGTCACCGCAACCGACAGCCTGCTGTCGACCGACATCCGAAGAGAAAAATCGGCACTGTTTTCCACCGCAACGGAGGAAACGCTGCTTGATTGCCGAACTGAAGGAAACATCGCTACCGAAAAACAAAGGACAGATTATATCTTCAAATTTGCAACTTTTTCCGTACCTGTATCCTTCATCACCGAAAAGGCTTCTGTTCTGTGCAACGGACAAAAACTTCCGATGCCGGCCGCCGAAGTTCGTTTTCTGCCGCAGGATCCGGAATTCGTATCACTGGAAGACGAAATCATCGACGGAAAACCGTTCAGCCGTACCTTGCTCAAATGCAGCGTTGTCGCGGAAAGTGAAGGCAGAACGGTCACAGCTGTCAGCAAAGTGGAGATCAAGTCTCCGCGCGAAGCGATCGGCTTTGATCCGATTGTTCTTCCCTGGGAAGGCGATGCGGATTAGTTGACAACTCCCTTCTCTCAATCCAACCGTATTACGGTTGGATTTTTTTTATGATGCCCAAATTCTCCTTTTTTTGACAAACAGAATACAAATTCGGTCGAAAACAAAAAATATTTTCATCAACAGCTTGACCTAACCGCCTACTTTTGCTATAGTAATTTTACAAATCATTTTTATAGAAAAATTAAAAAATTATTTATATGGACGAGAAAAAGTTTTTTTCTGTCATCAGTCTCGTTGTTTTCATTTTTCTCTTTGCTTTCGGCGGAGAAAAAACTCGGGCTTCCGTAACCGACAGTATCAATGTTCCTTTGGAAAAAATTGATACCATCGCCGTTTCTGCAGAAGCTTTGATCAATGACAGCGTTTCTTGTGACAGCATCGTCAGCGACTCTCTTGTCAATGACAGCCTCGCACTTGACACCGTCTCGCCGGCAGAGGCAAGGCTCGCAAAGTTTCGTGCCGCCGAGTACGATATGTTGTGCCTGATCGCTCACTGCGAAGGTGTTAAAGCAAGAGCTTACTGGGATCCTCACGGAAGAGTATGGACCATCGGATTCGGAAATACCGTTCGCCCGGACGGAAAACCGGTTCGCCGAGGCGACCGCATCAAAAGTGAGGAAGAACTCATGCACTATTTCACCACTCATATCGAAGGCAAAATGTTCGAAGATATGACGGTTTATTTGGAAATGGATTCCATGTCCAATGCTGAAATTGTTGCAATGGGAAGCTTCCTTTACAACTGCGGCAGCGGCATTCTTCGCCAAAAAGACGGTTCACCGTCCGAACTGGCAAATGCAGCCAACGCCTATTTCGTGACCCACAGCGACGAGGCCAAACAAACTTTGAAAAAATTGATGGATCAAAAAGTGCGCTCGGGAGGAAAAATTCTGCCGCAGTTGCAAAAACGCCGTGACTTGGAAGAACGCGTTATGTTCGGGGATATTCTGCTCGACAATAACGGCGAACTGAGTCTCGAAAACGCCATCAATTTTGCGGAATGCGCTTTAGGCGGTATTTACAGCATGGGACGAAGCCTTCCGGCAGATACTCTTGATCTGTGCAACCGACTGGAAAATATGCGCGGACAAAACTTAAATGATTCAATTCAGAGTCAATTAAGATATGTTCCGCGGTATGTTCCCCGTAAATCGCGCCGTTGAACTCTGACAATCTAAAAACAAATCCTCTGGCCGCAACGGTCAGGGGATTTTCTTATTCCGGCCGACACTTCTTTGAGAGACCGTTGCTATTTGAACTTTATCACATACAGGTCATCTTCAAACCATTCGGCAAAAAAGACATCTTTTATGACAAGCTTTCGTTTTTTCAGCTGTTGTTGCAACCAGTCGTTACTTTTTCCGATTTTTTTCAAATTTTCTTTGTGAATATTACCGTTTTCGATCAACACTGAAGAAAAGTCTTTTTCTCCCCGCAACACCACGGTCAATTCACCGCCGACTTCTATCTGCGCCAACTTCACGTCTTCCAGCGAATGAACTTTTTTGGTCCGCAGCAATGACATGAAATCCAACATGTTCATATTCATTTTTTGCAGATTTTCAGGCAATAAACACCCATTGTTAATAATGACCGTCGGCGTACCGATCACCACTCCGCGGCCCCACACCGTATTTTTGGCCAAATAGTTTATCACGCCGCTGATAACAAAATAGATCGTAACAATGTAGATAAAATCGATCCAGCTCAGGTTGGCATTAAACAAATAACCGCCCAGAATCGAACTGAGAACAAAATTGCTGATCAAATCGAAACTGGTCATCTGGGTAAACTGGCGTTTATTGCCGGAAAACTGAAAAAATATCAAAACCAGCGTAAAGACAAGAAGCATCCGAAAGGAAATCAGCGCATAATCCATCAAAAAGCACTCCTATTGCGATTTTGTATAATATAGGCATTTAAAAACCGCCTTCAATTCGGGCGGTTTAAAATGTGCCGATGCGCAATCTCGGATCGGCCGATAAAAAACCCCGGAAATCCGGGGTGAAATTTTTATTATCTTCCTAAAACGGAATATCGTCATCCAAATCGGACGAACTGCCGGCAGCCGGCGCAGAATCCCATCCGGAAGCGGAGGCGGAACCGGAGAACACGTCACCGCCGCTTTCACCGCGGCCGTCCAGCATAATCAGGTTGGAACTGAAGTTTTGCAAAACCACTTCGGTGGTATATTTTTCCTGACCGTTGGCATCTTCCCATTTGCGGGTCTGCAACTGACCTTCGAGATATACTTTTGAACCTTTGCGAAGATATTTTTCTGCCACGTCAGCCAATTGAGTGTTAAAAACAACCACACGATGCCATTCGGTTCTCTCTTTTCTTTCGCCCGAAAGCTTATCTTTCCAGCTGTCCGACGTCGCAACGCTCAAAGTAACGACTTTGCTGCCGTTTTGGGTGGTGTTGACACGCGGATCGGCGCCGAGATTGCCGACCAAAATTACCTTGTTGATACTTCCAACCATTATTTTATACCTTTATTAAAAAATTGATCACTGACACGACTATAGGGGAAAATATTTTATCATCCAAGCAAAAAATCAATAGACTTGTGCATATTCTCCGTTTTCAAAACGGTAAATGGCATATTTCAACGAACGATCGGGAATGCCGTCGGTATAAACAACGTTGCCCCATCCGGTCTGCACCAGTTTTTTATTGAGGCTGCGAGCCAGTTTTGCGGGGGCAAAGCTTTGTGCCTGATTGACCGTCCGTCCCCACAGTTTTACCGAAAGATAACCATACGCCATCAGTCCTTCCGGTTCAATCCCCCATAAACGCAGCCTCACCAGATCTTCGGCAAAATTCGGATTTCCCTGCAGCGGCGGCAAGGACAAAAGGTACGTTCCTTCGGCAACATTTCCCAGCTTGCGGGCAAATTTGCGGCTGCTGAAATAGCGGTTGGTAAAAATAACAAAACCGGGGTTGTCGGTTTTCAACTGACGTACGGTTTCCATTGTCGGTTCGGCCCGGTCCAGCATAAACAAAATTTCGGCATTGCCGGTCTTAACCGTTTGCGCGATCCGACGGGCGTTACCGTTAAACTCGCCGGTATCAAAAGCTTTCAAATAGCTGCCTTGTCCCGCTTTGGTAAACAGATGCTGAATTTCTTTGGCCACCGCAAGCATTTCGGGATATTGCCCGTTATAGGCCACCGCCAGACGGCGTCCGGGATAAGTTTCGGTATAATAGCGAAAGAAATCGACCGCCTGTTGTTCCGGCGAGCCGACAAATTCGATCAGATTGCGATAATTTTTTTGGTAAACGGCCGGACGGCCGCCGATCGGCAGAATCTGAAAAATTTCCGCCGCGGCAAAAATATCGGCGATTTTTTCCGCCTGATTGCTGCAATGCGGGCCCAACACCAAATGCATTTTATCTTCCTGAGAACGATTGACCGCCATCATCTGAGCCGTCGTCAGCGAGAGGGTATCGTCGCACGGATCGTCAATTTGAATCAGATTGATTTTTTTCCCCAGCAAACCGCCGGACTCATTAATCTCGTCCACGGCCACTTTGGCGCCGTTGACCAGTTCCTCGCTAAAATATTTAAAATCACCGTCGGTAGGGGCAATCAGCGCAATATTAAGGTCGGCCCGCACCGAAAAAGACCACAGCAGACCACAGGCCAGCAAAAAAGTGTACTTACAATCAATCATAACCATCTTCTGATTTATAAAATAAAGTTCAGTATTCAGTTTATACAATAAATTATAACCTGCAAGCAATGATCTCTTTTTATTGACATAAAACTAAAAAATCTTTCAACCAAGGTTATAATTTTAAAATTATTCCCATCCGAAACTTCGCTCCGACAAGCTTTTTTGTTGCCTTTTTGTTCTTTCGCGGTTATATTGTCCGATTGGAGAAAACAGATGGCGGAAAACAATTTTATCGAAATCCGGGGCGCCCGGGAACATAACCTCAAAAACATTGATATCAGCATTCCGAAAAACAAGCTGACCGTCATTACCGGACTGTCGGGTTCGGGCAAATCGTCGCTGGCATTTGACACCGTTTATGCCGAGGGACAGCGCCGCTATGTCGAAAGTCTGTCCTCTTATGCACGTCAATTTCTCGAACTGATGAAAAAACCGGACGTCGACTCGATCGAAGGCCTTTCGCCGGCCATTTCAATTGAACAAAAAACCACTTCTCACAACCCGCGCTCAACTGTCGGCACCGTAACCGAAATTTATGATTATATGCGTTTGCTCTGGGCTCGCGCCGGCACCCCCTACTCGCCGGCAACCGGCTTGCCGATCGAATCCCAGACGGTTTCGCAAATGGTCGACCGCATTGCGGCTTTGCCCGAAGGAAGCAAAATCCTGTTGTTGGCACCGATCGCCCGCGGCAAAAAGGGCGAATTCAAAAAAGAATTTGAAAGTTTGCAGCGTCAGGGCTACCAGCGCCTTAAAATCGACGGTACCGTTTACGCCATTGAAGAACTGCCGGAGTTAAACAAAAATCAAAAACATGATATTGAAGTGGTCGTGGACCGTCTGGTGATTAAACCGGGACTCGAAACCCGTCTGGCCCAGTCGGTCGAAACGGCTCTGAAACTGAGTGACGGACTGCTGTTTGCCGAGGACGCCGCCTCGGGCAGCCGCATCACCTTTTCTTCCAAGTTTGCCTGTCCGGTCAGCGGCTTTACGATTGAGGAGATCGAACCGCGGCTGTTTTCGTTTAACAACCCCTACGGTGCCTGCCCTCATTGCGACGGTATCGGCGCACGGCTGTATATGGACCCCGAACTGATCGTTCCCAACGAAAACCTTTCGATGGCACAAGGCGCCATTTTACCGTGGTACAGCCGCAAGCACGGTTTTTACACCGATACGCTCGAATCGTTATGCCGTTACCTCGGCATTTCGATGAAAACGCCGTGGAAGGAACTGCCGGAACAGGCACGCAACGTTATTCTGTACGGTTCCGGTTCGCAAACGGTGCCGATGTACTATTCCCGTTTTGTTACCCACAAACCGTTTGAAGGGGTTATCAACAATTTGGAACGGCGTTTTATGGAGACCGACTCTCAGGCGATCCGGGACGAATTTTCTCAATATCAATCGGCCGCAATGTGCGAGCATTGTCAAGGCAAACGCCTCAAACCGGAAGCATTGGCGATCAAGATCGGCGGCGCTGACATTATGGACGTTTCCGCCATGTCCATCAAACAGGCGCGCGAATGGTTTGGGCATGCCGAGGAACAACTCAGTCCGCAAAAGCAGGAAATTGCCCGCAAAATTCTCAAGGAAATTACCGACCGGCTCAACTTTTTGAACAACGTCGGGCTGGAATATCTGTCCCTGTCCCGGCAATCGGGAACCCTGTCCGGCGGCGAAGCGCAGCGAATCCGTCTCGCCTCGCAAATCGGTTCGGGATTGACCGGCGTCATGTATGTGCTTGACGAGCCTTCGATCGGATTGCATCAACGCGATAATGATCGTCTGCTGGAAACGCTGACCCGCCTGCGTGATATCGGCAATACGGTGATTGTGGTCGAGCATGACGAAGACGCCATCCGCGCTGCCGATTATCTGGTCGATATGGGACCCGGCGCCGGCGAACACGGCGGTCACGTGGTGGCCGAAGGAACCGTTGCACATGTTTTGAAAAATCCCGAAAGCCTGACCGCTCAATATCTGACCGGAAAAAAAGAAATAGAGGTTCCGCGTCAAAGACGCCGCGGTAACGGTCATTTTCTCGGCATCAACGGTGTTCGAACCAACAACCTTAAAAATGTCGACCTGCAAATTCCGCTCGGCACCATGACCTGCATCACCGGTGTTTCGGGCGGCGGAAAATCGTCTTTGATTTTAGAAACCTTGTTTAAGGCCGTTAACAAGGAACTCAACGGCAGCCGCGAACCGGCAGGAATATACGATCAACTGAGCGGACTGGAAAACATCGACAAGGTCATCGACATCGATCAGTCGCCGATCGGCCGTACGCCTCGTTCCAACCCGGCAACCTACACCGGCCTGTTTACTTATATCCGCGATTGGTTTGCCGGGTTGCCGGAGGCGAAAGCACGCGGATACAACGCCGGGCGTTTTTCGTTCAATGTCGCCGGCGGCCGTTGCGAAGCCTGCAAAGGCGACGGTGTTACCAAAATCGAAATGCATTTTCTGCCCGACGTTTACGTTGCCTGCGATGTCTGTAAAGGCAAACGTTTTAACCGCGAAACGCTGGAGGTCAAATATAAAGGAAAATCAATTGCCGACGTGTTGGATATGACCGTTGACGAAGCACATGCCTTTTTTGACGCAATCCCGTCAATCAAAAACCGGCTTGAACTGCTGCGCAAAGTCGGACTCGGCTACATTCATCTCGGACAACCGGCAACCACTTTGTCCGGAGGCGAGGCGCAGCGAATCAAACTTTCAAAAGAGCTTTCCAAACGTGCTACCGGCAAAACGCTTTACATCCTCGACGAACCGACCACAGGATTGCATTTTGAAGACATCAACCGTCTGTTGAAGGTTCTGCAGACCTTAGGCGACCAAGGCAACACGGTGGTGGTGATTGAACATAATCTGGATGTTATCAAAGTGGCTGACTATATCGTCGATTTAGGCCCCGAAGGCGGCGACGGCGGCGGCAGAATTGTGGCTGAAGGAACCCCGGAAGAAGTTGCCCAGTCTCCTCACAGCTATACCGCCAAATATCTGCGACAGAAATTGAAATAACCGGTCTTTTCAAATCAGATGTGCTATACTAACTGATTTGAGCGGAGTCACCCGAAGAACGTTATAGCTTCCTTTCCAAATCAGATGTGCTATACTCCGGCGGATATTCTTCAAAGCTTTTTAATAGTTATAGCTTCCTTTCCAAATCAGATGTGCTATACTGTTCGCTTGGCGCATGATGTGTAACCACTAGTTATAGCTTCCTTTCCAAATCAGATGTGCTATACTTGTTGATATGCTTGAACCTATGGATATAGAGTTATAGCTTCCTTTCCAAATCAGATATGCTATACTCCATGGTTGACAGCGGTATCAAATAATATAGTTATAGCTTCCTTTCCAAATCAGATATGCTATACTATAACTTTTAACTCAAAACGGAAAAGACGAGTTATAGCTTCCTTTCCAAATCAGATATGCTATACTTTTTGCTGAAGACTTTAAGCAAATGAAAGCGTTATAGCTTCCTTTCCAAATCAGATATGCTATACTTAAAAGGGACTATTATAAATGAATACAACCGTTATAGCTTCCTTTCCAAATCAGATATGCTATACTCCTCATCATCTTCATACATCGAGTTGTGGGGTTATAGCTTCCTTTCCAAATCAGATATGCTATACTGCTCAAGTGCAGTAAACCCTTCTTTGGTTAGTTATAGCTTCCTTTCCAAATCAGATATGCTATACTCAACCTCTGCAACGCCTATATTTTGAAACGGTTATAGCTTCCTTTCCAAATCAGATATGCTATACTACATTTCAAAAAAGCCGTTGATATTCAACGGCTTTTTTGATTTCACAGATAAAAAATTCAAAGCAAAATAAGTTGTTTATCACCTATTTCTTCCTCTTTTTTTAAACTTCCGACCAGAATTTCCATCGAAGCATATTGTTTTTCGGTTACTGTTAACAGTCTAACGCTTCCGGTCTTAGGAATCAAGCATTTCAAACGTTTGGCATGCTTTTCAACGTCATCCTGACCTTTACAAATCCGTGAATAGACTGAGAGTTGCAACATTGTATAACCGTCTTTAATCAAGAAATTCCTTAGGCGACTCGCATTGCGCCGATCGGTTTTAGTTATGGTCGGCAGGTCAAAAAAGACAATCATGCGCATATATCTTTCTCCTTCCCTGGCCACTTATCCACACCCTTAAAGCAAAAACATTTCTTTTTCCATGATCGGTATTTTAATTCGGAGATCTTCTTGTTATCCATTGCTTTTACCAAAGATGACGCTGCCATCTCACAGCTTTTCAACAAATTAATATCTTCTTTCCCCATCCGGCAATTCATTCCCAACACTTTTAAAATCTGATTTTTGATTTCCGCATTCAATTGTGAGGCCTCGCTCAAACTTAATTTAGCCACCACATAATCCACAAACGGACGAAAAGGCTCGATCATATCATCCACCAAATTAAACTGATTTAGTTTATTGGCATGATGAATACCAAAACAAGGTAACAACCCGGCACCGACAATACTGCGTGCCATACAGCCGCGTAACACGGCATAACCGTAATTAAGCGCGGAATTACGGATGTCATTGTCATCATTGCGATTAAATTTTTCAAAAAAGCTTTTCCAATAAACCCCGGCGGCAAACGCTTCTGCATTTTTAGCATCGCCCGATTGCACCAGTTTGGCAATTTCTCTCAATTTAGCAGCATTCGGTTTGTTTAGAATTTCCAACGCCGCTGCCTGATTGTTGATCTTCGCTTTGACGACTTCTTGCCATAAACGTTTTTTGAAAGGTTCGGAAATCTCCTGTTGCAGCCAAGCGATCTGCGAATAGCGCGAGTGGGTATGAAAGGGAAATAATACTGCGGAAGGAAGATGCGAAAAGTCACAAGTAAAAAGTACAACATCATATTCCGGCAGTTCGGAAAGCAACGCATTAGACAGCAAAATCTGTTTGTTTTCCAAAATGATAACCGAAATATCTTCCAACGGAATTGTCAATGCATCGTTTTCAAACGGTTCATATAGAAGTTGGCGGTTTTTGACCGATAATTTACAAGGTTTGGTTATCTGCAAAATCCGCCAGCCCATATTTATTCTCCCGTTTTGCTCTTTGGATGCGGTTTCTTTTTCATCATTGTCAACGGCAGCCGGGTTTCTTTTTTGACTTCTACAATCCGTCCCAGCGGATCCACCTGGTATTTTCGTAAACGTTCAATCACATTCAAACTAATTTTCTTTTCCGCGGATAATTTGACATAACCTTGAGAAGTTTTGATGTTCTTGGTAGCTTCTCCCTTTTTGTTTACTTTTACCACACCGTCTATGGCATAACTTATTCCCATCCCCTCGATGATAATTTTTTGGTTTTCGGCATCAAAAGCCCCTATTTCTCCTATACGCTCCTCTCCGTTGATTTCTAAGATGATATGATCTCCCTGCTCAAAAGTAGAGGTCTTTATTTTATAAAGCCGAGAATTATCCGTACTGCCTATATACAACTGGCCGCTTTGCGCATTATACTGATTGACATATCCTTTAATGTGCTCATCGCCGCTGTTTATCTCCACATAATCGTCTTTGTAAAGGCTAAACTTAAAATTAAAATCTGCATTTATTGTTACAAGACAATCATCCGAATACTCATTGGGCTGAGGCGCATCGACAAACTGTTTCCCGCTCACCAGATCGACAACATAGATCGGAACAATATACAAACGTCCTTCTTTTTGAAAAACATCTAACCGGAACATATTTTCCTTCTCGGCCATTCCGTTCCGAATCGGCAAACTGCCTTTATTTTTGTTGTTAGAGAAAATCGTATCTTTATGTGCGGCGCCGGTTGCATTTTTCCGTGGCGGGCGGGAAACAAAAACCTGATCCAGTTTGTTCAGCACTTCTGCCCGAAAACCACTCCATGGCTCCTGAATCTGCCGTTTGATATATTTGTACCAGGCCTCCGCCTTTTCGTGCCCGAGTTCTTCCGCCTTTCTTTTGCGAAACGCCTCCTTGTTTTCAAACACGGCAGAGAGTCCGGACAGTTTCTGTACCATCCCCTGAGTGGCACAGGCAATGACAATCGCGTCCTGAGCATGATGCTTATCGCCGGCGTCGCGATTTTTGATCAGCCCCCACTGGTGACGGAGATAATCGGTTAAACTGCCCGTACGCACCTGGATACGTGTTTTTATCGGCCACTGACTGGCGGAAAAGTCAATGCCGTCTTCCAAATATTGCTTCACATATCGTGCAATATACGAATTATCGTTAGCATTTCTTTCACGAAATGCCACATCCTCTTCTTGTTCCTTATAAGTTTTGTTCAACAAATTGTTTCTTTTTAAACGGTTGATTGACGGCGTGGTATTGATGATCGTTTCAAACTCTTCCCAACGGCCGAGCGGCTGCAAATATTCATAAGGCGTTTGGCTGCCTTTTTTGCGGTTTTCTTCCGCCAGGCAAAGCACCTTGTTGTTTTGGCTGTCGTCCAAAGATCTGGAATACGGAATAATATGATCAATATCACAATAACCGTTTTCATCCAGACGACGAAGGTCAATTGCCTTTCCCGAATAGACGCATTTTCCGTTTTGTTGCTGATACAAGCGGTATTTTAACACATTTTTATTGCTGGCCGATACTCCTTCTTTTGTCAGCTCGTCTTTAGCCTCCGAACGTTCTGCTTCCGCTTTTTTCTGACGCTGCTCAACTTGTCTTCGCTCGTCATGATTTTTTTTCAGATCCCGACCGACTTCCAAATTGATTTGATCCGGCGCACCGTATGTCCGCACCATTGCATTGTATACTTTGCGGAACTGAGCCACTGCCCGGTTAACCACCGGCACCGTCGTTTGCTTTTCTTCCGCAATCGGCGCCAGCAGCAAGCTTTTTTCTTCCACTAATCTTTCACCGCTGTCACGAAAATCATAACCGGCTTTTTCGCAAGCTTCGTGATATTTCATTCCTTCGGCCAGACAGGGATTGATCTTGTACAGGGCTTTCAACGACAAATTAATAAACTCGCTGCTGGTCAGTCGTTTGAAAACCTCCTGGTATTCCGAAGCAATTCCCTTTTCGCTCAGAAAACGTTCTATCCCGTCATCGTTTTTCTCACAGGCGACCGCTGTCATTCCGATATCCAGCAACGGCAGATTTAAACAGACTTCCTTCCATTGCTCCGGTGAGAATTCCGCTTTCAGTTTATGCCACCCCTTCATGGCATAAAATTTAACATCTTCCGGATTAACGGCTTTTTCTTCGCCGTTCTTATCTTTTTTGGACTTAGAGACGTAATTGACATCATCAAAAAACACCTGCCGTCCTTTAAACAACTTATTACGGACGGTAGAATATTTGACTTCTTTGGTATTCTTCAGCAATTCAAGCAGCGCTTGGCGCTCTTCATCGTTCAAAAAACGATGCTCCCCGTCAATCGTCAGTTTCAGGTTATTAATCTTACTCATTGCAACAAAAAGTTCCGCCGAGGGGGCTTCCTTGGGTGCCCGGAATTCATCGTTTTCAAACCGGCATTTGCCGACCATTTTTCCGACACTTCCCGCCTCGCGGTAACGAAAAGCAATTCGGCAAAAATCACGATACAGATCTTCTGTAAATACACCGTATTTTTGTTGCGCGGCAAAAATCAATGCCGTTTCTTTTTCAATTTCCTCTCGCGGTATGGAATTAACATAAACCGCTACATTTTTGTCCTTACCTTCTTTGGGGGTATAGTTGCGCATTTTATGATGATCGGAATTTTTGGCTCTTTCGACAACCATCTGCGCCAAAGTCTGAAAAGCAGAGGCCTGATTGCAATTCTCTCTGATAGCGGACAAAATACGTCCGCCTTCCTTGTCGGCTTTTTCTGCCGCCTTACGATAGGACTTAAAGCCACGGTGTTTGGCCAGATGCGTGAGAACCCGCATCAGTTCTTTTTTGTTTAACTCGCGTTCAAAAGCTTCGACTCGCAAGTTCCAGACATCTCCGCCGCTTTGAGCGGCATAAACCTGCTCCAGTTCTTTAACCGAATCCGCCAACCCTTTGGCAACAAAAAGACGCTTAATACCCAGCATCCTTCTGGCTTTACGGCGTGTAATCCGGCGCAACAGTTGTTTTTCCCGCCGCGGCAGCGCCAACGAAGAACCGTCTTTCGGATTTTCCGCCACCGGAAAACACCGTACGCCGCAAGCGATTATTTTTCCTTCAATAACTTCTCCGGTTTCCGGATCAAAATTTTCATCGTCATACTCAATAACAGCCCAACCGACGGAAGCAATTCCCAAATCAAAACCAAAAATAATTTTTTTCACGGTATTAGTCCTAAAAGTTGCAGCATACTAAAACCTTAGCATATAAAACATATTATGCAAGATTTCTCTGATTTTGGTTCTTTAAGTTCAGAAAATTGACATCTTATTGTTTCTCATGATCTTTTTTGAGAAAAGAAACCACTCCGGCATCAATGCCGCAATGATCGGCCGCACTTTTGTTCCTGATTCCCATCCGTTGTTTCAGCTGACCTATATTGGCCAGAGATCTCTGCTGCCTGCGCGCCGAAGACACATACTCATCGACTTGGGCCGGATCAAAATCTCGGTTAAAGATTTCCGGATGCCCGGCATAAAGCTTTTTAATCAAGCCCTGAGCGCCTTTGAAGGCGTATTCCGGCATAATTGCCGCTTTATCGGTTGAAGCGCCTTCGGGACCGTCCATCAGATTGATACCCAGCTTCATGTTATGGGCGCGCTGTATCATGTCACGGACAACGCCGCCGCCGCCGACGGCAATCATTTCACCGCCGCGTTTTTCAACAATGTCCAAAACCGTATCCGGCAGGTCAAACCATTTTTTGGCCGGACGTCCGTTCAATTCCAAAACAACGGCATGGGTAATGGTGTTGTTTTCAATGCTTGCCCGTTCGGTATAAGCGGCTTCTTCGGTCAACGTTCCGATAACGGCCAGTTTTTTATCCGATTTTTGATTTCGATTATGCGCCGCTTCATGCAACTGCTTTTCAACGCCGTGGTTGGTTCCGCCGGTGAGAATACAAGCTTTTTCGGGATCAATAACATTCACCAGCACCTGCATTGCGGTCCGGATCTCATCCTGATTTTCGGCCGAAATGTTCGGCCATGCTTTTACCGAAGCGCCGGTTACCAAAATCGGAACCCGATTTTCCAACACGTCATAAACAACGTTTTTATCCGTTTGGGCACCGATACGCGAAATTTCGGAATCTAAAAACTTTTGCAGTTTAGCCTTTTCTTCATTTTTGCGTTTTGAAACCTCATCGGTATAATGCGGCAAACCGTCCGCGGTCGAATAAACCGGCTTAAAGACGGAAGCATAGGCGGCACCGCCCGCCAAGCGGCTGTCCAGCAACCTTTGTTTTTCCTCAAAACGGCGATCGGCCTTAACAATCAGCCTTTCTTCAAACTTGTTTATTTGCAACAGATCATCGCGGGTAAGGCCGGCTGCATGCGCCAGAATCACATCCTGTTGCGGCGAAGTGGAATAAAGTCCCATCCCATCCGAACCAAGCACACAACGGACCCCGTGGTCCACATATTTTTTCAACGGCACGTCCGTAATGTTATCGATGTTATTAAGAGAAAGGTTGGAAGCCATATTAAACTCAATCACCGCGTTGGTTTCCCGGCACAGATTAAGGCACTCTTCATCAACACCGTACAAGCCGTGACCGATACGAACCGCCGGACACCTCAGACGGCGGCCGCTTTCGGCTTCTGCTTCTTTGGTTGCCGCCCGAACAACTTTCAAGACGTCTTTTACATTATCCTGAAACAGCGGGTTTTCCCCGGCATGAACCCGCATAACAAAGTCGGGATCATGAAGGGCCGCCCATTTGGCAATTTCTTTCAATTCGTCGCCAAAGGCCTCGGTCGGATTAGTCTCATGCCCCATAAAATCGATTCCGACCACATAAGGACTGGCCGCTACCGCCTTAATGCGATCTACTTCATCCTGATTCCATTCCTTGTCCGAATGGCGCCACATCGCCGCCAAAAAACGCATTTTGCAGCCTGTATCGCATTCAATCTGCGGCAATTCCTTATGCAAGGTTTCCAACACCCGAAGATCGCCGATAACCGAAGAAAGCGAGAATTCGGCATATTTAATGCCGGCAGCCGCATGAGAAGTCGCGACTCTGCGCAGGAGAGTCGGAAACATCTCCGCGTTTTTGGTAAAAGGCCCGCGCATGACGTAAATTTCTTCCATTGTATTAAACGTCTCCTGCTGTTCAAGCGGAATACGCATGGCCATCGCATATTTTTCAATATCCGCGCGGTTGGCTGCCAAATCGTTTAACAAAACGTTGTTATGACCGTCTGTCTTGTAAGGGGACAAATCAATGCCCGCTTTTTTCAGCAGATCTGCCGGGATGGATATGTTATGCTCCAACCCGGCTTCGATTAAATCTTCCGGCGAAAGACAACCGGCAAAATGAGTATGCAGATCCGTACTGTGAGCAAGACCGCTGATTTCGTCACGCGAAAAGATCGTTTGCTGTTCCCGTCGCGCCAGCATCCGCATTTCAAAAGATGTCAAATGTTTTTGCGGCGCTTCGGTATCCAGACGGATCTCTCCGGCTTACTTGTCTTCGACAAAACGTGCAAACTGCTCCTGACCGATAAACAACCGCAAACCGTTGTTTTCATCGGGTCGGATGGAAATCATCTTTTCGATATTGCGGATGATATTTTCACCTGCCCGCCGATCCTGTCCGCGATAAGACATGACCGGAACGAAACGTTCTCCAACTCTGTCAATTGCCAAGGAAACATCCTTTGCGTAGTCAATATTCAGATTGAGCAATTCCGGATAATCAACAAAATACTCATTAGACATCGGCAGTCCTTTCCGTCAAAAGTTAGCAGAGCTATGGCTTAGCGTTGGAAATTGTTCGACATGCCGCGTTGAATGTACGGATTCTTGCGATCTTCTCCGACAGCAATTTGCAAAAATTCATCAACGGCACCCTCAGGCTTTTTGCCGAAAACGGCCTCATAATTTTTGCGGATGTTGTAGCCGGGCGCCGTCAGCACCATGGAGGCTTTTTTGTCGCCTTCGCGCAGCACCAGATCACACGGGTTGTTGTTGCCGATTGCCTCATCACCCATAAAAGTTACCAAACCGCCTTTGGCCACAAACTGAACTTCTCCCCAACTGGTACTCAGATACATATCTTCCTGAGCAGCAATCGCTTTGCGGACTTCACCGCCGACGGTGTGAGCTTTGGCTGTTTCCCCGGGCTTCAATTCCTCAAAGGTACGACCGTCGTCAACCGTATAATTGTTTGGACCTGCTTTGGCCGGCTTTTTGGCATATTGATCCTTACCGCCGTTGATGCAGCGACGGCTGTCAATTGCAAAGCCTTCGCCGGCAACGTTTGTGGTTTCTTCAACCGTCCGACCGTCACGCGCCAGAACAACGGTACGAACTTCTTCGCCGCCGAGAGCTTTGGTCAGTTCAACTGCAATACCTATTTTTTCAACTTCAAAAACCGCTTCCGGATTTTTGGTCATAAACTCCAATGCTTCTTCCTGAGAAATGGGATTTTCTTTAGTTGAATTGCGTAATTTCGTCATTTTGATTTTCCTTTCCTGATGTTGCGGAGCCAGCCATAAACCACCGTTTATGGCGGAAGAAAAACCAGAAAAGAGAAGATGCGTTATGATGTTTGCCGCGGGGCAGAAACTAAAGAAATTTAAAAAAATATTGATATTAGATAAAATTTATGCTAATACTTTTAAGTAAAGCAAATAAACGGTGGTTTAAATGATATGGTCACCTCCGATAAAAATTTTTAACGAGGAACAGACCATGATATACGGATATGTACGCGTTTCGACCGATCGTCAAAACGTCAAAAATCAACATCACGAAATCAAAGAATTTTCAAAACAGAAACAGCTCGAAATCAACACATGGATTATCGAAACGATTTCATCCCGCAAGGAACTTAAACAACGCAAATTAAGCAAACTTTTGCAGAAAATAAAAGCAGGCGATATCATCATTGCTACCGAGATATCAAGACTGGGGCGCAATATGCTGGAAGTTATGGGCATTTTACAAAAATGTTTGGAAAAAGAGTGTCAGATATGGACGTTAAAAGAAAACTACCGTCTGGGAGCCGATATTCAATCGAAAGTTCTTGCCTTTGCCTTTTCTCTTTCCGGAGAAATTGAACGTCAGTTGATTTCGCAAAGAACCAGAGAATCACTGAAACGCCTGAAATCAGAAGGATATCATTTGGGACGCCCTTATGGATTTAACTATCAAAAACTGGCAAAATATCATCTGCAAATTGAGCAAATGCTGGCACAAAAACTGTCAAAGGCCGAAATTGCCCGCCAATTCGACTGCAGCTGGAGTACACTCCACCGATATATCAAAAAATATTTTCATGAATAAAACATCCTAAAACAAAATTTATCGATATAACAAAAAAAATTGCACTTGACAGAAATCTCATCTTTCAATATAGGTTAAATGAGAAGTTTTTGATTTTATATCTGATTTGGAAAGGAAGCTCTATAATAATCGAAGATTTCTTTTCGAGTGGGGCTCTGACAAACTGTACTTTGTATAGGTAGTCATCCCCTTTTTTATTGTATTTTTCCACATTCAAACGGATTATTTTTCTAAAATCGATTGCTTTTTGTTTGAGATGCATTACGATTTGTTTTCAAAAGGAGAATTCTGATGACAATCATTATCGCCGGATTTGGCGGCATCGGCAAAACCACGCTCGCCAAAAAATATAAAAATGTTTTGGACTTGGAATCGACTCCTTATAAATATATCATTGCCGATTATCAGAAATTTGATCCCGAAGCTGTCAAAGGCAAAGGAATTATCGATAAAAAATTAAACCCCGATTTTCCGGAAAATTATATTACAGCCATAAAAAACAACCTTTATAAATACGATTACATTCTGGTTTGGTGCCATCCCGAACAAGCGTTACCTCATTTGGAACGTGCCGGTATTGATTACGAACTGTTTATTCCGACCCGAGAAGCTCTGG
>OFFO01000806.1_pt1 | contig 22838 bp, 27 predicted proteins | sample 1521441 | NCBI WGS metagenome assembly OFFO01 (sample SAMEA3504097, study PRJEB24116) | mouse gut metagenome | biome: mouse gut; feature: mouse-associated habitat; material: faeces | place: Denmark | collected 2011
AGCTGGGCATTTTTCGCTTTCTCGATTTTCTCCACCGCGTTCCACAAAACCGCCCTGTCAGAAAAGGCGGCGGGGGCGTGGCCGGGGAGTAAAATCTCGGTATGGACAACGCCGCCCTTGTGGGTGTATCCGCTTTGGGCAGCAGAGCCTCGTCCACAATGTTGATAGACATGGCGCGGCTGGCCTTGATACCCTGGTTGGTGTAGTGAGATTTCGCCAGACTGACCATGACCCGGTCATGGCCGATGATCCCCAGGTGTCCTACAAGGAGCCAGTTGGGTTTCCCCTCTATCATGGCACCAACAATGACCAGAGGCGTAGGATAGAGTGCCAATGTGTTTCCAATTTGTTTTTTCATTCTGAACCTCCCGTTTTACTCAAAAGAAATATTGTTTTCCTCCAGCCAAGCGGCCACATCCTCTGACAAACCGGAACCACCAGAATAGGAAACAGCCAGTCCTTCGCCCAACACAGCGTCAGGCACCATCTTTGTGATGGCCGTCAGGCTCTGTCCGAAACGTCCGCCGCCGTGACTGCAAAACGGCACGATTGTTTTGCCTGTGAAATCGTATTCCTCTAGGAAGGAGGCCACCGGCATGGGGATAGAGGCCCACCAGTTCGGATAACCCAGGATGATGGTGTCGTACTGGCTCATGTCCTCCACATGGTTGGACAGCTCCGGGCGGTCCTGGTTGTTTTGGGCCTCCTGCGCCTGATCCAGAACTGTGTTGTAGTCGGTGGAGTAGGGCGTCACCATCTCAATCTCAAACAGTTCCGCTCCAGTCTGGCGCTGAATTTCTTGAGCGATCCCTCTGGTGTTGCCGCCCCAGGAATAGTAAGCTATCAGGATATTGCCGCCGCTCTGCCCATTGGACTGTGTGGAGGACGATTCCACATTCCCGCTGCCGGTTCCTGCGTTCCGAACCAGCCGCAGGCCCAGGTTATAGCTGGCGCTGTCCGGGGGAAGGGTGGCCCGGTAAGCGGAGCGGAGATTTTTGGCGAAGTCGTTCCAGCCACCGCCCCGGTACACCCGGCGTGTACCGCTGGCAGGACCGGTGGGGTCAGTCTGCTCCCCGGTTTCATAGGAGCCGTACCAGTCCCATACCCATTCTCCTACGTTGCCGTGCATATCGTACAGCCCCAAGGCGTTTGGATCAAAGCTGCCCACCGCCACGGTGGTCTGCCGGTAAACACCCGGCTTGGTTTCCAAGTTCCCCTGGGAGAAGTAGTTATCCTCGATCAGATAGGGATAGTGGCCCCAATAATTGGCTTCTTCCGCGCTGATGGAGGTCTGCGTGTTAAACGGAGTATCCGTCCCGGCGCGGCAGGCATACTCCCACTCCGCCTCCGTTGGCAGACGGTAGCCGTTGGCGCTCCGGTCCCAGGAAACGCTCTGACCGTCCACCACATAGACCGGGGTCAATCCCTCCTGAGTGCTGCGGGCATTGCAATAGCTGATTGCGTCCATCCATGAGACATTTTCCACCGGCAGATTATCGCCGGAGAAACTGCTGGGATTTTCACCCATGACCGCCTGATATTCAGCCTGGGTCAATTCATAACGGCTGATATAAAAATCACTGAGGGCAACGGCGTGGGCGGTTTCATCTTCCGAGCGCCATGCCTCCGATTCCAAGCTGCCCATTTGGAAGGTCCCGCCATTTATCAGCACAAAATCCTCTGGCAGTGCGATCTCGGAGGGCGTGCTTTCTGTCGGCACAGTAACGGTCTGGTTCGGTTGCTGGGTCGATTCAGAGGGCGTGGATGGTTCCCTCTGCTCTGTGTTTCCGCATCCTGCCAGAGCAAATGTCAGCAGGATGGCCAAAAATAAGGCAGAAATTCGTTTCATAGTGTTTTCCAACTCCTGTTTTGGACGAAAAGGCCCCACCCCAGCCGGGATGGGGCCTTTTCAGCATCCGATATTTAGGCGGCAGGGGTCAGTGTCAGACCCAGGCCGTTTACCCAACTCTCCACCGTGGAGCGGGATGCGCTGCCGCTGAACCGCTGACCGTCCAGCCAGGTGGCGGAACCGGCGAGAGAATGAAGGTTCGTGGCGCTGGAGCCGATCCCGCTGCTGCCAGAGGTGCAGAAGGGCACGATGGTCTTACCGCTGAGATCATAACTCTCCAGGAAGGTGCTGATGATCTTCGGGGCCTGTCCCCACCAGATGGGGTAGCCCAGGAAAATCACATCATACTGCTCCATGTTATCCACGCCGCCGGAAATGGCGGGGCGGGCGCTGGCATCGTTCTGCTCCCGATTGGCTCGGCAGTCGGTATTGTAGTTTAGATCAGCGGCGGTGTAGGGCGCTTCCGGTGTGATTTCATAGAGGTCTGCATCCAGAATGGCGTCCAGGTGGTTTGCAATGCCCTCCGTGTTGTTGGTAGCGGAGAAGTAGGCGATCAGCACCTTGGCCCCCTCGCTGGGAGCGGGGACAGGCTCGGTGGGTGTAGTGGGCGCAGTCTGCTGGCTTCTGCTATAATTCATCAGAGCGGCGGCAACGTGGGCGCGGGTAGCGTTGCTTTTCGGGGCAAACACGCCAGCAGACGCAGGAGCCACAATATTGTTGACGCTGGCCCAATCCACAGCAACGGCAGCGTAGGAAGCAATTTCGGCTTCATCATTGTAGTTGCTGGCCCCGTCAGCCGTAGGACTGCCAGCATAACGCCAGAAGATCGTTGTCATCTGCTCCCGGCTGACAGGATCGTTAGGGCCAAACAGCCCGCCGCCGTAGCCGCTGATGAGATTCTGCTGAGACACCCACAGTACGGCGTCGCTGTACCATGCGCCGTCAGGCGTATCGGTAAAAGCGTCTGTACCTGTCACAGCCGGGGTCCCTTCGATTCGGTAGAGGACGGTTGCGAACTGCGCCCTGGTCAGGCTGCTCTCCGGGGCAAACTGGTTGTTGCCGATTCCGGCCATCAGGTTATGCTCCCGGCAGTACATGACGGCCTCGGCATACCACGCATCGGCATCCACATCGGAAAAGCCGGTATCGTTCACGGCGGCGAAGGCCGGGACAGCCAGGGAAAACGCCAAAATCAGGGTTAAGAGCAGTGCGCTCAATCGTTTCAGATTTTTCATCATTGTTGTCTCCTTTTTTGTTTTGACTTTACTTCAATGAGGCATCCAACCACGCTTGAATCTCCGCCCGGTCATAGGAAGAATAGCTAACCATCAAGCCCTCTTTAATCACGCTGTTGGGTGCGAGTTTAGAGATCGCGCTGATGGTCTGACCAAACTGTCCGCCGCCCATGGAGCAGAATGGCACGATGGTCTTTCCGCTGAAATCCTCGCGTGTCAAAAGTGTGCGTACCGATGCAGGGATGGAGGACCACCAGTTGCAGTAGCCCAGGAGAATGGTGTCATATTGCTCAATATCGGGTACAGCTTTCAGTTCCGGGGTGGCCTCGGCCCGCAGCTCGTTCAGCGCCTCACCGTACAGCACCGGGCCGTTGCTGCTGGAAGCGTAGGGCGTTGCGCGTTCCAGCCGGAAAATATCCGCACCGCTCATTTCGTGGATGAGATTTGCCAAGCCCTCAGTATTTCCCGTCTGAGAGAAATAGACGATCAGGGTCCTGCCGGTATTCTGTTCAGCCTGGGCGCTGTAACTGCTCCTGGCCTGCCCGGTAGAGCTTTCCGCGTTCCGTACCGGACGTACACTGATGCTGTAAAGGGAAACATCTGCGGGGTGTGCGCCCCGGTATGCGGAGCGGATGTGCTTGGGATGGTCATTCCAGCCGCCGCCCCGGACGATCTTGGCGTTTCCGCTCTCCGGGCCGGTGGGATTGGTGGATGCCTGAGTGTTATAGGCATCGTACCAGTCCCACACCCACTCGGCGGCGTTGCCGTGCATATTGTATAGACCATAGGCATTGGCGGCATACTGATCCACCGCCACAGTCCTTCTTAAATACGCATCGGAACCATTGACCCAATTTCCGCTGGCATCGTTGTTGTAGCCGTAGGCGTTGTAGCAGTTGGCATCGCTGTTGTGAACGTAGTCGCCAAAGCTGAAGGGCGTGGTGGTATTGGCGCGGGCCGCGTACTCCCACTCCGCCTCGGTGGGCAGGCGGTAGCCATTGGCGCTTTTATCCCAAGTCACGGTTGTGCCGGAGACGGTGTAACAGGGCGTTAGCCCCTCGGCTTCACTGAGCTTGTTGCAGTATTGGATGGCGTCGTACCAAGTGATGTTCGTCACAGGCAGGTTGTCGCCCTTGGTTTCGCTGGGGTTAGTTCCCATGACTGCCTGATACTCCCTCTGAGAAATTTCCGTTTTCGCCATGTAGAAGCTGCTCACGGTTACGCTATGCTGCGTTTCGTCAGAACTGCGCTCCGGCTCACTGGCGGGGCTTCCCATCTGGAAAGTGCCGCCATTTATCAGCACAAACTGGTCATTGACAGTCACAGGAGGGACGGGCGTGGCTCCCGTTTGCTGACGGCTGTAATTCATCAGCGCGGCGGCAACGTGGGCGCGGGTGGCATTGCTTTTCGGGGCAAACACACCAGCAGACGCAGGGACCACGATATTGTTGACGCTGGCCCAATCCACAGCGGCGGCGGCGTAGGAGGCAATCGAAGCCTCGTCCGTGTAATCACTGGCCCCGTCAGCCGCAGGACTGCCCGCATAACGCCAGAAAATCGTTGTCATCTGCTCCCGGCTCACCGGGTCGTTGGGGCCGAACAGACCACCGCCATAGCCGCTGATGAGGTCCTGTTGAGACGCCCACAGTACGGCATCGCTGTACCATGCGCCGTCAGGCGTATCCGTGAAAGCGTCCACGCCGGTCACAGCCGGGGTCCCTTCGATCCGGTAGAGGACGGTTGCGAACTGCGCTCTGGTCAGACTGCTCTCCGGGGCAAACTGATTGTTGCCGATTCCGGCCATCAGGTTATGCTCCCGGCAGTACATGACGGCCTCGGCGTACCACGCATCGGCGTCCACATCAGAAAAGCCGGTATCGTCCACGGCGGCGAAAACCGGAACAGCTAAAGTGAACGTCAGAGCCAGCGTAAGGAACAGCGCCCCCAGCCGTTTTAGATTTCTCATGTCCTTCGTTCCTTTCATTACTTATTTGAGAGAGAGGCCCAACCGATAGGCTTCCTGCGGAAATCGTGAGCGTTCAATGTCGGAGCGGGCGCCGCATCCTACCGCCAGCACCCTGCCCGCATCCTCCCACTCCATGTACTTTGCCAGCGTTTCGTAGTGGGTGGTGAGGGCCTGCATTGTCCAGTCATTCCGGTCATAGGCGGTTGCCAGCAGGAACACCTTTTTGCCGCCTGTCAGAGCATAGGTGCGGGAGTAGAAGCGGTCGATCACCTTCTTGATCTGCGCGGAAAAGCCGAAGTAGTATAGCGGGGTAACCAGCACCACCGCCTGGGAATCCACCAGATCCGGCAGCAGTTTCCCCATGGCGTCCTTCTGCACACAGGGAGCCGAACCCATTCCGCAGCGGCCGCAGCCCAGGCAAGGGCCGAAGTCCTCAAATGCGGCGTCAAAGCGGAAGGTTTCCCATCCTGCCTCCTGTGCGCCCCGGATAAACTCGTCTGCCAGCAGAGCGGAAGTGCCTTTTTTATGGGGACTTCCGGTGATAATGGTTGCTTTCATATCCATCCTCCTTAAATGCCGGGTTTCACAAACATGATCTCATCCGGGAACTGCTCCATGGACTTGGCCCACTCGTCCTTGGGAATGTCCTGGATGGACACGGAGATGAACTTAGGGTCGATTCCCAGCTCCTGCATCAGAAACGCTTGGGTTTTCAGCGCAAGGGCCTGCTTTGTTTCATCATCCCGTCCGGGAATCATCGTAATCGCAACGTGCGGCATCGTAATCTTCCTCCTTTATCAAATATCCAAATCCAATCCCGCGATCCACTCCTGCACAGCAGGGCGGGAAGAATCTACATCCGGGCGATAGACACCGATAGGGTCAAGAATGGTCACATCATCGGGGAGGGCAGCGGTCAAATCCCGGATGGTACTGGAAAGCCCGCCCGTTCCGTGGGTGCAGAAGGGAATGATGGTTTTCCCGGAAAAATCGTACTCATCCACAAAACTGAGGACCGCCATGGGCAGAGTGTACCACCAATTCGGAAAACCGATGAATACGGTGTCGTAGTCCTCCATATTGTCAACATGATTGACCAGCGCGGGGCGGGCATTGTCCGCTTTTTCATCTGCCGCCCGGTCCAGACACTCGTCATAGTCACTGGAATACGGGTCCTCTACAACGATGGAGAACAGATCACCGCCGACCTCCTGCTGAATCCAACCGGCGATCTTTGCAGCATTTCCGGGGGGCAAGACGCTGGCCGAGGTAGTGGCGTCCACGTCCACGGCGCTTGGGTCCTCCACGATGGTGTTATCCGCCCAGGTGAAATAGGCGATCAGGATGCGGGGTATTTTCGATTCTTGCGCATCTGTCGAATCATGTGCCGAAGAAACAGGCGATTCCGGCTGGACAACAGGCGGTTGGCTGGCATCGCCTGGTGCTTCACTATCTGCTCCGGGCTGATCCACTGTCCCGTTGCATCCTGCCGTTGTTATCAGAATAGCAATGGAGAGCAAGATTGCAATCCATTTTTTCATAGTGTGTTCCTCCCTTTACGCCTCCGCAACAGCTTTGTTCCGTAGTAGGCCAGGAAAATAAATGTACCCATGATGGCCAAATAATCCAGGTAAAACAGAACTTTGGATTCGCTGAAATCGAGGAAAACAAATTCCGACCGCAAAAATAGATAGGTCGTTAAATCGCGCTTGACCATCGCAGCCACACCATAGACAGCGATCAGTGCGGCAATCCACGCCGGCAAGGGGAGGTTAGCTCTACCGGAGAGCTTCGTTTTTCCTGCTTTCCGGGCCATTCCCAGCAGCATCCCCCAATGCAGGCCCAGGTGCGCCGCCATCAGAAGGAAACCCCAATAGGATGCCGCCATGTGCAGCCTGCGGGCAAAGGCCATGTGTCCTCTGATATGAAGGAAGGCAAACACCTTGCTGGAGAGGATCACGCCGCTGGCCATCAGGCCCACCATCGCCGCCAGGGTAAGCAAGTCGATCACCGTTTGCAGGACGCGGGCGGCGGTGTATTTTCCCTTGAAAAGCCCCGTCCACCAGCGCCAGTTGAGGATATGGTGGAGAATGAACAGGAGGAACAGCCCCGCGCCCACCCACTCATGGGCGGTGTCGCCCCACAGGTGGTAGCCCATCTGGAACAGCAGGCCCAATGTCATAGCAGCGTCTACGCAGATCTTCGCAATTTGTTTTGGCTTCATAAAATCATCCATTCAAATCCAGACCATCCACCCAGGACTGCACATCGGAGACAGATGCTCCACCGCTGAACCGCTGGCCCTCCAGCCAAGTTACATCCTCTGTCAGCTCCTGGAGCATTGTGGCGCTGGACCCCAAGGGGCTGCTGGCGGAGGTGCAGAAGGGAGCAATGGTTTTCCCGCTGAGATCATAGCTCTCCAAGAAGGTATTGATAATTCTGGGAGCCTCGCCCCACCAAATGGGGTAGCCTAGGAAAATCACGTCATACTGCTCCATGTTATCCACGCTGCCGGAAATGGCGGGGCGGGCGCTGGGATCGTCCATCTCCTGGCTGGAACGGCTGGAAGAATCGTTGTAGTTCAGGTCATCGGAGGTGTAAGGCTGTTCCGGTACAATCTCGTAAAGGTCGGCGTCCAGAATATCGTTCAAGTGATTGGCAATGCCCTCCGTGTTGTTGGTAGCGGAGAAATAGGCAATCAGGATTTTCTTTCCACTGTCATCCGTTTCCGTAGGCGTCTCACCATCTGTCGAAGGGGTATCTTCCGGCTGGCTCTCCGGGGGAGTTTCCGGTGTTGTGGAAGCGGGGGTATTCTCTTCCGGCGCGGGAGTGCTGCCCTGTCCGGGCGCAGACCCGCAGGCGGTTAGGACGAACACCAGCGCCAGAGTTAAAAAGAGAGAAAACGTTCTTTTCATTCGATGGCCCTCCTTATACGGACAAGCTGTTGACCCAAGCGGCGAGGGATTCCCTGGTCTGCCGGCCATTCAGCAGTTTTCCGTCCCGGATGACCGCGCCGGAGGCGCTGGGTGTCAGATCAGCCGCCGACTTTCCCAAGCCGCTGCCGCCGGACGTGGCGAACAAGATGATCGTCTTGCCGGAAAAGTCGTAGCTTTCCAGGAAGGTGTTGACGATGGTGGGGGCCGTGTACCACCAGATGGGGAAGCCCAGGAACACGGTGTCATAGTCCTCTACATGGGCGTCCCAGTCCGCCAGCGCCGGTCGGAAGGACTTGTCGTTCATCTCCACGCTGCTGCGGGACTTCTTGTCCTGCCAGTTCAGGTCGGCGCGGGTATAGGGCGTCTGCGGTTTGATTTCATAGAGATCAGCCTCCGCCGCCTCTGCAAGTGTCCGGGCAACAGCGGCGGTTGTACCGCTGGCCGAAAAATATGCTACTAATTTTTTGCTCATCATGGATTCCTCCTTATTTGATTTCCTGGTTTCCGGTAGACCAGACGTGGGACTGCTTCGCGGCGGAGGCGGTATTCTGCGCCATCACACCCACCAGAGCATGGGGAACATAGGGTTCCTCCAGCCAGGCCAGTTCCTCCGCTGTCAGGTTCAGGTCCACCGCCTTGGCCGCGCCCTCGATATGGTGGAGTTTGGTCGCGCCCACCACCGGGGCCGTCACCTTGGTCAGCAGCCAAGCCAGGGAGATTTCCGTCATGGACACGCCCCGCCGGTCCGCCAGCTCCGCCACCCGACGAATGATCTCGCCGTCCTGTTCTGCTGTGGCATCATATTTCAACTTGGCGTAGCTGTCCTCCTTCAGCCGCTTTGAGGTCTCACCGGGGCGTTTGGACAACCGCCCGCCTGCCAATGCACTGTACGGAGTCATGGCGATATGATCCTCAGCACAAAGCTTCACCATCTCCCGCTCCTCCTCTCGGAAAATCAGGTTGTAGTGGCCCTGGATGGATACAAACTTGGCGAAGCCCTCTTGTTCCGCCAGGACGTTTGCCTTGGCAAGCTGCCACGCGAAGCAGTTGGAGATGCCAATATACCGGGCCTTGCCCGCCTTGACCATATTGTTCAGCCCGTCCATGATCTCATAGAGGGGGGTCTGATAGTCCCACATATGATAAATATAAAGGTCCACATAGTCCAGGCCCAGGTTGCGCAGGCTGGTATTCAGCATCCGCTCAATGTGCTGCTGGCCGGTGATTCCCGCCGTGATCTCGTCCTCCGTTCGGGGAAGGAATTTCGTGGCGATCACCACATCCTCCCGTTTGGAGAAATCTCGGACAGCCCGCCCCACATACTGCTCACTGGTGCCGCTCTGGTAGGCGATAGCGGTGTCGAAGAAGTTCACACCCAGCTCCAGCGCCCGTTTGATGATCTCGCGGGAATGGGCCTCGTCAATGGCCCAGGAGTGCTGGCCGTTAGCCGCATCGCCAAAGCCCATACAGCCCAGGCAGATACGAGAGACAGATAGATCAGAATTGCCTAAATTTGTGTAACGCATATCACACCTCCAGGTGTTGATTTAAGGGAGTAATTTATCCTACCTCTTGAAGTGAACTTCAAGTCAAGAGCCTTTTGGGGCGTTTGATTGTTTCCGAATCTGATGACGCAGGTAGTCCAGCCGGTCCAGCCTCCGCTCCTGAAAATGGATCTCATCCAGTGTTTTGTCACGCTGCTGCTTTAATATCCGCATCCGTTCCGCCTGGGTGGAATCCCCCTGGAGCAAAAGGCGCATATAATGTGCGATCTCGTCATGTTCAAAGCCAATGTCGTGGAGCGTCATAATCATACTCAGACGTTCAATATCCTCATCATCGTACTGCCAGACGCCCATGACGGTCTTTACGGTATCGCACAGTCCCCAGCTCTCGTATTCCCGCAGAATAGAGATGGGGATGTTATACTGTTCGCTTGCCTCATTGATTGTCATACCCTGTTGCACCCCCTAAATAAAAATGTAGGCATCCTTCCTTTGGATGCCTACATTTTAGTCTGCAACGTTCAAAATGTCCAATGCTTATATTTTATCGCCGGCCATACGTTCAGCGCATTTCTGAACATGGTCAAAGAAACGCGCTGCCGCTGCGGAATAACTCTGGTGTTTCTTCCAGACTAGAACAGCCCCTGTTTCCAAGGTGGGGAGCAGCGGCACAAACCGGAGCTTTTCGTAGTTCTTGTCGTGTTCCAAGCACAGCACGATTCCTACGCCGTTCTCTGCCATAACCGCAGCATTGTATAGCAGATTATAAGTGCCCGCGATCTCCAGAGAATCATAATATGGCCCAAACCATCCCCGCAGCTCATCCCGGATCAGATTGCGTTTAGAGATAAAAAGAGGCGTCTGTGTCAAATCTACCGGGGAAACATGACTCAGTGAAGCGAGGGGAGATTCTCTTGAAACCAGTATGCCCCAGCGTTCTTTTCGCGGCATACGGATAAACTCGTATTTGGAAATGTCAACGGGTCCTACCAGAAGGCCCATATCAAGGATTCCTTTTTCAAGGCGATCCTTGATCTCATCAGCGGTGGCGCTATATATATCGTACTGAACCATTGGATTTTCCTCACGGAAGGAGGCGATCCACTGAGAAAGGGTGTGCATACTCAATGTTTCGCCGCTGCCGATAGACAGCTCGCCGGTGAGGGAGCCTTCCGTTTTTGCAAACTCCCGTTCCGTTTTGTCTGCCAAGTCCACCAACTCCTGCGCCCGCCGTTTGAGCAGCATTCCATCGTCTGTCAGGGTAATGCTGTGCTGTCCGCGGTGAAAGAGTTTCGTCCCCAATTCCTGCTCTAACTGCATGAGCTGTCGGGAGAGCGTAGGCTGGGTGACATGGAGCAGTTCTGCGGCCCTAGTGATATTTTCTTCCCTTGCCGCCAACAAAAAATAGCGCAAAACACGAAGCTCCATAGGATTCCTCCCTTCTTTGGCTATCTGTCTGTCAAAATATAATAGCCGCTTTCGCGGCTATTATATCATATCTGAAATTACTATGCCACATAAAAGAACGTCAGAAATACGTTATATCTTTTCTGACATCTTACTCAAATCCAACCCACGAATCAGTTTTCTCAACGGCAGCACCGCAGAGGGGGAGACGGACAGTTCATCCAGCCCCATCCGAAGGAAGGTTTCTGTCAGCGTTGTGTCAGCACCCAGCTCACCGCAGATACCGACCCAGCAACCATGCCGGTGTCCGGCCTCCACAGTATGCCGGATCATCCGCAGGACAGCGGGGTGGTGGGCATCGTAGAAGTTGTCCAGTTTGGGGTTCTGGCGGTCAATGGCAAGAGTGTATTGCGTCAAATCGTTGGTTCCGAGAGAGAAGAAATCCACTTCCTCCGCCAGTTCCTCCGCGATCATCACGGCGGCGGGGGTTTCGATCATGATGCCGATCTCAACCTCACCCACAGCCACGCCGCGCTCCTTCAGTTCGGCCTTACATTCCTCCAGCGTCTCTTTTGCATCCCGGACTTCCCGGACAGAGATCACCATGGGGAACATGATGGAAACTGTGCCAAACGCGCTGGCCCGGAGAATGGCTCGAAGCTGGGTCTTGAATATCTCCTTCCGGGTCAGGCAGATACGAATGGCCCGGTAGCCCAGGGCAGGATTAGTCTTGGCTATCAATATAACCCTCAAAGGCTTTGAGGATTGCATCCAGCTTCTGCCTCGTTTCGTTTGTGTAAATCATAGCTCCTATATCCTTTCTGTTGATTCTCTGCACATGGTTAGTATAATCCATGAAGTCAAATATTACAATACTGGTATTTTTATAATTTGAAGGTATGGCCCATAATCCTATTGTCAGGGGGAGGTGGGCCGATCATGTTCGCAGTCCGCATTAAAAATCTGCGTCAGTCCAGAGAATTGAATCAGGTTCAGCTTGCGGAAAAGCTGGGAGTGAAAAAGCAGAGTATCAGTAATTGGGAAAATGATAATATCATGCCGTCCATAGATATGCTGATACGGATTGCGGACTTCTTTCACGTCACCACTGACTATCTGCTGGGACGGGATGTGCAGGAGCCAACTGCCCCGCAGACACTTGATATAACCGGCCTAACTCCGCGCCAGATAGAACACATTCAGTTTATCGTGGATGATCTGCGGCAAAATGAGCATTAAAAAATCCTCCCATGCCAGACGGCACGGGAGGATTTTTGCAGTCACCGCTCCGGCTTATGATCTCTATTCTGCTCCTGTTCCTCCGGCATGATACCGAGGATTTTATCCACATTCTGCTTCGCCGTCCGGTAGGCGATCATATGGCTGCATGACATTCATGCCATAGATTCGGATGATGCGGACATTGTGCTTCTGCGGGTAGTCCTTCACCCTCTGGCGAAAGTCCTGATGGGCCTCCTGCGGATCGCCGTGATAGCTGCCGCGATAACAGCGGAGCTTTCCGTCCTCTTGCACGAATTGTAATGTGATATAGAAATTATGGGACCGGGGATTTTTGCTCAGAATAAAGCCGTGGCCGTTACTGAACAGGACCATTCGCCATAACATATAAGAAGAATCCTTTTCTATAAGCATACCTCCTGCCAAAAATAAAGCCCGCCCGCAGCTTGATGCTTCGTCAAGTTGCGGGCGGATTTCTCTTATCCAAAATATTATGCGGTGGACCGCACACGGGCGTGCAGACCGTCCATGGTCTGTTAATCGTGAACCTTTAACCCATGGAGCATTTTGATAAAGCCGGGGTCATCATGGCTGACGATCTCGCTGTGCCCCACATCCAACTTAGAAATTTCCTCCATATCCTCCTGGGAGAGCTGGAAATCCCAAATATCAAGATTCTGTTCCATGCGCTCTTTGTGAACGGACTTCGGGATAACGACCACTCCCCTCTGAACATTCCAGCGCAGGGCCACTTGAGCGGCGGACTTGCCGTATTTGCCTCCGATCTTCGTCAGAACCGGGTGGGTAAAAATGCCGAACTTACCTTCGGCAAACGGCCCCCATGCTTCGGGAACAACGCCGTACTCCTTCATCAGCGCCAAGGCGTTCTCCTGCTGGAAGAAGGGGTGAAGCTCTACCTGATCAACGGCGGGGATCACATCCACCGTTTCGCACAGGTCAGCCAGCCGGGCGGGGTAGAAATTGCATACGCCGATGGCCCGGAGCGTACCGTCCCGGTATGCTTCCTCCATGGCGCGATAGGCCCCCACATAATCACCAATGGGCTGGTGAACAAGGTACAAATCCAGATAATCCAGGCCCAGGTTGTCCAGAGAACGCTGAATCGCTGCCTTCGCCCCCTCATAGCTGGCGTCCTGCACCCACAACTTTGTGGTGATGAACAGTTCCTCACGGGGAACGTCGCATTTCTTCAGAGCAGCGCCTACCGCCTGTTCGTTCATATAGGCGGCGGCGGTATCAATCAGACGATAACCGGAACTGATAGCATCCAGCACCGCCTGCTCACACTGGGCAGGGTCGGGAACCTGAAAGACACCGAAGCCCTCCAGGGGCATCTTTACGCCATTGTTCAAAGTGATATAGTGCATTCGGGAGAACCTCCTTGAAATTTTATGATGTTATGATAGCAAAAATTTCTGAAAAAGTACAATATCCATTTCCAAATGTGCTATAATTGAAACGAATACTGAGAGGGGGCAAGCCTATGATTGAACTATATCTATTGGAACAACTTAAAGCCTTTTCCCGGCATGGTACGTTGTCCGGGGCGGCGGAGGAACTGCACATCTCCCAGCCCGCTTTGAGCCAATCCATGAAAAAGCTGGAGGACGGTCTTGGGGTATCTTTGTTTGAACGTTCAAAGAACAGGATCGCTCTGAATGAGAATGGCATCCTGGCTGCTCAGTTAGGAGAAAAACTCCTGGAGCAGAGCAGGGAGATGGAGGAACGGCTGCGCCTTTTTGACAGGAGCCGCCGCACGATCTCTTTAGGTGTCTGCGCCCCGGTGCCTCTTTGGGACTTGTCACCGCTGCTTGCTCAACTCTATCCTCAGATGACGGTTTCCACACAGATGAAAGATTCAGATGAGGAACTGATCGTTGGCCTGAATAGAGGGGTTTATCAACTCATTGCTACCCATAGCCCTCCAGATATTGACTTATATGGGCAACCATTCCGAACGGAGCGGCTATTTCTTTCGGTTCCGCTGGCACATCCGTTAGCAAACCGAAAGGAACTTGTCCCAGGGGACATTGACGGGCAAAACCTTCTCCTTTATACGGATATTGGCTTCTGGCATAACTTCTGCCGGGAAAAGCTGCCGAATGCCCACTTCCTCATGATGAATGAATGGGACGCTTTCGGAGAGGTGGCGGGAACAGGCGCATTTCCCTCTTTTATCACGGATGCTCATATGGAACGTGACGGCGTTCCTCAAAACCGTGTCGTAATTCCCATTATTGACGAACAGGCGGAGGCAACCTACTACTGTGTATGCAGAGCAGAGAGCAAGGATAAGTATCGCCCATTATTCAACAGATTGAAAAAATAATCAGGCCGGTGCTGATAGTCACTACTCCACGCTAATGCTTTGTCCGCTTGTAGATTTGTCCGAAAACGCAAAAAGGCCCGCCCCCAACCGATTTTTAGTCAGTTGAGGGCGGGCTTGTCTGTTCTAATCGTTAGGCGGCGGATCGCACACGGACGCGCAGACCGTTCATGGGGAGATTTTTATAGCCAACGAGGTAGTAGTCCTCTCCGTTGTGTTCCACAATGGTCCGGGTCCAGTAGGGGACTTCGTGATATTCGTCCGTCACCAGGGCCTCAATGTTGCTGTGACAGTCGTAGTAGTGGCCCTTCGCCGTCCGGTACTTCCCAGCGGTCCCTTTCCGCAGGATGCTGACCTCCGTGATGGGCCGGGTCAGGTAGGAAATGCACTCCTGCACATCCGCCAGCCGGTCCGTGATGCGCCGAATTTCCTCCCAAAGAAGAAGCTGTTCGCTATCGGTACGGTCGATGTCCAGGCCGCTCAAATCGTCATAGTCCGTGTAGGTTGAGAATTTGAGGAACTGCGAAATGCTCCGGTTCAGCTTGACCGCCTCCGAGAGCGCCATTTGTAAATCGGCCATGCCGCGCCTCCTTTCCTATGCGTGTTCGTTTAAGGTCTGCTGGACGGACTGGATATGCGCCAGCCACTGTTGACGGGTTTCCTCCTCGAACCAGCCCTGATAAAATTCATGCTCCGGGTTCTGAACGCTTTGCAGCTCATCCAGCAGAATCTTGAGATCAGCCGGAGTAACAACAAACTCTTTGATGTGGTGATCTACCGGGTCGTAGTTCTTGCCAACGTACTCGGTGACGGTCAGCTCTCCGGTGCGGTAGTAGTCCGCCAGACACTCCGCGATCAGGAGTGCCCCCTGCGTGAAATTCCTCGGAAAGTTCTCGCTGAAATAGAAAACCAGGCTTTCCGCAGAGCAGCCGCGATTGGCCTTTCTGATTTCCTCCATAATGTCGGCCTTGATTACTTCAAGGGCGTCTGTTACATTGAAGGTGGAGAAGTCCACTGCTTTCAGTTGAGTGGCTACGATAGTCCCCAGCAGGTCCAGCCCGTAGTCACTTTCTCTCATGGTGATGCCCCAGGAACCCATTTTTGACCTCCTTCGTGATCCGAAAAAATTTGTCCTTTAAGTGCAGCCCCTGGTTATCACCCCCTCCCGCAAACCCCATTTCAAGGCCGTTTTTTAGTGGAAAAAGAATAAGGACAAACCGCCAACTCCTTGCAACGCAAGGGTTTTCCGATTTGTCCTTATTATGCCATAAGGGCATACATTTTGCTGCCATAACATTCAAAAGTGGGCCGAGACGGGAGCTCCCATATACAGCAAGCTGCTGATCCTTTCTCGCTATCTTGGACATTCATCCATCAGCTCGACGCAGTATTATCTTCGTTTGACCGCACAGGCATTTCCCCATATTAGGGATGTTTGTGAGAAAGAATTGGGCGGTATGTATGCTCCTTTCAGCCTCGCCATGGAAAGTGAGGGATTGCAGGATGGCTAAACGTGGTCCCACTTCTTTTGCCAAGGCTTTATCAAGATATTTCTTTGACTATTTACCAACAGAAAGGGGACTGAGCGAGGAAACAATTCAATCCTATCGGGATGCAATTTCACTGCTGCTGGATTTCTGTGAAAAGGAACGCCATATTCGAAGGGATCAGCTGGAAGTTAATGACTTGACTCGGGAATTGGTTGAGTCTTTTCTCCGATGGCTGGAACAGGAAAAGGGGAATTCTATCTCGACGAGGAATCAGCGACGTGCAGCTATCAATGCGTTCGCTAAATTTTTACAGTATGAAGATCCGAGTTGTGTGTTGCTGTGCCAACAGATTCGGGAAATTTCCCCAAAGAAGTGCGAACAAAGGATGATCCCACATCTTTCTATGGAGGCAGTTCAAGCTATTTTTCAACAACCCAATCTTTCAACGCGGGGAGGGCGGCGCGATTTTGCTTTTTTAAGTTTGATTTATGAATCCGCAGCCCGTGCCTCTGAAATTGCAGGTATCCGTGTTGGCGACATTCGCTTTGAGAAAAAGGGGGCGATTGTACATTTAAGAGGCAAAGGCAAGAAGTTTCGTGATGTACCACTCCTTTCAGATCCTGCTAAAATCTTGAAAAACTATTTGTCCGAGGAATCCCGATACCGCCGATGTGATATGAATGCCCCATTTTTCTGCAACAGGAGCAAAGAACCCCTGACACGGGGTGGTGTTTATTACATTGTGCAAAAATATGTTGCCCTTGCGCAGCAAAAGACGCCAGAGTTGTTTCCGGTACAAGTGCATCCCCATGTTTTTAGACACAGCAAGGCAATGCACTGGCTGGAAGCCGGCGTAGATTTGCAGTACATCAAAGACTTACTCGGCCATTCTGATATTAAAACCACTGAGGTCTATGCGCGCCTGAACATCACAATGAAGCAGAAGCTGCTGGAAGAAGTCCACCCTCAACAGTCTGCAGGACAGCAGCCTTCATGGACTGACGATGATAATTTGATGCAATGGCTGAACAAGTTCTATATTCCAACCGAATAAAAATCCAGCTTCCTTTTTAGGAAGCTGGATTTTTATGAATCCGAGATTAGCGTAACTGCTTTTTTATAAATGTTAACGCCAATTTTACTTTCAACTAAACCACATAAAACTCCGATAGAAATTTGTATCTCAGGACTGTCTTTAATCGAAATTGTAGAAATATCTCCTATTCCAAAGCTAATCACCTGTGTACAAAGGAACAACAAAAAAACAGCAGAGCAAACGCAAATATATATAAGCCTTATCCAGGGGCTCATCATATCCTCTTCAAGTAAACTAAGCTGTTCAAATGTAATGTTAAACTTTCTTGCTCCAAATGAAATCCATGTGCCAATGAGTGCACCAATAACAGCAAGGCAATACATTGAGAACGGCTGCAATATGTTGCAGGTTAACGAGACTATATATACTAAAATCGTAGCAACTCCAAGGATAAGCGCTTTTATCCCAAGACTTTTCATGTATTCGTTTTTTATCCGTTGTCCTTCAATCAGTACCATCTCATTTTGAAGCTCTGTAAGTGAGTTCAATGCAAGTTCAGGTTGAGCAGTTTCTCCAACTAGGCCTGCTTGCGAAAGAGTTAAAAGCTTATTAAAGTATTTAGTCTTGATCTCTTTTGATGTTTTGCGTAAAGACTTGATAATACTATTTGTTCGCTCCACTTTGACATAAAGTATTTGTTCTTTTTCTGGTATTGAATCCTTAGCTAATCTAGGGTGCAACTCACATTTTATATCAAATTCTTCGTTCTCATTTGAATGCACAACAAAATAACCTTGCATTTTTATTTACCAAAGGCACGGCCACAAGTAGGGCAAACGCCACTAGACATTGCTAACGAGAAATCTGTATTACCAATAAGATCACCTAACGAAATAAGTTCATTTAATAGAGCGTCCTCTTTAGGATTTCGATTTTGTTTTTGCAGTAAATCTCGCTTTATCTGTTGCAAGATTGGATAACCCATAAATTTCCTCCTTACCATTTTCGGCCGCAAGTAGGGCAACATTCACTAGGTGCCCACAAACTTTCAAGAAGAATTTCAATATTCAATTCATCAAGGGCATTAAGCTCACGAAGCAGTTTTTCAGTATCTATCTCTTGACGTGCACCCGCTAAATGTTCCCGTAGCTTTTGTAGTTCTGGAGTAAGCATAATTCGATCTCCTTTCGCAGTTTATTGCTTCATTTATAATAACACAAATTTTTTATAGAATCAATAAAAAATGGTGATAGTTAAAAATTTTGGATTGTTATATATTCAGGAGGCTTTGAGAGAAACCAGATAAAAAGGTAATCCTATAAGCAAAATTGGAGCAAAACGAACGGAAGTATGTATGTACAGCGCCATGGTTCTTTGCTGCAGACTTCTGAAAACTTGCCTTATATCGCTTATTGAAGATCAAGTCCAGTTTTTTAACTTATACTTCAAAAAATGTATCATGTTATCTTTTACGAACACTTAGTGCGGTTCAAAAATGTTTCAACTGAATAATCTCGCAAAATAATGTGAAGCCAGCAGGAGAATTCTTGCTGGCTTTACTGCGTTTCAGGAGGTGACTTTACATTACTTTTTGCTGTACATTAGCTCAACACTGGGGTCTCGCCCAGAGAAGGGCGCGTGTGTTCCTTATCGCGGATTTTGGAGGACTCACCGCCCCGCAAATATTATTTGAGCCGGAAAGCCTGCCTGGGTATCCTGCGCCGAGCCCGTGAGCGGGGCAAGCCCCTGCCGCCCTAGCTGGAGATGGCGCTGAAGGCCCAGGCGGGGCTGACGGTATACCTTGTGCCGCTTCCAAAGATTGAGGCAGAAACAACCTCTACGGCGGACTGCCTGAACCCCTGGGACACCCAACAGACCCGTGTCTTTACGCCCGAGGGCACCGCGCCCACCCTGGCTGGCGCCGATGGCTGCGGCGGGCGGAATCCCGGCGGGCTGGTGTTTGACGCCGATGCTGCTGGGGATGGCGCCTGTCTCACCCCGTGGGACACCCAGCAGACCCGGATCACCACACCGGGGGGCGTGTCCCCCACCATCAACAGCGGCGAGGCCAAACCGGGCGGGCTGGTCTTCGCCGCTGGCTTCTGTGCCGGGGCAGGGCCGTCCGCGGGAAGCATTGGCTACCACGAGGAGGTGGCCCCAACTCTGAACGGATCTGCCAGTGGAAATATGATGCCATCAGTTCTCTGTATGAACAGGCAAGATGGGGCCCCCACGCAAACCCAGCGAAGCGGTTTGCGTGGGGAAAGAAGGAGCAGCGAAATGAGTGAGCCCTCGCCGTTAGGCGGGGGCGAAGGATATGGAGCTTGCGACGACGCTATGATGCCGTCTGTGCTGTGCCTCAACGACCAGGGCGGCAGCGTCATGGAGTGTTCGGAGGATGTCTCGGGGACATTGCGCGCCCAGGAGCATGGGCACCAACCTCTCGTGTTTGAAAACCATGGGATCGATGCGAGATATACCGGCCCCCATAAAGTTGCGCCCACCCTGTCTGCCAGGGCTGGCACAGGCGGAAACAACCTCCCGTTAGTGGCCCAAGAGGAGCCGCAGGTGTTCTGCATCACGGGGAACGCCATCGACCGCCAGCCGGAGAACGGCGGAAATGGCCTCGGCATACAGGAGGACGTGGCCTATACCCTGACCGCCACCGACCACCACGCCGTATTTTCCCGTCAGCGGGTGGATCTGTTCCACGAGGGTGATGTGGCTTCCACCCGGAGCGCCAGACAGTACAAGGATGCCACCGACCTCGTGTACCAGGGGTTTATAGGGGCCCCCACGCAAACCCAGCGAAGCGGTTTGCGTGGGGAGAGGAGGAGCAGCGAAATGAGCGAGCCCTCGACGCAAGGCGGGGGCGAGGGATATGGAGCTTGCGACGACGATGGACCGCTCACTGCCAGCGACAGCAAAGGCCCCAACGCCCAGTACGTCTCGCAGGATAAGCTGATCGTAGAAGGGCCGTTGCTGATTCGCCGCCTAACCCCCCGGGAATGCGAACGTTTACAGGGCTACCCCGATGGTTGGACCGCCCTGCCCGGCGCGGCGGACTCGCCCAGATACCGTGCCCTGGGCAACTCAGTCGCCATCCCGTGTGTGGAATATTTGATGCACGGGATGGCCTTAGTCCTCCGGGCTGGCTAACTGTTGGTATTGCTTCGTTTTCACCAAAATCTTCGTTGCTTATGGTGAATAGCTTTATTGCCCGGTTGTGGGTATACTTGCCCTTACCAAGCACGGAAAGAGGATCACATAATGGCAGAGAACCAAAAAAATCTGTGCGCCATGATCCCGGCAGAGCTCCACAGCCGGGTGCGGGCGGCACAGGAGCAGGCAGGGCTGACGCTGGGCGCGTACATGACCCAACTGCTGACTGACTATTACGAAGGGAGAAAAGAAAAGATGGAAAAAGGGATGCGTACCATGGCCTTCCAGATTCCGGAGGAGATGTTCCAGCGGCTGAAGAAGCTGCTGAAACAGGAGAGCGTCTGCACCGGCAAAAAGGTGAGCCAGAAGGAGTTCGTGCTGGGCCTGATCCAGCGGGCGCTGGACGAGGCGGAGCGGAAGGAGGAGGCGGGCCATGGCGCTGACCTGGGATGACAGGAGCAAAAAAGATCACTTCGGAAAGGTAGTCAGCGAGAGCTACCGGGCCGAAATCCCCCACTGGGGCGAGGCCAGCGTCCACACCCACATCCATCACCCCGGCGAGGTGTTTCTGGAGTGTCTGGCCCTGGGCATTGAAAGGCACCCCCTGGGCCGGGTGGAGCCGCTGGACGCGCTGAACCCCGCCGAGAGGGTGCTGATGCGGACGCTGAAGGAGCACGCGGTGTGGTGCCTGGACGCCATGGCCGCCATCGGCGGCGCAGAGGATAGAGAGACTGGCAAAAGCCATTGACAAAGCGGCAACACACAGGTATAATCATAGCAGAAGGGCACTGCACAGCGGTTAGCCCTTACAAAACAGTGTGTATAAGCAAAGCCTATACTGACCGCTTGGGGACCAGCCAAGCGGTCAGTACGCTTTTGGGGCCGTGGCTATCATCAGCAACAGCACGATGATGAACCAAAACAGGATACGCAGGGCTCGCGCCCAGCGCCCGTGTCCCATCAGCCATCACCCCCTTTCTCAAGGGAGTGGCCAACCGCTTTTTATGTAACAGTACCCTTCCGGCCCCTCGCGGGGCAGTCCCCATTATAACTGACGATCAGACGATTGTCAATTTATGCCGCCCATCACCGGGCGGCTTTTTTCATTTCCAGGAGGTGTTTTTATTTATATCTATCCCAACAACCTGAAAGCGAAGCCCACCCTGTGGCTGTGGGCGCTGCGGGACGTGGCAGTGATCGGCGTGGGCTTCGTCCTGTCCGTGCTGGCGCTGGCCCAACTTGGGCTGGTGCCGCCGCTGATTGCCACGGTGCTGTACGCCTTTCTCAGCATCCGGCTGGAGGACGCCAGCATCCTGGACTTCCTGCGGTACGCCATGTGCTTCCTGTTTTTGAAACAGCAATATTTTGAATGGAGGGAAAACGAGACTTGAACGGAAAACAGAAAAAGGAGCTGCGGGAGCGCCAGTCCACCCGCCAGCTCATGGGGATCACCCAGCTCACCGACCACGGCGTGAAAACCGCTAAGGGGGAGCTGGTCTTTTTTATGCTCCGGCCCGATAACCTGTCCGTGCTGTCCCCGGAGGGGGTACGGGGCCGGGTCACCGCCCTGACCAACCTGCTCAGGGCCACCCCCGCGGTGCGGCTGCTGGCCCTGGACTCCCGTGAGTCCTTCCAGGCCAACCAGGACTTCTATCACCGCCGTCTGGAGGAGGAGCAGCTCCCCGCCATCCGGGAACTGCTGCGGCGGGACGCCGCCCATCTGGATGACATCCAGGCGTCCACCGCCTCGGCCCGGGAGTTTGCGCTGGTGTACCCGGTTGAGAAGGAGAGCGCCGCAGACCCCCGGCAGACGGAGAAAAGTCTCCGGGATGGGGGCTTCCACGTCCGGCTGGCGGGGCCCCAGGACATCAAGCGCATCCTGGCAGTTTATTACCAGCGGGACATGGCCACGGAGTCCTTCCCCGATTTTGACGGTGAGGAGGCGGTGCGCCATGGCTAAGAAAATACAGAAGAAGAAACCTGCGCCCAAGCCTGCCGCCGTCCCGCGTCCCAAGGATTTTCTGGACATGGTGGCTCCTTCGGCGGTGAAGTTCAACACGGACTGCTCCATCATCGGCGGGGCGTACCACGCCTTCCTGTCCCTGCGGGGCTATGCCGCCTCCACCGAGGAGCTGGCTCTGCTCAGCCGCCTGGGGGCCAAGGACGGGGTGAACCTCTCCCTCTACGCCCGGCAGGTCACCGCCGCCGAGGAAAAGCAGATCATCCAGAACGCCAGCAACAAAAACCGCCTGACCCGGTCCAACACCAACGACCTCCAGCAGTCCGTGGCGGCGGAGAGCGACCTCCAGGACGTGGCCGCCCTGGTCACCCAGATGCACCGCAGCCGGGAGCCCCTGATCCACTGCGCGGTGTTTATCGACATCAGCGCCCCGGATATGGCGAAGCTGTCCACCCTGAAGGATTTTGTCACCGCCGAGCTGGCCCGCTCCAAGATCACCCCTGATCCCCTTCTGCTGCGCCAGCGGGAGGGCTTCCAGGCCGCCAACCCCGCGGGCTTCAACGCCTTCGGCCCCCAGTTTGAACGGGTGCTGCCAGCCGGGTCGGTGGCGAACCTGTACTTCTTCAACTACTCCGGCAAGACCGACCCCCTGGGCTTCTACGTGGGCCGGGACCGCTACGGCTCCAACGTCATCGTGGATCTGGAC
>OFFO01000818.1_pt1 | contig 22608 bp, 22 predicted proteins | sample 1521441 | NCBI WGS metagenome assembly OFFO01 (sample SAMEA3504097, study PRJEB24116) | mouse gut metagenome | biome: mouse gut; feature: mouse-associated habitat; material: faeces | place: Denmark | collected 2011
CAAGCGAGCGTCGATATCAAAACGATATCGACGCTCATTGCTTGCAGAATTTATCAGAAATTTCCGATAACGCCTGTTATCAGAAATTTACTTTTATCAGAAACAAAGCTAAGAAGTATTGAAAACACGGGAAAAGGAACGAAATAATTTCCGATAAAAAGTGGACTTGGGTAAGACACTGCCCAAGTCCACACAATTTATTGGATTGAAAATTTCCGATAAAAAAATTTCTTATTTCAGGCCGGTTAACTTTTTCAGTGTTTCCTCATCAGTCACAGTATATCGCGCAGAATTTAATTTGGAGTAGAGCGGATTATCTTGAGGGGTCGAGGCTTCAATTGCTTTCCTCTTGTGTTCGGTATCCGCATGAGCATAGATTTGCGTAGTTTCCAGTTTAGAATGCCCGAGCCATTGGGAAACAAGTGTCAAATCCATTCCTTCCTGATATAGATGCATGGCCCTGCTGTGGCGAAACAGATGTGGATGTACTTTTTCGGGAACTTCCTGGCAAATTTTTCTTGCCTGTTCACCATACTTTTGGAGTATATAGTGCGTCATGCGGGATGTAAGAGGATGCTTTTCTCCGTGCGTCACAGAGTAGAACAAAGGTGAATTTACCGCTGTGGCGGTACCTTCATGAAATACCGACATATATTTTTTCAGATGTTGCACAGTTTTCTGCATCAAGGGGACAGTCCGAGTTTTGCGTCCTTTTCCAAACAGAGTAACTTTGGGAAATCTGCCCAATTGCACATCACATAGCTTTATATCAAGGATTTCCTGGATGCGCGCCCCGGTATCATAGAGCAGCATCATAAAAAATCTATCACGCAGCCCCTTGGGTGTGTTTGCATCGGGCTGCTCGATAATTGCCGTAATTGCTGTCATACTCATGTAGTCCACGCCAGCGGTGTAATCAGGCTTTTTGAAGGGAACCTTTTTCAGCTTATTGAGATTGGCTACAAGCGCCACATCATGATCGGCTGCGTAATCCATGAAAGCACGGATCGCCGCGAAACGGGCATTGCGCGTGGGAATGGAGCAGTTTTGCTCCACTTCAAGATACTCCAGAAACATAAAGACCGTATTTGCCGTCAATTGCTCAAACGTTCTGTTGCTTTATCTGCTCCGCTAAAGCATTGTCCGTCACCTGCTGGACAAACTCATCCTCATAATCTCGCGCAAAAGCGATGACGGAACGCAGATTTTCCAGCACCAAAGATTCCAGAACGCTTTCCCGGATATAGTGGGAACTGCATACGATAACTCCACGGCTGTTTCTATACTTATTGCATATGTAGTTATCGGTTACATATCCATTGTTCGTTGCGCTGTGAAATCCCAGCTTACTGCCACAGTCCGCACAATATAAAAGGCCGGAAAATAATGCGATTTTGCCGGACTTGGTTGGTCTGCGCCGTTTCTCACGGATTTTTTGAACCACGTTCCATAATTCAATGTCGATGATTGCTTCGTGGGTGTTTTCAAAGACGATCTGTTTATCCTCGGAATTTCTCACCCGTTTGCTTTTCATAGACTTCTGCACCGTTTTGAAATTGACGGTATGCCCTAAATACTCTTTGTGTTGCAATATACGCACAACTGTCGGAGAACTCCAACCACATGGGCAGGTAGGGTCATAGCCATCGGTTCTGCCTGTCCGCAAAAAATCCATCGTCCTTGGTGTATTGATATTTCGCTCTTTGAGGATTCGGGCAATTTTACCTGGGCCGTTCCCTTCAGCGCAAAGCTGAAAAATCAACTGTACCACTGGGGCGGTTTCCTCGTCTTTTATCAACTTCCCATCCGCACCCTTCAAATAGCCATACGGGATAAGATTAGTCAGCCGATTGCCAGACATTCCTTTCGCTTGGAGCACAGCCCGGATTTTCTTGCTGGTGTCTTTTGCATACCACTCATTAGAATATTTTCCATAAAGAATGATACGTTTATAGTTCCACAAATCCGACAAAATTGTAGTAGATTTTAATATTGCGCTCATCGTGTCCGTTGATTGACCTACGCTCCCCGACCTCAATGCGCTTCACCAAACGCAGAAGCGTCGGACGGTCCAGTTCCTCCAGCTTGGAGTAGTCTCGGATCATTGTCAGCCAATCGTCAGCGGCCTTTTCATCCTCGTGGCAAGCTTCTAACTGAGCAGACAACTTCGTCCACTGTTCCAGCTTCTCTGTGCGCTCATCCTCATATCGCTTTAGCAACTGGACGCATACCGCCTCCGGGATCGCGCCTTTCACCTTGTCCTCATAGGCGGTAATCACCAGCTTTTCTAATTCCGCCAGCCGCTTATTCAGTGCGTCCATGGTTGCCTGTAGTGTTTTCCTCTGCTCCAGCCCGGCGGCATTGCGCTGTGCCATGATTTTCTCTTTGAGATTGTCCGGCTGATTCTGCGCCAGCGCCGCCTTGAAACGGATGTCAATCAACAGCAGTTCGGTCAGTACCCTCTGGTTGATGATGTGGCCTGAGCAGACAGTCTTTCCACCTGTGACATAGCGGTTACAAGCGTAGCTCTGGTAGGTGGATGGGCTTCCGTCCTTGCGCTTCCGGCCATCCCTATAGTGCCGCATAGGAGATTTGCAGTCCATGCAGAAAAGGACGCCTGTGAATAACGCTGTTTCTCCGGTCTTGCTGCTCCGGAATTTTGCTTTCCGGGCGTCCAGCTCCCGTACCAAATCCCATGTCTCCCGCGAAATTAACGGCTCATGGGTATTTTCCACCCTGATCCACTCGCTATCCGGCTTGGCAACCTGTTTGTGAACCTTATAGGAAAGGTTGCCCGTCTTGTTCTGCACCATATGCCCGAGATAAACCTCGTTGCGAAGGATGGCCTTGACCGTGGGTGGCGCCCAAAAATCGCCATCTTTGCGAATGTTGGGCTTGCCTTGCCTCATGTAGTAGAAGGTTGTGGGCGTAGGCACATTCTCAGCGTTCAGCGTTGTGGCGATTTTGCGGTAACTGCACCCCTGACAGCGAAGGTCGAAGATACGAATTACCACGGGGGCGGTTACCGGGTCGATAACCAAGACGTGCTTATCCTCCGGGCTTTTCAGATAGCCGATGGGAGCGTAGCAGCCGACATATTTCCCAGCCTTGAACGTGGACTGCTTGACGGCTCTAATCTTGTTGCTGGTATCCCGAGCATAGAGATCGTTCATCACATTTTTCAGAATAACCAGCATCTCATTGTTTTTGTGGATCGTATCCACACCGTCATTGAGTGCGATGAACCGGCAGCCCAGCGAGGGGAACACAACGTCCGTATATTTGCCGCTTTCGATGTAGTCTCTTCCCAATCTGGAAAGGTCCTTGCACAGTACCAGATTGATCTTTCCGGCGGTGGCGTCCGCAATCAGGCGGTTGAAATTCGGCCTGTCAAACGTCGTACCCGAAACCCCGTCATCACAATATGTGTCATACAAATTCCAACCCTGTTCCCGCACATACCGGCTGAGCATTTCACGTTGATTTTCGATGGAAACGGATTCGCCTGTTCTCTCGTCGTCACGGCTGAGCCTGCAATAAATTCCGACATTGTAAGTTTCCTGCATCTTAATTTTTATGACCTCCTTGGACGCAGGCACATAGCATCTGTTACCTGCTATTATTATATTCGCTTTCGCACATTAAAGCAATAGATTTTCGAGAATTTATGCTGAATTTCTCTGGTTCCGCTCCAGCTCAATCAGGTCAAGGACTGCACCCATTTCACCCTCGCCCGCAAATTCGCTGGACAAGTGATAAGTAACACCGTCTACCTCAATTTCAAGGCCGAGGTTCAAAAGCTGATAGGTATGATTTCCATATCGAAAGCCGGGGATACCGCCCGGTTTGTCGATGGGTTCAACTTGCTTTTTCACTTTTTCTATGATTGCTCCTCCTTCAAATTTTCAAAATGACTGCGTGAAATTAGGATTGCATTTTGCAATTCTGATTGGATTGTAACCGACATGGCAAAGTGGTGGCGGAAATTTTGTCCGCCACCAAAAATCACCGCTCTGCCTCCCGGCGTTTCTGCCGGGTCTGCTCCTGCTGGTGTATGGCGGTGTCGGCGTTGCGCTTCACCTGTTGAAGCCGCCGTAAATCGTCCAGGATGGGCTTGTATTGCTCATACTCGGCCTTGTACTCCTGTTGAAGCCTCGCCTGCTCCTGTTCCCACGCATGAGCGGGGATTTTACCAGCAGGGGAACGGTACTTGTCCAGCTTGCGGCGGGCCATGTGGAACGTCCGCAACTCGCCCTCATGCTCCCTCTCAAAATTTTCCCTCTTGCCCTTCCACTTGATACCCTTCCACTCGTCATAGATGGGCTTGGTGTCCCGGTAGAGATCAACAAGGCGAAGCAGTTCCTTCAACTCGTTCAGACGGTCACGCTTCGCTTTCATGGATGTGTTGATGGCCTCCGCCCGCTCACCCTGGGCGGCGATATGGGCCTCCAAATCTTCCAGCGTGACGATGTCTTTCTCAGTCAGAAAATTGACGGCCTCGGCAAAATCTTTGAGGTTCCCAATCTTGGCATTGCGGCTCCATGCTCCGGCGTTTCGGCCCTCATAGTAGTCGGTCAGCAGGACGGCAAGGGTCGGGGCCTGGGGCTGGCTCAATTCTTCTTTTATGGCCTTTATCCAATCTGCCAGGCTGGCGATTTTCTTCCGAATATCCCGCAGAATGTTGTTGGCCTTTCTTATCCAGCGGTTCAGATCGCCCTTGTCGGTGGTGATGCCTTTGGCCTCCATCTGGCGGACGGCCACACCCTCATGGATGGTGGGCAGCAGGTCAAGGCCCTGACGCTCGTAGGAGCGATGGTCGATGCGGCAGGCCAGCCCCTTTTCCTCAAACTTGGCATTGACCATAGCGGCCCACGCCTCCCGCCAATGTTCCAGCGTTTCTGGGCTTCCCCAATCGGTGGTAGGAACAGCGTCAAAGAGGGGCTTGCCGTCCTCGCCCATGATGTGGTTCCCGTCCTCGTCCAGACGGTAGACACGCCGCTGCTTAAAGCCCCATTTGCCGCTTTCCTCGATAGGCCGGATTGGGCAGAGAACATGAAAGTGCGGGTTAGGAATACCGCCGCCCTCCTTGTCCGGCTGGTGGATGGCAAAGTCGGCAATCATGCCCCGGCCCACAAGCTGCTCCGAAACAAATTGCCTTGCAAGAGCGATGTTTTCCTCCAAAGAAAATTCGTTCTGCAAGGCAATGTCAAAGCTATATGCAAGCTGGGCTTTCTTGCCGCGCTCGGCCTTCTCCACGGCGTTCCAGAGGGTGGCACGGTCTTGGTACTCGGCGGGGGCCTGGGGCGGCAGGAGAATGTCTGTGCAGACCACGCCGCCCTTGTGGGTGTAGTCGCTGACTTCGCCATAGTATTCGCTGTAAAGTTTCTCCCCGGCACGGTAGGCGGCAGAGGTGACAATGGACTGTCCCGCGCTTCGTTTGATTTGGGTAACATGGAAGTGAAATAGCGCCAATCAATCACTCTCCTGCTGGTCAACGTTGCGGCTCACCAGAGCGGCAACTTCCGGCAGAGAAAAGATTTGCTCCACCAAAATGCGAAACTCGCTTTGGCTCATGCCCCGCACCTCTGGGACCACGCTTTCCACATCGGCCCCTCGGACAATGAGCCGGTGGTTTCGCTTCTTCCTCTCGCCGTCGGTGTAGTATCGGATACGGTTTTCTAATCGCTGGCACCTGTGCTGGTACTGCTCCCGTTTGGCAACGGCCTCGTCGTATTCTTTTTGCAGTTCTTCTTGTGATTTTTCCATCGTTAGACCTCCTGATTTTGGATTTTGAAAATAGAAAGACCGCCTTACCCGTAAAGGTAAAACGGTCATAGGGAAACCATGTTCAGTTCCCCGCAGGGGCAGGGATAGCCGCGAAGCGGCGCAAGGGGCGCAGCCCCTTGTACGGAGCAGAGCGATGCAAACGGCCCCGACATTCGGATGTCGGGGCCGCCGCCTCGCAGAGCGCACGATACATGGTCGCAGACTATGTATAGAAGTGCGCCCTTCGGGTCTGTCTACCGTTAGCGGTTCAGGTAATTCTTCAACATCTGTGCTACCTGCGCCCTGGTCGCAAGGCCCTTGGGGTCCAAGATGCCTCCACCCTTACCGTTAATGACGCTGTTCTCCACAGCCCAGCGTAGGGCATCCCGCGCGTAGCCGCTGACCTTGTCCGCATCGGTGAAGTGCAGTTCCTTATCGGTGGCCGCAGGACTGCCAGCGTACCGCCAGAGCATGACGGCCAATTGCTCACGGGTGATGTTGTCATCAGGCCCGAACATCCCATTGCCATAGCCGCCCACGATGCCGCGCTCTGCCGCCCAGGTGATCGCCGGGGCGCACCATGCGCCGGGAGCTACGTCTGCGAAGTTGCTGCCGTCCGTCACGGCGGGCCTGCCCTCCTTGTTGTAGAGAATTTGGGCAAGCTGGGCGCGGGAGAGATTGTCGTTTGTTCCAAATCGCTCGCTGTTGTAGCCGCCCATCAACCCGCTCTGTAACGCATACTCTACACTCGTCATATACCATGCGCTGATGTCTACATCCTGGAATGTTGCGGCCCGGCTCTCCAGAACCGCAAACGTGGAAAAATGCGTGGTGGTAAATGTAGCAATGCCGTTCTCATATTTTACAGGGAAATAGGTGATCGCTCCATCGTCAGCAATATAACAGGCGACGATTTGCCGTCCTTCCGTATCGGCGGGTCGCTCATACGGAACAGAAACGGTTACATTGCCGTTGAACTCATGAAACTCTTCCGTTGAAACAGTTTTCCCAGTGTTGTCCTTATGGACGATGGAGGCAGAGAGTTCCACAAACACTGCGCTGCTTAGTACGTTTGCGATTGGATATTTTTGCGTTGAGGGGATGGCGTCAATATCGACTGTATTCACCTTGATGGCAAGATGATCGTTACTTCCTGTCAGAGCATTGGAAACCGTTTGCAAGGCATCCCCACTCATTTCGATACTGCCGCTCTGCATTGTAATAGAAAGGCCGGAAATATTCTCGTTGCTGTTTATAGCTTTCACCACATTTTGCGGAATGCTGATTTCAGAAACCTTTTCCTCTGCGGAAACATCAAACTTCATGGTGTCTCCCGCAACGGTTTTTTCAATGATTTCTGATAGTTGCTTCTCCGTAGCGGTTACTTCGGCCACATTGTTATTGACCTTCGCTGGAATGCTTTGATCGTTCGCGGTAATATTTCCGGTTTGATTATTGGAGGATGACGGATTGCTTGTACTTCCAGAACTGCTGCCGCCGGAGGAACTACCGCCGGAAGAACTGTTTCCGCCAGAAGGATTGCCCCCGCCAGAAGGATTACCGGTTGCCGGAATTACCTCAGTTTCACGGTAGCCGCAAGACGCGCATACGCGCTCCCTCAAGCCGTTTGCTGTCGCGGTGGCGTTTGTGATAACGGTCCAATCGCCGAAGCTGTGGCCGGTTGCGGGAATGACCTCTGCCTCTGAAAACATATACCAGCACACAGAACAACGTACTGCGTCCGTCCGACCTTCTCTTGTGCAAGTCGGTGCGTATCCGGCAACAGTCGTTTTCTCATGTTGCCGGTCACTGTCGTTTCCCACCTTCACCGTTGTAGTCATGACAAGGTTGTTTGCACCGCGAATAGTAATGGTGGCTGTTCCGGGATTGTTGCCCTCAATGCGGACGCTAGTGTGTCCGGTTGTTGTTCCAATCCCGGCCACATGGGGATTGTCCGATGTGACCTCGTAGAGCGTGGTGGCATTGGCAGGAGTCAGCACAGGGGCAATGTCTACATAGCCGCCCACTCCTACATGGTAGAGTTCGTTGACGGTTCCACCCTCTGGCAGGGGCGCGTCTATCACCGTGACTTCGCAAGAAGCGGTTAGGCCGTTTTGGGTGGTGCCGGTGATGGTGGTGGTGCCTGGGGTAATGCCAGTAATGGTGCAAGACTTGTTGTTCTCCGAAATAACCACTTCCGCGATACTGGTGTCAGCGGAAACCCAGGTCCACTTTGGAACGGAAGTAGCGGGGGTTACCGTCGGGCGAATCGTGTGGACATCGCGCACCCGAACCTCAACGGTATCAGGTATAGAAACAGAATCGGGAAGGGCTTCGGTATTGGCTACGGTAAAGATGTAATTGTCAAAGGCAATATCACCGGGTGAGTAGTCTTTACGATAAGTAATTGAATTTCCGTAGTAGTCGCTTATAGCTATGGAGTTCAAGCGCCATACTCCGCTCGGAATATTATCTTGAATCGGCAACATCATTTTTACTATGTGGGTTTCGCTATTGTAAGAAACAAATCGTGTTGAGACAGAATTGCGTCCGTCAGTAGTGTCTGCATAAAAACTGAGGTATCCGCCTGTGACCTCTGATTCATCTTCCACTTCAACGTCAAAGTATAGTGTGTCCCCAACGATTACTGTCCCGCCAGGGTTGTCCATAGAAACACTCTTAACCACAGGTGGTGTGAGATCACCAGAAGTTCCCGATACAGTAAACACATAATCATCAAAGGGAATATCACCAGGCAAGTAGTCTTTACGATAGGTAATTGAATTTCCATAGTAGTCGCTCATAGCTACGGAATTCAAGCGCCATACTCCGCTCGGAGTATCATTTTGAATCTGTAGCGTCATTTTTACTATGTGGGTCTCGCTATCGTAAGAAACAAATCGTGTTGAGACAGAATTGCGTCCGTCAGTAGTGTCTGCATAAAAACTGAGGTATCCGCCTGTGACCTCTGATTCATCTTCCACTTCAACGTCAAAGTATAGTGTGTCCCCAACGATTACTGTCCCGCCAGGGTTGTCCATAGAAACACTCTTAACCACAGGTGGTGTGAGATCACCAGAAGTTTCCGATACAGTAAACACATAATCATCAAAGGGAATATCACCAGGTAAGTAATCTTTACGATAGGTAATTGAATTTCCGTAGTAGTCGCTCATAGCTACGGAGTTTAATCGCCATACTCCGCTCGGAGTATCATCTTGAATCTGTAGCGTCATCTTTACTATGTGGGTTTCGCTATTGTAAGAAACAAATCGTGTTGAGACAGAATTGCGTCCGTCAGTAGTGTCTGCATAAAAATTGAGGTATCCGCCCGTGATCTCTGATTCATCTTCCACTTCAATGTCAAAGTATAGCGTATCCCCGGCAGCTACTGTTCCGCCAGGGCTATTCATGGAAATGCTCTTGACCACTGGTGGCGTGAGATCATCTGAAGCCGCAAAGGCTGGCGTAGACAGTATGCCCATAACTAAACACAGGGAAAGGAAAATTGCCAATAGTCGTCTTTTCATGTTGTATTTCCTCCGACCTTTCAGTAGTGTTGTGTTTTCAGAGAAAATCTTACCAGAAATTTTACCTTTCCGCAAGGCATTTCCCCTCTATTATTTTTCAATGGAGGTATTGAAAAATGTAGGTTTCTATGCTATCCTGTCCATTGTAAGAAACAGAGTGGGTTTTACAAGAAAGTAAACATTCCTGTAAAAATGCCCCTCTTACAACAACTTGGCGTTTTCGTAAATCTCCGCCCGGTAACGAAAGGTAGACAGCGGCATCCCACACTCTTTCGCCGCCGCTGTGCCGGTGATTGCCCCCGCTTTCCATCGTTGGTAGGCACTATGGTAGTTCTCCGGGAGCGGCTTGGGCGGTCTGCCGAACCTCACACCCCTGGCCTTTGCCGCCGCTATGCCCTCGGCCTGCCGCTGGCGTATGTTGGTGCGCTCGTTCTCCGCCACGAAAGACAGCACTTGCAGGACAATATCGCTGAGAAACGTCCCCATCAGATCCTTACCCCGACGGGTGTCCAGGAGCGGCATATCCAGCACCACAATGTCGATCTTTTTCTCCTTGGTGAGAATCCGCCACTGATTCTGGATTTCCTCATAGTTGCGCCCCAGCCGGTCAATGCTCTTGACGTAGAGCAAATCGTCCGGCTTTAACTTTTTGACCAGCTTCTTATACTGAGGCCGATTGAAGTCCTTGCCGGACTGCTTGTCCATGAAGATGTTCTGTTCCGGGATGGACATTTCTCGCATGGCAATGAGTTGCCGGTCCTCGTTCTGTTCTCGGGTGCTGACCCGGATATAACCGTATGTATTTGAAATGGCTTCAAACCTCCTCTTGCATAGTGACGCTCAAAATGGTGTTTCGCTTTCCGCACAGTACCCGCGCGGGTGGCCTCAGCAGGCCGGATGAGTGGCCATGGGTACGGATATACCCCCTGCCATCTGAGGGTCGCGAAAGCACCCGCACGGGCAAGGTGAGAAGTCAACTGTTAGAGTAGCAACCCTCTACCATATCACTCAATATCTGGATGGAACTGTTGATTGCGTCCAGCATTTTCAGAACATCCATCAGATTCTCTCTCGACATTTGAGCAAAGGTGTCCACCTGTTTCAGAAAATCGTTGGTGTGTGCTATAACGCCATCCGCAAAGTAGGCCATACCCATCATGGCAGCAATTTGTTCCTTCGGAAATCTTTCTGCTGTCAAGGATTCTGATTCCTGCGGCTGCCCCTTTGTCAGATATTCGTCTACCGTTTGGATTTCTCCCGATACCAGCAGGGTAGATACCTCCTTCTGCTGGTCCGGGGCCAGCTTGGATATTTTCTTTAAGGTCGTGCTGGACACGGGCTTCTCCGCACCGCGCAAAGTCTCCTTCGCCTCCGGCGTCAGATCGGTTGCGATTTTGATGTGCCGCGCGATGGTGCTGGGGTGGGAGCCGGTCACGCCAGCAGTATCCTCAATGAAGGATTTCCTCCTGGATTGCAAATTGCAATCCACGTTGTTTCCCTTCGCCTTGTTCATCCCAATCGCTTGGGCAGTCCCGGCCTTTGTCTCAGGATAGAGCATTTCATAAATATCTTTGCGCCGCCTATACAAATCTCCAATTTCCAGCGGGGATAGATTTGTCCGCGCAAAGTTCTCGTCAAGCTCGGCCAGCTCCGCCGTCAGCCCGTCCAAATCGGTGATCGTACACTCTACCTCCGTCCAGCCCAGCAGCTTCACGGCCTCCAGCCGGTGCAGTCCCGCGACCAGGGTATAGTCCCCTGTCAACGTGATCGGATTCAGCAGACCGATCTCCGAAATGCTGAACGCAAGTTCTTCAATATTGCTTTCCAAAGCGGCGCGCCGTCCGGGATTGACCTTGATTTCATCAATTCTGACTTTCATACTCCATGCCTCCCGCCCCGCTTCTGCCAGATAATGTCGTAACCGAGTATATCGGCCAGTTCAATCGCCTCGTTGTAACGCAGAGTGCCGCGCTTGAGCTTGTCCGAGAGATTGGGAACGCTGGCGCTCCACCCATGGACCACCGCCAGCGTCCGTACCACCTCGCTCATGGTCGTGCCTTCCTGCACGATATGGGCCTTAATCTCGTTTCGTATGTTCATGTTGATTTCTCCTAAAATTGTCATATCGTTGCCGTTCCTGGCCGAAACCCGTTCCTGCCCCTGGTTCTCAGCGGCGTTTTGTTCCCTTTGGCATACTCATATCGTCGCATACTTCACCGGGGAACATATCCGTTTCGGACGGTCATGCAGTTGTCGAGGTGCATAAGTATCGCTGCATGACCTATCATACTAAAATTTTTCGCCCTTTCCCGTATATCCAAGAGGTCGGAAATCGGCCCCAAAAGAGGCAAATTTCCACGCTTATGGAAATCTGTCCGCAGGCGTCATAATTCGATGGAATATTGCCCATTTCTATGTTATAATTTGTCTGCAAAAGGCGAAGGAGGCATTGAAATGGAGAGTATCATCCTCACGATTTCGGAGCGGTTAGAGGATTTGAGGAAAAAGCATGGCCTGACACTGGAGCAATTAGCGGAGGCCACCAAAATATCCAAGTCTGCGCTGAGCAAGTACGAAAACCAGGACTTCAAAGACATCAGTCCGTTCAATGTCGCAACCCTGGCGAAATTTTACGGTGTGACTACCGACTATCTCCTGGGTGTTAGCAATATGGAAAGGCCAGATGATGCGGAGATACAAGAGTTACGGCTGACAAATGGCGCCTTGGATGTATTAAAAAGCGGTGGCTTCAACGGGGTGCTGCTGTCTGAGGTTATATGCCACAGGGACTTCCGGCAGTTGATGGTGGATATGGAGATTTTCGTTGACCATATCGCCCAAATGCAGATCAACAACTTGAACTATGGCCTGGGAACAGCGCGGGGCATTGTGCAGAAACAGTACCGCCCGGACGAAAACGAATTGTTTTACCGAACCGCTGAATTAGGAGAGATTCCTGCGGATGAGTATGTCAGTTCTGTTCTCCGGGATGATTTGACCGGCATCCTGCGTGATATACGCGAGGCCCACCCGAAGAAAGCAAAAGATGATGCGGACATATCGCCAGTTGCTGTTATGGAGGAATTCCAAAAGAAGGTCCAGGCTGTCATTGAAGGAGAAGGGAGCCCCGAGGAGCGGGCCGCGAAAGCGTGTCTGGCAGCATGGGGCATCGACTATGACAGCTTGACCCCGGAGGAATTTGTGGTGCTGATTGGAGTATTGGAAAAATCCAAGTTTAAGGAGAACAGCATCAGCCGGAGAGGAAAGAACCGACTTGCGCCGCAGAAAAAGCGCAAAAAATAAAAGAGGGCGCATGGCTCAGCCCCATAAGCTGAACCATGCGCCCTCTTTATAACATCAACAGTAAATCAGGTCTGCCCTTATCATCTCTTCCACTTGGGCATGGTTTTATAAAACCATCTCAAAAAAATCATAAGCTTCCAGCTAGTATATCTTGATGAAGTTTCTGATCTGCTTCGATGGATTCCTTGATCATTTCTTCTGTGATGTTATTTTCGTCTTGAAATCTGTGTAGGTAAGTTTCAAGCCATGCATATTTTTGCAACACTTTTATGTTGTCGGCATACTTACTTTGCATCCTTTGTATATTTCCTCGAACGTAACTAATTAACCACGGACGGGAGCTTTGGTGCATACATGACAGGAAATCCAGAAAAATTTGTCCATCAATATCTTGCAACATACGTATACTGCACTGTGGGTGAGAATTTTCATTTACCAGCAATTTTACAATGTCAGGACTAACTAAAACCCTTGGATAAATTGCATAGATGTTTTCCATCCTATATGCTTCGACTAATGCTTTGCCCCAAACAAACGTTTCGTTAAAGCACAAAGAACCGACCGTTATTCCACCACGTATCAGGATTCCTTTGGATAGAGCTAAAAACTGAAACATAGATGTAAAAAAAGACATTGCCCCTATAATACTACATTGCTCAACATAGGAACAGTGCGGTGGAATGGCTTGTACAAATATAATATTATCAGAGAAAGCTTTGATTTTTATATTGGAAAAGTGTAATTGCTCTCCAAATTGTTCGCATAATGCTTTTGAAGTTCCAAAAAGTTCATATACAGAGGAAAAGAAGGAAAATTCGTCATGCATGATTGCATCAGCAGAACCAAGTATATCCAAAAAGGCAATCATATGTTGGCTTGATAGATAGTTATATAAATCTTCTCTTTTGAGTTCAAATTCTTGAGTTTGATTATGTTCTTCCGACATCATTTAAATCACTCCATTCATACCTAAATATCCGCCATTTTTAACTGCCAAAAAGTGTTTTCTACCGTTGGATGGAGGACACTATACCTACAGCTAATTTTTGCAATACGAATTATACCATACTTCAGCACAAAATCCAATGGTTTTACCATATTTAACAAATAATTCGTTTATCTGAAAGTTTTGGGAAAGTTTCTTGTTTCGCAAGGCATACAACACAAAATGCATGGACTAACAGTAAACCCTCCTGCTACAAGAGGGGAACTGCGAGGAACAGGTTGTAAAAACGTATCTGAACTCGTTTAGCATTGACTATGACGGCGTTATACTGGAGAAATTTTTGGCGCTGATCTGGATATTGAAGAAATCCAAGTTTGTCAGAAATAGCATCAGTCGGCACGGAAGGAGACAACCTACATCACGGGAAAGGGGCAAAAAAGTAAAGAGGGTGTATGGTTCAGCTTTTAGACTGAACCATACACCCTCTTTGTAGTGTCAGCAATAAATCAGGTCTACCCTTATTATTTCTTCCACCTGGGCACGAATAGCGTTCATCTTGCCCACCCATGTCATCTGGTCACGGGCCTTCAATTCCTCAGTCACACCAGCGGCAGCGGCCATGCGAGGGATCATGGTGTCAAGATACCTCTGCGCCGCCTTGCCAATTTCCAGCAGATGAGGATACAGTGTCCCGTACAGGAGCATATAACTGTACCTGCCGGGGTGATGCTCTTTCAAGTACCGCTCCCTCATACGGCCATAGATGCCGATCTCCTTGTCAGGCTGGTCATCCATGGCAAGGTCCGGGATATAGTAATCGCCAACTTTTGTGTAGGTTAAAATGTCATTACTCTGATTATTCATAATCAGCACCTCCGTTTTTCACCAATTTTGTCGGAGGCAACAGGGATGCTATGTCCTGCGTGTACTGTCATTCTTTATGGATAAGTTTCATTTATAATATTGCGGAAGGGGGTAAACTCATTGCCCGACTGATCCTCGCTGTCCACCCCGTCATTGATGGCAACAAACCGCACGTCCAATTCTGGAAAGCGGATTTCCGTATACATTCCAACTTCCAAATAATTCCGGCCAAACCGGGACATATCCTTGACAATCACGGCCTTGACGTGCCCGCCCTCAATGTCGGCCAGCATTTCTTTGAAGCCTGGGCGGTTGAAATTTGTCCCGCTGTAACCGTCATCCACATAGTAGCGATACTGCTTTATGCCATGGTCACGGGCGTACCGCTCCAAAATCTGCTTTTGGTGTAGGATGCTGTTGCTGTCCCCTTCATTGTCATCGTCGCGGGAAAGGCGGCAGTAGAAAGCATTCCACTTGTCGGGGACCGGCTGTAATGTGTTCCTGGAGACTGGCATTACTCCCGCCCCCTTTCCTGGCTCCGACAGTACGCCGCTTTCAATTCCTGCATCACCACCGAAAACTGTTTGAGAGTTTTGCTGATACCCATACCGTCTTGAATGGAGTGAAATACAACGCCATAATGGGGAAAGGTGTCCCCAACCAGTTTCCAGGCATCTTCGGGGTCGCGGCCTAAGCGGGAAAGGTTGAGCACAACAAGGTCTGCCACATTCCCACCCACCACTTCGTGGAGCATACGCAGATATTCGGGCCGCTCAGATGTGAGCCCGCTGTAGCCCCAATCGCAAAAAAACTTGGGATTCTTTAAGCCATGCTCTTTTGCATACTCGGAAAGCCTATCAATTTGAGCATGGGCCGCAATGGTTTCCCTGCCATCAAAGGGACCACCAATCCGGCAATACAGCGCCGTGATTTTATCAGACTGCCTATCCATAATAACCTCCGTTTCCGGCAGTCACCGCAAAGATTCATTGGTTCCTTTCGACACAATTATTATAGCAAATATGCGCCTTTTTGTCAAAAAATTACGATTTTTGACAGATGATATTTGCCTTAGTGCTTGAACCCAAAAGGCACCTGATCTTATCAACTGCGGTGCTGCCTGTTTCCTGGAATCGGGAAGTTACGATGTAGGTTGTGCTGCCAATCGTTCTCTCTATTTTCGTTGGCGGCTGCTGCCTTTTGGCATCAGCCATATGATCGCCTCCATTTCAAATGAGGATTTTCTTATGTGGAGCAGCCATGCCGGAACGCCATACGTCCCGGCATGGCTGTGAAGTTTCTAAAGCAGAAAACATCATTTTTTCGTGATTATCACCTCACAGTTAGATGATTGCCGCTCATTCCAAAGCCGTTCCTACCCCTGGTTGTCAGCGGTGTATTGTCCTCCCTCGGTACGCAAACGGCATACTCCATGAAGGCACATATCCTCTTTGGACGGTCATTCGATTGTCAAGGTTCAGTGGTGGGCTATCGCCAGCCCGCACAGATGCGCCGGGATTGGTGCACCTGTGCTGAATGGCAATAAATTTACCTCAGCTTGAGGGAAATTTCACAAATTAGAGCTTGCTGGTTCCAGTTAGATCACATCTTTCACGAAAAATGCCAATTTTACAAAAGGCCCTCCATTGCTTCATTTTTCGCACTAAAATCAGAGTGGCCGCCACCCCATTCCGGGGTAGCGGCCATCTCCAGCCGAGTATATTCCTTTTCTGTGAACACTTGACCGCAACACATGAGACCTACCCCTTCCACTTAGATGGAGACATTATACCATCCATTTCTAACAAAACTCTAACAGAACCATAACACTACTCTAACAACCATCGCAAGTTTCGCCATAATGTGATGTGGTGAAGCAATAGCCAACGCGCCACACTGTTTTGATGTAAAACGGGTGGTTAGGATCGGGTTCAATGGCTTTCCGCAGAAGGCGGATAGGCTGGGCCACGCCTTGGTTATAGCTTCCCTCCATGCCCCAGGCGTGCTCGCAGATTTGCTCGGAGGTCAAAACCACATCGGGATTACGCATAAAGTACAACAAAAGGGAAAACTCGCGAGGGCGTAAAGATGTTTCTTTTCCCCGAACCTTTACAATACGACGTGCGGGATCAATGGAGATGTCGCCTGATGTGAAGGGAACATCTTCCCGCTCCTGGGGACTTTCAAATTTGTTATAGGCAGTATAACGTCGAAATTGCGTCATGATATGCCCGGATAGAAAATCGGTGGGACTATTGATGGGTAGGCACAAGTCTGCTCCATTTTCCAGGACAGAACAGGCCAGACTTGTGTCATATTCATCAGTGAGAATGATGATGGGTGCAAAGCTGATGCGCCGTAAGTCTGCGGCAATTTCATCACAGGTGTTCAGGCTGGAAACCCCCAGCACGATCAAGTGGTATGGTTGTCCGGTGCAGAGTCGAACCGTTTCCTCACTGCTTTTCGCTGTGGCGAGCGTTCCGCCCACTCCTATCAGTCGATGTTTCAGCGTTAGGCGGAGGTCGGCGGGCAGGTTTGATACCAATGTGCGATACTTCATAATTGATTCCTCACTTTCTGTAATTTCCCTCAATTTGAGGTTTGTTTCCGACAAAATTCGAGGGCGTATATATAAAAACGGCAGGGCGGAAAATACCGTCCTGCCGTTATGTAGGCCCCATTGACAGTTACATGGGTGAGTTCAATATGTTAATACATTCACTATATCATGTTTGAATTAAAAAAGTCAAATATCATAGGCCATGCTTCCATTTTATATAGTAAAAGTAATTTTCAAGTTCGTATTTGGAATTTTACAGAATTTTCTGATCTGTAAGCTATTAGGGGAAACGAATGTGAACCAAACCTTCTCAACACCTTTGAAACCGAACTGTTTCTTTTTTTAAGTCTAAGCGCTGTTTGAAAATTGAGGATATGCCCAACAGCGAGAAATTTTTTTGCCAGACAAGGCAATTTGACTTGGAATACTTTGTGTATTCCAAGTCAAAAACGTAAGCGTAATGGATGCTGCTGAAGAATTTGCGAAAGAGTGCTTTGATTTGATGTATTTCCATCAATCATCAATAACTCCCTTTTGACGGAAGCCCTACGGCCTATCTTTTGCCAGATTAGCGCCAATCATAAACCTGTGCGGCCAGAGGCCAGGTTGATCACCTTGAGCCCTTTTAACCGGGCATAGCCAACGGTATAATCTGTTCCTCCACTATCCTTGGCTAAATAGCAGACACACACGCTGCTGTTATCCACCAAATGACGGTTGCGCTTGTGCATACAGGCTGGGGTATACTCCTGCGAAGTATATACCACTTTGTTCGCCCGGGTTTTGATGTATTCGTGTTCTTCTTTATCTTCCTGACACCACTTTTTTGTTTGGTCATGACATGGAAGGACCAGGATTAGCTTGATATCTGGATGTCGGGTGCGAAGGTTGAGTACCGTCTGTGCGGCAAGAGCATCGAACCCCCGGGCTCCCCCAGCTCCAAAGTAAAGATAACCCCGTTGGATTAGTTCGGTAACTGTTTCTTCCAACTTCGCGGCGATTCTCTTTCGGTCCCGCTCAGATATATCCCGGTGACCGCTAAAGCAGCAGGTTTTGTCGCGCATATCAATTCTCCTTAACTTCAATAATATGAACGTGTAACCCTTGGAGGCTTACAACATATTCACATTATAACTCTATAAGCGTTATAATACAAATGAAACTTCCCCCTACCAGGCTTATAACAGACTGACAGCAGAGTATAAACTACATTTCAAGGGGGGAATATGCAAATGTTTGAAAAATTTATACGCGACAGAATAACGCATTTGCGACTTCTCAAAGGCGTTTCAGAATATCAAATGAGCTTGGACTTGGGCCATGGAAAAAATTACATTTATTCTATTTCTTCTGGCAGAACGCTCCCTTCTTTGTCCGAGTTACCCTATATTTGCGAATATTTGGGTGTATCAGTAAAAGATTTTTTTGATGATTCAATAGAAAATCCTGCACCACTTTACGATATTACCAATAGGGCCAAGCAGATGACGGATGATGATTTGTCTGCGGTTATCGCTATTATGGATCGCATACTAAACAAATAAATTTTGGCCGCGTACTCCCCGGAGCGCGCGGCCAAAATTTGCCTCAAACTGAGGCGAGTTATTCAACACATTTAAAATCCGTCCCAAATCAGCCCATCCCTGCATAGAAACCTCTGCATATCCCCGCAATCTTCGCTGGTCAGCTCCCCTATTCGCTTCATCGATTTAGATAGGTATAGCTTGCTTTTCAGCGGTGGGTGGGCCTGATGTGTTTCCACAAGTTTATCCACATAGAGGGCGCGAGCATAGCAATCTGGCTCATACTCTTGTATGTGCCGATAAAAGTAGTTGGTATGGAACGGACAAAACAGACAACAGCTCGCCCTTGTTGAGAGCCCCCAAACGTATTTGTTATAATCAAAGCATCTTTCCCGTGTCCAGCCCATCTTCACTAACGGATATTGCTTTGTGAATATCGTCTGTTTACTCTCCGTTGCTCGGCGGCGCTCCTCCCACATGATTCCCATACTGTGCTCTATCCCTTCGGCTACGGCCTAAGTTACACCAGCTTCGATTGGTCCAATTTTCAAGCGAACTGGAGCGGCGACACCTGTACCGTCACTGTGGACGTGAAAAACACCGGAGGTGTGGCGGGCAAGGACGTGGTGCAGGTCTACGCCCAGTCCCCCTACACCGACTACGACAAGCAAAACAAGGTGGAGAAGTCCGCCGTCCAGTTGGTGGGCTTTGGAAAAACCGAGTTGCTCCAGCCTGGGCAGAGCGGTACAGTTACCGTTGCCTTTGACAAGGAACAGTTAAAAGCCTATGACTATACCAATGCCAAAACCTTCGTTCTGGACGCAGGGGACTACTACATCACTGCCGCCCACGACGCCCACGACGCTGTGAATAACGTGCTGGCCGCCAAGGGCTGCACCACCGCCGATGGCATGACCCAGGACGGTGACACCGCTATGACTTCTCTTTACACCGTATCCGCCATGGACAGTGATACTTATTCCGTCAGCTCGGCGGGCGTTCCCGTCACCAACCAATTCGATTTTACCCACGGCGGCTACGAATACCTGAGCCGAAGCGACTGGCAGGGCACTTGGCCTATCACCGATGGCGAGGTCAGCACTCAGATTTCCACCTGGGGCAATGAGATCAATAGCCCCGACGGCAAGAGCTACACCTATACTAAGACCATCAGCGCCGAGGATTTAGCCAAACTGGATGGCTTTGATTCTCTGAATCCCGCTGATGCCTCGTCTCTTTCGGCCCGACCTGTATATGGCGCGAAAAACAGCCTCCAACTTATCGACCTGCGGGGTAAGGATTTCACCGATCCCATGTGGGATATGCTGTTAGACCAGTTGACACCAGAGGATTACCAGGTTATTATTGCCACTTCTGGCTACGGAAGTGCGGCGTTAGAGAGCGTTGGTAAGCCTTCGGCATTGGATCAAGACGCTGCTACCGGCCTAACAGGCGGAGGCACAGGGGTTCAATACTGCGGAACGTTGGTTCTGGCACAAACCTGGAATCAAGAACTGGCTGCTCGCTATGGCAATATGATTGGCAATTCCGCACTAATTGGGGGCTGTACGGGCTGGTATGCTCCTGCTATGAACATCCATCGCCTGCCTTTCTCTGGCCGCAACAATGAATACTATTCCGAAGATGCGTACTTGTCCGGCGCTATTGCGTCCGCGACCAGCCGTGGCGCGTCCAATAAAGGTATGTATACTTTTATCAAGCACTTCGCCCTCAATGACCAGGAAAATCACCGGGGTGATCGTGTGGGCAACTTTGGCGTATGCACATGGTCCAATGAGCAGGCTGTGCGCGAGATTTATCTTTTGCCTTTCCAGATGTGCGTTGAGAACGAGCCCATTACACTAAACTATGTAGAGAAGGACGATAGTGATAGCTATCGCAATACTGTACGAGATTTTCCGGCTGTTACCGCCATCATGACTGCTTTCAACCGCCTGGGTTACACTTGGACTGGCGGCTGCTACCCACTGATTACTGAAGTTCTGCGCAATGAGTGGGGATTCGATGGTTTCATCGTCACCGACAACGCCAACACGGGCTCTCCCACCTATATGAATGCCTATCAAATGATTGAGGCGGGCGGGGATGGGGCACTGACCACCACAGAACACGCTGTATGGAAATTTGACAAGGACGATGCCGCCCATTATACCTATGGACGAGAGGCTATGCACCATATGCTATATACCGTGGCCAACTCCAAATTGATGTGCGGGCTAATGCCGAGTTCTACCTTTACGGCTGCTATGACGATTGCAGAGAAGATTATCATTGGCATAAATATTTGTTCGGCAGTAATTGTTGCAATCCTGGGTTATTTTATCTATCGGGGATTCCGCAAGTCTAAGCAGCAGAAAAATTAAATGTTCTGACAAGCATTGCGAACATTCTATGCTGGCAGTTATTCGTTCCGTTATAAATATCTGGATTAAGCTTGACAACAAATGGTTTTTCCAGCAATCAAAAACACATCTGCCGCTAAACAAGCTATTCAAGGCTAAAATCTATTGTTTTTGCCATAGTTTATTGCGAGGTGAGCCAGATATGTCAGAAGTTGATTTGTTGTTTTTAGGCAATCGCATTATAGCTGCCAGAAAGGTACGTGGCCTAACCCAGAAAGAGCTTGCTATGCAAATTGGATTATCGCCCAAAACAGTTCAGGCAATTGAAAAAGGGCATAAAAATCCTACGTATAAAACCTTATTACGCCTGGTTGCATGGCTGGGTATCTCCCCCAACACACTATTCCCTATCAAAATGGCCGTAGAAGATGAAGAATTACAGCGCTTTGTTTGGAAGTTTCAATCTTGCAATCCCGAAAACCAAAAAATGGTGTTGAACGTATTGAATTTTTTGGCTGAGCAGCTATTGGAACGTGAACGTGAGTCCGAAAGATCTGAATAGTTCATCAGACCCACCGGCGTACTTGCGCCGTAGATCGTTGTCCGAAAAGTCCTGCTGAAAGCCAGTGCTTAAACCGGCTTTTCGCAGCAGGGCTTCCTATGCCGCCTGTGAACTGCCGTTAAGGAGTATCATGGGCGGCTTTTTTATGTCGAGGTACATCTTTTCAAAAAAATCAAGGTTTCTGCCCAGCCGGATTTTTCCACAAAATCGGTACTAAAGTATCTATTTGAATGGTACTGTAATGCGCATAGGCAGGCCAACAAACAGGACGCCAGGAAGTTGAATAATCTTCCTGGCGTTTGCTTTTGTCGATTCTTGTCGATAATCCGGTGCTGGTATGTACCAGCCCATACCACACATCATCAACAGTCCCGTGCCCCGCCCCGGAGATCTGACTTGGAATCCAAATTCCATTCAGATTTTCGGAGGCAGAATATGATCGGGTTCAAAATTTTGCAATGTCTGCATAAAAAGTTTCTTACGTGGCATCGGCCTTGCCACGTTACCATGTACCATTGTCCCCAGAGAGCGATGGCAAAGGGGGTGAGTACATGAGCCAAGCCGAGCGGCGTCTGCGATTGTTGCACGTGCTGTGCCTAAGACGGCATGATACATACGACAATTTGGCGCACGAGTTCAACGTCTGTAAACGGACGATCCGTTATGATGTTGCGGCGCTCATGTGCGCATACCCCATTGAAACAGTCTGTGGTCGCTATGGCGGGGGCGTTAAGGTAGCAGATGACTACCGTCCCTACCGCAGGAGCCTCAACCGAAAGCAGGTAGACCTACTCGTTAGGTTGGGCGCTCAACTGGAGGGCGATGACTTAGACACGTTGAACAGTATCCTTTTCCAACTCGCTCCCTGACAAATATCCCGCACCTTGAAAAACAACGGGACAAGCTCCCGTTCATAGTCAATATGTAAGTGTGCGTCCCACACAGGCCACCCAATCGCCAAGACTGCCTGCGGGCCAGGGTCGGAGGAAAGGAGGTGATCCCTTCCGCTCGCTGCCCGTCAAAGCGATCACATCAAAGGCACGAGCGACACCTGGATGGCCGGACGGCGCTGGCACCGCCGCCAGATGTGGGCGCACCGCACATATCCGTACCGCAGGATAAAAGGGGGGTACTGGGGGAACGGCCTGGGCAGCTTAGTCAACTGCCGTCACCGTCTGCTTGCACCGCGCC
>OFFO01000830.1_pt1 | contig 22315 bp, 31 predicted proteins | sample 1521441 | NCBI WGS metagenome assembly OFFO01 (sample SAMEA3504097, study PRJEB24116) | mouse gut metagenome | biome: mouse gut; feature: mouse-associated habitat; material: faeces | place: Denmark | collected 2011
TGCCGCTGGCGGTTAAACTCCCGCTCCGTCTGCGCCACATAGGACAGCAGTTGGAGGACGATGTCGGCGATCAGTACGCCGGTGAGATCCCGGCCCTGGCGGGTGTCCAGCAGGGGCATATCCAGTACTACGATGGCCACCTGCTTTTCCTTGGTTAGCAGCCGCCACTGTTCCAGGATCTCGTCGTAGTTCCGCCCCAGCCGGTCGATGCTCTTGATGACAAGGGTGTCGCCGGTTTTTAATTTGCGTACCAGCTGTCGGTATCCGGGGCGGTCAAAATCCTTGCCCGACTGCTTGTCCATGATAATATTGCCGCTTTGAACCCCGAATTCCCCCATGGCGATGACTTGCCGATTCTCGTTCTGCTCCTTTGTGGAAACCCGGACATATCCGTATGTGCCCATAATGCTCCTCCTTTATGGTAATAGCTTCATTTTAGGGGAGCTATGGCTCTGTACAATATGAATTTATTTCAGAAGAAGCAAAAGTGGCTGCTTCCCGCAATGGGAAACAGCCGCTTCAGTATGATTTTGATGGATGCACTTCCTCTGTCGTTTCAAGGTTTTCGCCTCCTTCAAACAACGTAACATACCACACTTCGGGGCGGAAGTCGAGAGAAATATCCAGGGAAACGTCCTTTTGTTTACAGTGGCGGAGGATTTGCATATGGGCCGCTTGTTTTTTGCGGTTCATTGTGGTACACTAAATCCGAGCCGATAGGGAATTTTAGGAGAGGAGAATGCCTTGTGCGGACAATACAGGAAGTGAACAAGATTATTGCGGAGCTGTGCGTCAGTATGGCATCCCTATTCCCTCAAGATCAAATTGAGGCCATCCTGTTTGGTTCCTATGCCAGAGGCAACGCAGAGCCGGGGTCGGATATTGACGTGCTGATCCTTGTAGATGCGTCCCGCCAGGACATATCCGCGCGGAATTGGCAGGTGGGGAATCTGGCCGCGGAGTTTTTGCTGGACTATGGAATTGTGGTGTCCCCAATCGTAGAAAACCGGGACTATTTCAACAGGAATATGAATGTGCTACCCTTTTATCGCAATGTTGACCGGGAAGGGGTGCGAATAAGTGCCTGATATCACGAGGATCGACCTGTCCCGGTACCGTTTGCAGAAGGCGAAAGAGATGTTGGCATCCGCCAAACGGGATATGGACGCGAATGACTACGCTTCCGCCAATAATCGAGCATACTACGCGATTTTTCACGCTATGAGGGCTGTGCTTGCTCTGGATGGGGAGGACTATAAAAAGCATTCGGCAGTTATTGCCCGTTTCACGCTGAATTACCTGAAAGATTTTGCAATTTCCAGCCCTAACCTTATGTAACTCGGCAAATGGTGGCAAAGCCTTGATTTTCAGGCGTTTCCGCCATTTGCCGTTTGGGAGAGTTATTCGCATATCTCGGCATATCCCGGCGTGACTTTGCGCTGAAACGTAGTACAGAAGTAGTAAAAGCGGCCAGCCGCTCCATCTCCGCCTTTACGGAACAGGCATCAACATGGGTATAATAGTCCAGCGTCATGGTGATGTTGGCGTGGCCCATGATGTACTGCAATGCTTTGGGGTTCATACCGGCGTTTGCCATGCGGGTACAGAATGTGTGCCGTTATGTCATAATAAAGACAAATCGGAAAGCCCTTGTGCCGCAACGGGTTTCGGATTTGTCTTTATTCTTTTTCCATTTATTTGCCCCGCAAAAATAGGCATAACGAGGAATGCCAAAAAGTGAGGTGTCCCGTAAAAGACAAAAGCAATGCATATCTATCCAGCCGGGTGCGTACAGCGTCCCGGCTGGGTGCTTTTTACCAGCAGGGGACAGGTCGGCGGACCTTGTACCGGGGGTTGCCGTGGGAACTGTTCAGATAGACCGACGCGGGTTAGCCAGTGCGCTTTATGTGCCCGATTAAGCTGTTTCATTCCGAGCGTCAGCGGGGAACGGCGTACTTCTTGCGGCAATGTATCCGTGTGCTCTGCGAGGCCGCGCCTGGATCGCTGACTTGTCACCGCTTCAGACCGCTTGCGCCGCTTTGCGGCTATCTTCTTGTGACGCCGCTGTGTCACTCCTTCCTTGCTGGTCATGCGAAGCCTGGAGCCACGCCGCAGGCGTGTTCGACTGGACGCGGGAGCGGCCAGTCCGGGGCTTGGGGCGGAGCCCCAACAAGCGTGCCGGGATGTCCAAAAGGATATCCCGGCACATTGCTTGCCGCTACCATGGCACTCTTCCAACATCTATCTCATAAAAATTGAATTTCCAAAATCGAAAAGAAATTAAGAGAAACTATGCTATAATTCATATACGAGGTGTTTGTGATGTTCTTTGTGTATGGAGAGAAAGAAATATCTTATTTGAAGGCCAAAGATAAGCGACTGGGTAATACCATTGACCAAATCGGGCTTATCGACCGGGCTGTGGACACTGACCTGTTTTCTTCCGTCGTTCATCATATCATTGGACAGCAAATCTCCACCACGGCCCAGGCCACATTGTGGAAACGCTTGAATGAACGTCTGGGGAGCATTACGGCAGACACAATCCTCGCCCTTGGCCGGGAAGAATTGCAGGCGGTTGGAATGACGTTCAAAAAGGCCGATTACATTTTGGACTTTGCCGAGAAGGTTCAAGGTAGAACCTTTGATATTGAGGGTCTTGACAGGCTGACCGATACAGAAGTGATAAAGGAGCTTTCAGCCTTGAAAGGTATCGGTGTTTGGACAGCGGAAATGATTATGACATTTTGTATGCAACGGCCCGATGTTGTCAGCTTTGGTGACTTGGCTATTCATCGGGGTATGCGTATGCTGTACCGGCACAGAAAGATTGACAGGGCAAAGTTTGAAAGATACCGCAAGCGGTATTCCCCCTATGGGACAGTGGCAAGCCTTTATTTATGGGCAATCGCTGGTGGAGCCATCCCGGAATTGACCGCCCCAATGCCAAAGAAGGTGACAAAATGACTGAGCAGGAGATGTGGGAAGCTGTCATTCAAAATGATTCCAGCTATGACGGTGTGTTCTTCTATGCTGTGAAAACAACAGGGATCTACTGCCGCCCCTCCTGCAAGTCAAAGCCACCCAAGCGGGGAAATATTTGCTTTTTCTCAACCGCACAGGAGGCCCGCGATGCGGGGTTTCGTCCCTGTAAACGATGCCGGAGCGATTTAATTGACTACCACCCTATGAGGGAAATAGCAGAAATGGTAAAGGGAAAAATAGACCATGCGTTTGCCGAGCAGGAGAAACTCAACCAGGGACTAACAGAAATTGGCCTCAGTTCACGGAGGGCTGTGGACGTTTTCAAAGCCGAATATGGCATGACGCCAAAAGCATATTCTGATTCTCTCCGTTTGAAGGAGGCCCAGCGGCTTTTGCTGGATACCGACACAAAGGTGATCGACATCGCCTATCAGGTCGGTTTTGGCAGTCTGACAGCATTTTATAGTTTTTTCAAAAAAGAGACCGGGAAAACGCCCGGTGAGTACCGTAAGGAGGGCATAAAACATGAATAGCTATGCGGTTTATCCGTTTCCCTTTGACCAGCTCAAAATTGGATGCCAAGACGATGCTGTTACCCTCCTTATGCGGACAAGCGAGCCGATCCGTAATGAGGGGAGGACAGCATTGACCGATATGGTGTTTCAGCAGGTCACGGAGTATCTGAACGGCCAGCGCCGGGAGTTTGATTTTCCTTACCTCCTCCGGGGTACAGAATTTCAGCAGAAGGTGTGGCAGGCATTGTGCGCCATTCCTTACGGAGAAACACGTACTTATGGGGAAATTGCCGCCGCAGTTGGAAACCCCAAGGCTTGCCGGGCCGTAGGTATGGCAAATCATCAGAACCCGATTTTAATTGCCGTCCCTTGTCACCGGGTCATTGGTGCGAATGGCAAGTTGGTGGGCTATGGCAGCGGCCTGGACATGAAAGAATCGCTGCTTCAGTTAGAGAAAAAATTCACTCAACAGGAGGAACTATTATGAGCAACATCGTCGTTCTATTTGAAGTTAAGCCCACAAAGGAGGGCATGAAGCGATACCTTGACCTTGCTGCCATGCTGAAGCCCCTGCTCTCAGGTTTTGGCGGCTTTATCCGGGCTGAACGGTTTTCCAGTCTGAACGAGGAGGGGAAACTGCTTTCCATGAACATCTGGACGGACGAGGCGGCGGTGGAGCGATGGAGGAACACCGTCGAACACCGTATGAGCCAGCAAGAGGGGCGAGAGAAGCTCTTTGAAAGCTATAAGATTACGGTCTGCTCTGCGCTGCGGGAATACACCGATACAGACCGGGCGGAGGCTCCAGCGGATTCTAATAAATATTTCTGAGCGATGTCAAAAAATGACCAAATCTCACATCCCCCCTTGACAGCACCTTTAGAAATACGCTCTTGGCAAAAGTCCTGTGGATATAAATTCAGCAAAGCGAATGAAAATTCTTTGTCGTGGGCTTGACATATGGGTGCCGGAGGGAGTGCGGGGTGATGTTGGGCAACTGCTCCTTGTGCTGCTTGTTGTACTTCCTCACAAGGCCCCTAATCATGTTGTTATAGTCCATGCCCACTTTCGGCGTCCCGTCCCTTTTGAGAAACAGGAAGTTGGTGTACCCGTCCACCGTGATGGTGGTTTTCTTTCCCCGATTCTTCAGCACCCGCTTCAACGCCCGATAGACCGGCTCACTCATAGGGATTTCCCGATAGCCGCTCTTGGTCTTATGCCCTCCAACGGCAAATGCGAAAGCAGAAAATGGCGCTCCACCGGCGGGAGCTGTGCTATCTCTCCCTGGTGCCGACAGCGGGGATTCTGTTCGGACAGGTGATCTCCCGGTTGTTGGTGGAGTTCAAAGACGGCATTCTACTCCAGCTCTACGAGCGACACCCGGCGTTTTTGGCGGTAATCCCGGTGCTGGCCCTGCTGTTCTACGCCGGGGCCTATCTGACCATCGCTTTTCAGCAAGGTATGGCTGCGCTCCGGGAGGAACAGGCCACCCTTTATGCAGAGTACCAGCAGACACAGGCGATCCGGGCGCGTATCCATGAGGCGGAACAGTTCTACACCCGCATCCGTGGGTTGAAACACGAAATGCGTGGCCACCTGACCAACGTCAAGGGTCTGGCGCAGAGCGGCGAGTATGCCAGCCTGGAGGACTATATCGCCAAAATGGACGAGAGTATGAGCGGTTTTGAGCTGACACTCCAGACAGGCAACCCGGTCACGGATGTAATCATAGCCCCGTTTCACGCTGTCTACATACCGCTTTAAGACGGTTTCCCGGCTCATCACGTTCACCAGCCCTACCTCTACGGCGGACAGGGTTCGGTTGCCGGTACAAAGTCAAAGCCCTCATGGTGGTGCATGACTTCCTCATGGCCGTGCCAGTCGATGTCCGCCACGATTTCGTTCATCACCGTAGCTAGGGTCAGCTTCAGGTCGTGGGGCTTGCGCTGGCCCAGCATTTTGGTCAGATCACCCTGGGGGTCTACGTCCAGCATCAGGACTTTTTTACCTTCCAGCGCAAGACCGGCCCCCAGGGTGTAGACAGTCGTGCTTTTGCCAACTCCGCCCCTTTGATTTGCTACGCTTATCACTTTCGATTTCGCCATTTTGGGGGTTCCTCCTTTCACAGATTTAGCCGCCTGCGGCGAAACAGACGGCTACGTACGGGCATGGAAAAAGCCGCCTATTCCTTTTGAGAATAAGCGGCGTATGAGCCTATGTATATCATTCTTGACCTGTGTTTCGATATGCCTGCCATTGATTGCGGTATTTTTGATGTGCTTTCCCCCAGGAAAGCATTTCCTTTACAAGTGGTATCATACTTCTGCCGCGCTTGGACAGGGAATAACTTACGCGGGGGGGTACTTCTGGATATGCGATCCGAAGGATAATACCTTCATTCACCATTTCCTGGATAGTTTGAGTCAGTACCTTTACAGAAATGCCAGACAGGGCGCTTTTGATCTCCTTAAAACGCAGTTCTCTGTTCATCAGCTCATAAAGAATGAGCAATTTCCATTTTCCAGAGAAAACATCTGAAAAACACATCAGGGCTTCTCGTTCCACAGTACGGTTATATCCTCACACAGCAGAAACAGGCCGTCTACCGTATGTGCGGCAACCGCCCTGGATAAGGTATTCATACAAACCCACAGTTTGATTGTTCATGGCGGATCCATCCTTTCCTGATTTTGGCGGCGCAAATGGAAAACCGCCACGCTCATTATGCAAAGAACGCGGCGGCTTTACAAATCGTACCTTTTTTAGTTTTGCCGTCAGATGCTTTCACACCATTTTACGCCAATTTTACACCAACAGGCTAAAAAAGCCTAAAGGTATGTAAGCTTTTATAAGACCCTGCAAATCCGCACCCCCTTGAAGCACAGCCGTTTCTGTTGCGGTACGGCCATTTGCGCCGGGGTGCGGTTTCGGAGTAGAATTAGTACGCACAATTTTGTGGTATAGCCACCGGGAAGTAACCATTGACAGTTACCGGGAGGAAACAATTGTGTGATTTCAGGGGGTTCCGGCTTTTAGGCGCCGTTAGAAAATTGACAATATGCTCAGCAGCGAGGAATTTTTTCGCCGGGCAAATCAACGCGGCTCGGCGGAAAAAGGCCCGTCGATTGGGCGTGTTGACAATTTTCAAACAAGCCCTAGCCGGAAGGAAAAAGTTTTTCCCGCGCCTTGACCCCGGCGGGGAGGATAGGGTAAAATAGGGCTGTACAGCAATTTGGAAACCAAAATAGGAGGATGCGTTGATGGAGGTAAAAGCCTTGCCCGCCTGCCCGGTGGAAACCACGCTGACGCTCATCAGCGACAAGTGGAAGGTACTCATTATCCGGGATCTGCTGCCGGGGACAAAACGGTTTGGGGAACTGAAAAAATCCATCGGCAGCGTGAGCCAGAAGGTGCTGACCTCCCAGCTCCGGCAGATGGAGGAAAGCGGCCTGCTGATTCGGACAGTTTTTCCCGAGGTTCCGCCGCGGGTAGAGTACACATTGACGGAGCTGGGCCGGAGCTTGAAGCCGGTTTTAGACGCGATGTGGAGTTGGGGGGAAGAATATAAGGCGAAAACAAATTAGCCGCCGTTTTAAAATTGGCGGTGCGCCAGCGGGGAGGGTTTCCCGCCGCCGGGCACACATCTGTCACCTTCCAAATTTCCGTCATTTTACAGGGAATAATTGCCTATATTGCGCCATAATAATGGCTGGCCGGCATTAATATTGACATACCGGCATTCTTATACTATAATGAGACGCTTGATTGGACCATCATAGAAGGAGGCGGCAGCATGAAGCAGTTTTTCGGCATGAGCCAGCGGGGAAATCTCGATGAAGCGCTTCAGGGCCTTTATCGTCCGCAGTTCATCATGTTATTATCCAATAACGACCAGTTTGAAAGCCATGTGGCGCTGCTGGAGAAGCGTTTCCCCGGCATACCCAGCATCGGATGCATCGGTATGAGCTATCAGACCGGCGTGGTAGAAAATGGCGTTGGCGTCATCGCCTTTTTGGACGGTGTCACTGCCGTTGCCAACGTGTTGGAGCAGGCGTCCACCATGCCGATCAAATACATACAGCGCCTGGAACAGGATATGCAGGCGCTGGGCGGCTCCAGCCGGGACACCGTGTGCATTGATTTTTGTTCCGGCAACGACGCCTGTGTGCTCACCACTATTTATACCGTCCTGCGCAAGCGGAGCATCTCCCTGGTGGGCGGTACCGGCGACCAGGGCCGGGTAGCCGCCAACGGGCGGGTATACCAGGACGCGGTGGCCTATGCTCTGGTGCGGAACCAGAACGGCCGGGTAAAGACCTACAAGGAGAATATTTACCACCAGTTGGGAAATTACCGCTTTGTGGCCTCCAACACAGACCGGGCCAATTACATCCTGGGGGCCCTGAACGGCAAAAGCGCCAAGCAGGTATACAAGGATATCCTTCATGTCTCTGATGAGGAGATACTCACCCGGACCTTCCAGAACCCCTTTGGCAAGCTGAACGGGGACGACACCTGCATCATCTCCATCAAAGAGGTCGACGGAAACGCCTTGGCCTGCTTCCGGCAGGTAAACGACTCCGACGTACTCATTTTGCTGGAGCTGGGCGACTACCGGGCTATTGTGCAGGATACCATCCGCCGGATCTGCCAGGATTTCCCCCGCCGGTCGGCCGTCTTCTCGGTGAACTGCCTGTTCCGGTATAAGCTGTTCTCACAAGAGGGCTATATGCAAAACTATCTGCGCGATATGGCGGCATTGGGCAGCCATGCCGGCTTTGTGGGGTATGGCGAGCACTATAATAACCGTTTTGTCAACCAGTCCATGACCTGCGTTGTCTTTGAATAAGGGGGTGCGCGTCTATGTTGTTTCGTAAAAGAAGCCGGAAGTCCGGCCAGCCCCAGCAGGAAAAGAGCCCCTACCCGGTGCTGCATGTGGCAGGCAGCCTCAAGGAATACCAGCAGGAGCTGGTGAAAAAGGAGGTGTCCTCCCTTTGGGAACTGAGCCAGGTGGGCGCTTCCTTTGGCGGCGTGATGAAAGAGGGCGACCAATTCCAGGCAAAGCTTCAGGAGCTGGAGCAGTCCTTCGCCAACATCAACGGGACGGCGGAGCAGTTCAACCATGTGCGGGGGGAGATTGACCTGGCGGTGTCCGACGCCCGGGAGCAGATGGCTGTCCTGGAGCAGACCTCAACGCAGGTGCAGCAGTCCTATGAGGCCATGGCGGAAACCTTTGCCCTTCTGGAAAACGCCATCAGGGAGATCCAGCAGTCCATGGGCAAAATCGCGTCCATCGCGGAACAGACCAACATCCTGGCCATCAACGCCTCCATTGAGGCCGCCAGGGCGGGCGCCGAGGGCCGGAGCTTTTCTGTGGTGGCAACCCAGGTAAAGCAGCTGGCCGAGGAGATCAAGGCATTGACCGGCGAGGTGGACGGCGGCGTAAACGAGGTAGAAACCCGGGCCAACGAGCTCAGCCAGAGTATTTCCACCTCCCAGCAGACCTTGGGCCAGAGCTTGGACATTGTGGCCCAGACGGAGGGCAGCTTTGAAAAAATAATAACGGTTGCCGAGGGGGCGACGTCCGTGCAGGCCGGGATCTCCGGCGTCATCGACGTATCCCGGCAAGAGCTGCAAAGCCTGCGCCAGTTCTTCGACAAAATCAAGGAACGGTATCGGGAGGTGGTCGCCCACATTGAGTCCGCCAGCCAGCTGGGCACCACAAAGAGCGCAATGTTTGAGGATATGGACAACATGATTTCCCAGATCCCGCCCCTTGTCAACGATATGGAATCCAACGCCTGAGCCATACGCCGCATCGCTTCACCTGCCTCCTGATGGAAAAACGAAGCCCACCCCGGGTAATGGGGTGGGCTTTGTTTTTGGGCCAACCCAACCCCCTCAGAGGCTCCGGGGCGCAGCCCCCCGGATAGGCAGTATGCACAGTTCATGTCCGCTAAACTTGTATATTTTGCTCATTTTTACTCGAACCCTTGACAAAAGCATCGAAATCACTTATAATCCCGCTTGTCAAGCTGGAATTATTTTCTGGCTTGATATCCCCATCGTAAGTGCTGATGTAACACATGTGTTCATGTAGCCGGATGCCCATAATCTGCCGGACAGATATGAGGGAAGGGACAATACAGTGCCGTTCTTCCGTCAAGGGAAGATGGTTCTTTTTGTCATTTCTTGCGTCTCTGTTTCGGCGGAGACGCAATTTTTTTGTCAAAAATTTGTGATGAGGTGAAAAGAAATGACAACACTAACCATTCCTGCAAAGTCCTTTCGCCGTTTTGACGATCCCCGCGCCCAGGGGCGGCCAGGGGAGTACCCGGTCAAATACCGTTTTTACGCCCCTGTGGACAGCATCCCGGCCGAACTGCTGGACTGGATGGCCACCAACCCCCGGGATCAAAATTTGAACACAGAGACCGCGAAAATCATCCTCGGCTCCCTCCTGGATGACGCCGACCCCTGCTTCCACCTGTGGAACCGCGGCATCCTGATCTCAGCGGAAAAGGTCACCTTCGACAACCGGAGCGGTCTTGTGACCCTGTGCTTGGATAATACCCAGCTCCACGGGAACATTGACGGCGGCCATACCCTTCGGATCATTCTGGATTGCAAAAAAAAGGTCGCGGATGGGGAACTGGAAAAAATGCCAAGCCAGTATGTGGAGATGGAGGTCATCACCGGGCTGACCTCCCCGGAGGGGCTGGCCGAGGCGCGCAACACCAGCGTCGCGGTGGATCTCAAAAGCATGGAGGAGCTGCGCCATAGCTTTGACGTCCTCAAAGGGATTTTGGACGGCTGTGTATTTGACAACGGCCAGCGGCTCCTGGACCATATTGAGTTCCGGCAGAACCAGATGCGGGCGGCAAAGGAGCAGGCCCCCAATACGGCGCAGCAGGACGGCACAGCCCAGCCGCCCCTGAACTGGGTGGATGTGCGGGAGATCATTTCCATCCTGAATATGTTCAGCCAGGTGCTGTATCCAAACGACAACCTAAAAGGGGTCCAGCCCATCCAGTCCTTCAGCGGGAAGGAAGTGGGTTTGAAAAAATTCCTTCAAGCCGGGCTGGAGCAAGGGGCGCCGGATGAGGACTGCCGGAAGGCGCGGGAGGACCTCCTGCGGAAAATGGCCCCTATCATCCCGGACATATTCCTGTTGTGGGACCATATTGAGTGTAATTTTACCGACGCCACCCGTCAAATCAACAAGCGCTACGGCAGCCGCCGCTACGCGAAGGGCAGCAACCCCAAAGCGCTGCTCTCCAGCCAGCCCCTGGACCATGTAATCCCCAAAGGGATCATGTACCCGGTGGTGGGCTGCTTCCGGGCACTTGTGCGCGTGAATCCGGAGGGGCTGTACTATTGGGTATTCCCCCCCATCGACGCGTGGGAGGACATGAAAGCAACCCTGGCTTCCTACGTCATGGATACCTCAGAGGAGCTGGCAAACAACCCCGCAAACATCGGCCGGTCCTCCAACCTCTGGTCCAACCTGTTCAGCAACATGTATGTGTACGCCCTTCAAAAGGAAAAGGAGGCGGAGCATGACAATTGTTGACGCAATCAGGGCCGTTCTGGAAGGCGTTCCCGGCGGGCTGTGTACGGGGACAACGTACTTAAGAAAACCGGGATAAACCGGGAAGGGGCGGGAAGGCATAAGAAAACCCGCTATTTCAGCGGGAAACAGGGCATTTTCAGCCGGGACGGGCCCGCGAGCGGGGCTCGGATTATTGGACAAGTTGAGACGGGAGCGTCGGCATGGTCGGCGCTCTTTTTTTTGCGCCCAGGACGGCCCAGGAAGGGCCCAGGAACGGCGGCAGCGGGGCCGGGCATATCCAGGGGCCAGGAGCCGGGAAAGCCCTGTATATCAAGGCTTACAAGGCAGGAGGGCCGCTCCACCCGCCCCGGAAGTCGCAGCAGCAGCAAACCAAAGAGGGCGGGCTTTGCGGCCCATGGTGAGATTATAGCAGACGGGCCCCGGAAAAGCAAGGGGGCGGGCCGTGCAAACAGGGCGTTAAAACGTGCAGAAATTAACGCCTACCCCGGGAAAAGGGCGTTTTAGGCCCTCCATCACCCGCGATCACGCAGGGCGGAGCCGTTATAAGACGTTACTCGGGCCGTTCAGCCGTGCGCGACGCCGGGCCCCGGAGCCGCCAAAATCGGCCCGGAGCAATTGGACATTTTTCCGTTTTTGCCTTTTAATTGTCCAATTGCCCTATTTGCAATGGGTTCCGGGCTCACGCACGGCAAAAAACGACCCTCAAGCAATTGGACAGAAAAGCGATTAAGAATTTAATCAAGCAAGCGCAAAAAATCAGGCGGTTTCGTCGTGGGCTTCATGGCCTTCGGCGGGGCCGCTTTTTTCGTTGCTCCCGTCGAAATATGTCGAGTAAATAGACCCCTTCTTTTTCTCGACGTGGCGCTTGTACTTGAGATGGACAATGTCGAAAATGTCCTCCTGTTCCAGGGAGGGCAGGAGCCGGAACATGGCGACAAGATCGGTCTCCAGGCTGGAGAGAGGGCTCCCGTCGCAGGTGAGCCCTTGCTCTTGCTTAAAATCATCCAACTGGCGAAGCCCGTCGTCCTCGCCACCCTCTTTTTTGGGCGATAGCTCAAGCAAATAATCAGCCGAAACCTCAAAAAATTGGGCAAGTGAGCATAGTGCAGTATATCCGGGCTTAGATTCACCGCTCTCCCACGAGCTTACATTCCCCCCGGAAACTCCTATTGATTTAGCTAATTTGCCTTGCGAAACGCCGGATTCCGCCCGTAATTGTTTAAGAATATCTGAAAACATATTTCCTCCTCAAAAATTCGGGTGATTGCCCTAAAAACTATTGACATCACCCTAATATTAGTGTATAATGGCGATTGGATTAAGAAGTTAATCAACAATAGCATATCACACCCCACCCAAAAAGGAAAGCACAAAAAGGAGGCGGCACATGAGAAACGGCAAGAAGCCCACGCGGAAGCAGAAAATCAGGCTCGGGAAGGCGGGCCTTGCCCCGGAGAATTGGCTCGTGGTCAGGCAAAAGCCGAACGGCGAGCTCGTGATCCTCCACAAACACACCGACACAGTCAGGGTCGTCCTGCCGTTGGTCGGCTGACCCAAACAACAGGAAGGAGCAGCAGCACATGAAAGACGAGTACATTTTGAGCCGGATCAAGAACCTGGAGCAAAGCCTCCAGTGGCGGGAGGAAAGCCTGGAACAATCCCGCCTCGCCCTCGTTGAGCGGGCCAGTGAATGCACCGCCGAGCAGATCGCCCACGGATGGCTCGAGAGCGACATCAATCAGATTGGGCGCGAGGTTGAGGAGGTCAAGAGCCTCCGCGATCAGATCAAGCTCCTGGAGTGCCTCTTGAAAGACGCTGAGTAAGCCGAAACGCCCGCCCAGGGCGTCGCCGGGGGGCGTCCTCCCCCGGCCTGACGATGGCAGGACGAACAACAGGAAGGAGCAGCAGCAGATGAACGAATACAAACTCGCTTTTCACTATCCCGAGGGCGGCACCGAGACCGCATACATCGTTGATCGCACGGAGGGCGCGGCCCGGAAGGTACTCTCCAAGCGGTTCGGTGAAGTGGAGATCACCGACATTGAGCTCGTGAACACGGATGCCAACGCCACGAAGGAGCAGGAACGGGCAACGCTGGAGAAGATCAAGGCCATGGTCGCCGAGCTGGGGCCGGACTCCTACCTCAAGACGGCCTTTTCCGGCTGCTATGAGGTTGCCGAGGAAAACATCGACATGGACGCCGCTTTCAGCTTGAAGGGGCGGGCCGAACTCGCCGAGGGCCGGGTCAAAGACCTTGAGAATGAGATCAAAGACCTTGAGGATCAGATCAACGAGGGCAAAAGGCAAGTCGCCCTGCTTGAGCGGGAGATTGCCAATGAGAAAGCAAAGGCCCAGTCTACCGACGCCGGAATTGAGGAGCTTTTCCAGAAAAACGAGGAGTACAAAACGGCCCTCTCACAAATGAGCAAGGCTCTCGACGAGGCCCACTCCGCAACAGGGGACGCCCAGCGCCGGGCGGAGGAGGCCGAGGCCCAGGTTGTCCAGCTCAAGGCGAAGCTCTACGACTACATGACCGCATAAGCGAAACGCCCGCCCAGGGCGTCGCCGGGGGGCGTCCTCCCCCGGCCTGACGATGGCAGGACGAACACTTTAGGAAGGAGTAGCAGTTATGAGAAAAATGAAGAAGATCAACGGGTTCCTCGTGGTGAGGTTCAACGACCGGGAAAAGCGTGTCTACCCCGAGCTCGGCAGCTTCGGCATCATCGACGCGGAGCAGTATGTGGGCGATATCGACTATGACCTGGGCGAGATGGAGTACACCGACGCCGAGACCATCGAAATCGCCGTGGAACAGGCCCGGGGGCTGAACGCCGAGGAGGACTTCACGGATGAGTCCACGACCTACACCGTCATCACCGAGACGGCGGCGGAGTCCCAGGAGACGACGGTCGCGCCGAAGGCGTTCGTCATGTCCTACGAGAACAGGCTCAAGACGCAGGTCAAGAGCGACCACTACGATGACGGTCGACGGCTCCCCGACGAACGCCTTCTCCGTCGTGGTGAAGATCACCGCCCAGGGCGGACTGAACTCCGCCGCCTTCACCGTCTCCATCGACGGTGGGAGCAGCTTCACCGACGAGATCACCGTCCCCTTGACGGGCGAGTATGAGATCACGGGGACGGGGCTCAAGCTCACGTTCGCCGAGGCGGCGGAGGTCGATCAGAAGCCGAGCTCGTTCCTCGTGAACGACACTTACACCTTCAACACCACCGCCCCGACCATGACGAACGGGGACGTCCTCAACGCGATCACGAAGCTCCAAAACTTCGCCGAGGAATATGAGTTCGTCCACATCGTCGGCGAGAGCGATCTCGCTCTCTGGCAAGCGGTCGGGGAGGCGCAGGAACAGCTTTTCCAGGTCTTCCATAAGCCGATGTTCTTCGTCATGGAGGCCGCGTTCCCCACGCCCAGCGAGGGCGGCGGAGCTGGCCCCGTCCTGGGCGGGGGCACCGAGGAGGGCGATCTCACCGACTGGGCCCTGGAGATGGAGGCGAAGGCGAAGAAGGTGAGGAACTACAACATCCAGGTCGTCACCGCCTGGGGCCGTCTCGTCAAGCTGGACGGCTCGAAGAAGATCGTCAACCTCGCGGGCCTCGTCTCCGGCCTCTATGCGAAGTCCAGCGTCCAGACCTCCATCGGCAAGACCCGGGAGGAGGCGGGCTTCGGCATCCGCAAGACGAAGCTCGAGCAGACGCTCCCCGTGGAGCTGGACAACGACATCATCGAGCTGCTCGACCTCGCGGGCTTCCTCACCTTCCGGGAGTATGACGGGAAGGACGACTACTTCGTCTATCACACGAAGATGCTCTCCCCGGACGGCAGCGACTACCGCTACGCCGAGGATGTCCGCGTTCTGAACAAGATCATCCGGGAGACCCGGAAGAAGGGCCTCGACCTCATGAACGACGACATTGATCTCGAGGACATCCAGGGCGAGCTTGAAACCCGGGCGAAGTTCCTCTTTGAGCCCTTGCAGCGCATGATCGACGCGAAGGAGATCAGTGCCGCCGAGATCATTGTCATGGAAGGGCACGAGGAGACCTTCATCGAGGACGAGACCATGCGCGTGAAAATCCGCTACCTGTCCCGGGGCTACATCCGCGAGGTCTATATCAACCTCGCCCGGCGTCGGCCCACCGCCTAAAGGAAGGAGGCCAAAACTTTATGAGTATCAAGGTCAACGGCATCAACTACGGATGGGGCGACGTCGACGTCAAACTCCCCGGCTTGAACCTCGTCGTCCAGGAGATCAGCTACGACGACGAGCAGGAGATGGAGGAGTCCTACGGCAGGGGCTACAGGCCCCGGGGCTACGGCAAGGGCAACTATAAGAGTTCGGGCAAAGTGTCCATGCTCCGCGACGACTACGACGACGTCCTGGACTACTGCAAAGCCACGGGCACACCCTTTTATGGCGTGGAGCTCCCCTCCGTGGTCGTCTCCTACGGCAACCCCGGGGGACGGACACGCATCGACGAGCTCAAGCGGGTCGTCTTCGTCAAGCGCAGCCACAAAGCGGCCCAGGGTGACAAGACCCTCACCGTCGACATCGACTTCATGATCGTCGGCGGCATTGTGGAGGACGGCGTCGAGCCTGTTTAACGCACACCGCGCCGTCTCAACTAATTCGAGAAAAACGGAGGTATTAACACATGGAAGACATCAAGAAGAACGAAGGCACCAACCCCGCCCCCGACTCCGCCGAGGCTATGCGGCAGAAGTACGGCAAGGTCTACAAGGTGAGCGTCACCGTCCCCGTCGATGATGAGGAGTCGAAGGACTTCTCCTATCACTTCAAGCGGCCCAGCGTCCCCAGCTACGACCGCTACATCAAGACGGCCTCCAAGATCGGCATGACGAAGGCGAGTAAGACCTTCATGCTGGACGCGGTCGTCGACGAGGACAGAGACCGTCTCACCGCCGATATGGAGGAATATCCCGGCGTCGCGATCACCATCGGGAACAAGCTCACCGAGCTCCTGGGCCTCACTGACGGGGTAAATTTGAAGAAGCTCTAAGAGAGAGGGTCGCGGGGATAAAGGAGAGCCTCACGGAGAGCGCCCTCCTCGAGATATACCGCTATGTCCCCCCGCCTCTTTTAGAGCACTTTGACCCCGAAGCGATCGACGACTTCGGCGAACTGCTGGACTATCTCGCGAAGGCGCGGTTCATCCAGCGGCTCGAGCAGGACATCGTCGCCCGGGCGATCTCCGAGGTCTTCTCCTCGGACTGACCCGGGCGGCGCGGTCGTTTCTTCGGACAGCCTCCAAACTATGAGAAGGAGGTGAGCGGCTTGAGTTTAGAGTCTGTTTTCAAACTATCCCTCGTCATGAATATGGTCGACAACCTCTCCGGGCCCATGGCGAGTATTGCCTCCCGGGTGGGAGCCGACGTCTCTAAGATGGACGCCCTCGGCGCTACCTTCGGCAACGTGGCGAAGTCGGGGGCGGTCATGCAGGAGATGGGCTCGCAGATCACGGGGGCCGTCCTGGCCCCGGTCGAGGCCACCTTCGAGACGCGCCGGGCGATCGGCGAGCTCGCCTCGCTGGGCGTCAAAGACCTGGAAGCCGTGGAGAACGCGGCCCGGAACTTCTCCGACCAATGGGCGGGGACGACGAAGGCCGACTTCATCAGCGCAGCCTATGACATCAAGAGCGGCATCGCCTCGCTCTCCGACGAAGGCGTCGCCCAGTTCACGGAGCTCTCGGGCCTCACCGCGAAGGCGACGAAGTCCACGATCGGGGAAATGACGTCCCTCTTTGCTACGGGCTACGGCATCTACAAGGGCTACTATGACGACCTCACCGACCTGGAATTTGGAGAGATGTTCTCGGCGGGTATCGCCCGTTCGGTGCAGCAGTTCAAGACGGACGGCTCGCAGATGGCGAGCGCCATCCAGACGCTCGGCGCTTCGGCGACGACGTCGAACGTCCCCCTCGAGGAGCAGCTCTCCATCCTCGGTATGCTACAGGCCACCATGAGCGGCAGCGAGGCGGGCACGAAGTACAAGGCGTTCTTGCGATCGGCAACGAAGGGCGGCGAAGCCCTGGGCCTATCGTTCACGGACGCGAACAATCAACTCCTATCTATGCCCGAAATCCTGGACTTACTCCGGGGAAAGTTCGGCGAGACCATGGACGCAGCCGAAAAGATGGAGCTACAAAAAGCCTTCGGGGACACCGAGGCCGTGGCCCTCATCGACCTCCTCTACAACAAGACCGACGACCTACAGGGCAACATCCTCGATATGTATGACGCCCTCGGCTCCGGCACGGGCGTCGCCACGGAGATGGCGAACGCGATCAACGAGACGGAGCCGGAGCGGTTCGAGCGGCTCACGCAGCGCATCCAAAACGTCAAGGAGTCCATCGGGAACTCGTTGCTCCCCACGATCAACGACCTCATGAGCACCGGGGAGACCGTCCTCACGAAGGTCGGGTCGTGGATAGAGGAGAACCAGGAGCTCGTCAAGGTCATCATGCTTGTCGTCCTGGCGATCGGCGGGTTCCTCACCATAGCGGGCACCGTCGCCGCCGTGGTGGGCGGCGTGGGCCTCGTCATCACGAAGGCGGTCTCCGCCTTCAAGATACTCAAGGCGGGGTTCGGGATAGCAAGGGCGGCGCTATCGCCGCTTATAGGCAGCGTTTGGAGCTTCACGGCGGCACTCCTGGCGAACCCGGTCACATGGGTCGTCATCGGTATCGTGGCCCTGATAGCGGCGATCGTGCTGCTCTATAACAAATGCGAGTGGTTCCGAAACCTCGTCAACAACATCCTCAACTTTTTCCGCGAGAAGCTGGGCGCAGCGTTCGAGACCGCGAAGGCGATCTTCTCCGGCATCGGCAACGTGATCGGCTCCGTTATGGGCGCAGCCCGCGACACGGTCGCCGAGAAGCTGGACAACATGAGGAACGCCTACGAGTCCCACGGCGGCGGCATACGCGGCGCGGCAGCGGCGGCGATCGAGGGCGTCAAGGGCATATATACAGCGGGCTTTTCCTTCCTGGATAACCTCACAGGCGGACGGCTCACCGCGATCAAGGACAAGTTCATCTCCGGCGTCACGAATATGGCCTCCGGCGTCCGGGAGCGGTTCGAGGCCGTGAAGACGGCCTTCTCCAACGGCATCACAGCCGTCAAGAACACCGTCACCGGGGCCGTCTCCTGGTTCTTTGAGTCCGGGAAGAAGGTCATCTCGACATTTGCGAACGGCATCCGCTCAGCGTTTACGGGCGCGGTCGACGCGGTCAAGGGCGGGCTCCAGCGCATCCGAAATATGCTCCCCTTCTCCGACGCTAAAGAGGGCCCGCTCTCGACCTTGACCCTCTCGGGACAGAGGACGATGACGACCTACGCCTCCGGGCTTGAGAAAGCCTCCAACGCCCCGGCCCAGGCTATCGAGAAGGGCCTCGGCGCGGCGAACAACGTACTCGAGAAGACCACGCTCAACAATGCGGCGATTGAGCCCATACCGGGCAACATGGCCCAGGCGGTCGAGGCCGAGAAGCCGAAGCCGTCCATCAACCGGGAGCCCCCGAAGAAGGTCGCCCTCTCCGGCGATGAGGAGGGCAAGGACAACAAGGGCGGCAGCTCCGGCGACGGGAACGGGGCGAAGCAAGTCGTCATTCAAAAGCTACTCATTCCCGTCGACCTCAAGAAGATCAAAGACCTGCAACAGCTCCTTGAGCTACTCAAGGAGGTCGAGGACTTCGCCAACGCCAACGAAAGCGAAGAAACGGCGGACGACCCCGAGGCCGTCACAGTATAAGGGAAGGGAGGGCGCACCGTGATATATGTCGAAGACCAACTCGTCAAAGTGAACGGCGTCGTCCTCCCTGGCCTTGTCAAGAGTATCGAGGTCAAGGAGTCCGCAAAGATCGACGAGCAAGAAGTCGAGGGCAGCGCCACGAAGCCGAAGCAAGCGACGGGCTACGAGGACGCGAAGATCACCGTCGAGCTCATTCTCGACGACACCCCGACGAGAACAAAGTACCAGGCACTCGAGACGGTTCGGGCCATCTTCCGAAAGCCGGGCCAGACCGTCCCGCAGCCCATCCCCATTGTCAGCGAAGACACAGCGAAGCACGGCATCGACAAGGTGCTTTTCAAGGGGTTCTCCCACAAGGCCGAGGCGAAGAAGGAGCAGATCACCGTCTCCCTCGAGTTCTGGGAGTATATCCCGCAGACCATCAAAGCGACCAAAGCGAGCGGCTCCGGGGGGAAGTCCTCCGGCAGCTCCGGGGGAGGCGCAGCGTCGAGCGGCCTCTCCGAGGAATACAAGAGCTACCTCGCAACAGGCCGGGGCGTGTCCCCCGCCTCTGACACCGTCACACAAGCGGGAAGCGCGGGCTTGCAGAGGGCCATCAATATGCCATTTTAGAGAGGAGGAGGCTGAGCGTGGAAACGCTGGAGCTATTCTACCCGCAAAGTATGGCCCGCGCCGGGGCCTACAGTCTCGACCAGGGCATTGAGTTCGAGATATTCTCGGCGAAGTCCTCATATTTTGACTGGGCGAAGATACGGTTCACCGAGCAATTCCAGCCGGAGATCAGCCTCGCCCGGAAAGACCCCGCCGCGATCGAGCTCGGCTACAACGGCGTCACGGAGGAGGTCTTCACGGGCTTCGTCGCCCGGCCCTACAACAAGGGCGGCGGGGCGGACGAGATCACCCTCAAGGACGAGATGCTGCTACTCGAGGACACACAGATCAACAACACCTTCCTCGACACCACCCCGCAAGAGGTCATCTCCTACGTCCTGGCCCAGGCCGGGGTCGGGAAGAAGAAGCTCAACGCCCAGGGCTTCCCCACGCGGAAGAAGCTCCCCATCCGGCAGATGTCCGGCGTCCAGGCGATCAACGCCGTCAATGCGGCGTGGAGCCTCAAGGAGCAGTTCTTCTTCTCGGGCGGCGTCTTCTACTGGGGCGAGAAGCCGGAGCAGCAGAAGGTCTACACGTTCGAGTATGGCGTCAACATCATCAACCTCGTCCGGCTCGGGGGCGTGTGGGAGTTGGAAACAGTCTCCGCCCCCTTCGTCCGGCACTCCCACAAGATCAACGTCATTCACCCGAAGATCAGCGGGGAGCAGGAGGTCACGAAGGTCGTCTCGTCCACCAACGACGACGGCTTCATCCGTACAAGGATTTATTTCTAAGAAGGGGGTGAGACCATGCTCGAGGAAATGGTGAAGGCGGTCGTCAACAAGGTCATCGCCCAGGACTACGCCTTCCTCAAGACCCCCGCCGCGCTCTACGCCGTCGTCACGAAGGCGACGCAGCTCGGCGAGACGTTCGAGTACAAAGACCTCGTCATCCACAACGACGAGACGGGCACGAGCTACCGGGGGCACATCACCGCCCACTGGTATGAGTACACCCTCCAAGTCGTCGACCGCTGGGGGAATGTGGACGAAGCATTTCCCGTCTTCCCCGACATCCGCTCCCGCATCCAACTCAAGACCGGGGCCTTCGTCTCCGTGGCTATGGCCTACGGGGACGCCCCGGCGATCATTAGGGAGGTGAAGCTATGACGGGCCTCAAAGATACCGACATCCGGCTCTCGGACGAGTGGCAGCTCACACAGGCAGCGGACGGGGACGCCCCCTTATGCTCCGGCCTCGAGTGCCTTTACCAGAACATCATCCTCGAGGCCCTCACGCAGCCGGGCGATCTGTTCTACGACCTGACCTTCGGCTGGGGGCTCTATGACTTCATCCAGTCCGAGGACGATGACCTCACCCGCCTGGAGATTGCGCAGCGTGCCCGGGTCGGCTTGCAGCGGCGGGAGGTTATCCTCCCCGAGACCATACAGGTTGACGTCAGCTTCAAGGACGATGCCTTCGTTCTGTATTGCTCCTTCCAATTTGCTGAGGAGGAAACGGTCCGGGCGCTCACGTTTATCATTGGTGCGGTCAGCGTGGAGGTGAAGACAGCGTGATTGATAAAAATACCCTTGATGCTATTCTTCCGATCCCCGACTTGGAAGAGTTGAAGGACGCAAATGTGGAGAAGCTGAAGCAGGAAGGCTTTGTTATTACCAACTTCCACTCAGGCGGCGTCTTTTACACTATTCTCATGATTGTTCTTTGGATTAGAATCGAATTGACCGGGCTCCTGCGTACCGTGATTAACCATTGTTCGGTAAGCCATGCCACCGGGTTATGGCTGGATATTAAAGCGGCAGACTTTTCCAAGAAAAGAAAACGGGCGCAGAAAGCACGCGGATATGTGACGGTTTCCCGGGCCGCAGTTGATGGCGAGGCGGTTAAGATTCCTAAAGGAACCGTATTTAAGACTGTTCGCGATATCAACGGGGAAGATCTTCGGTTTTTTTCTTTGGAGCCCGCTGTCCTACAGAAAGGCACGGCATCTGTCGATGTTTTGGTGGAGGCGGAAGCGGAGGGGAGCCGTTATAACGTTCCTGAAGCGCAAATCGCAAGTTCCCTCACCTATCTTGGAGACGTCGCCATTTCCAATAGGCAGGGGTGGATCGCACGAGAGGGCAGCGATACAGAATCCGATGAGGGCCTTCGCCGCCGCTGCCTGCGTTCCTGGGCGGAACTGGCTACTGTGGCTATCCATGACACATATGTTAATGTCTGCGAGTCAGTCAATGGCGTTCTCTACGCTACGGTCAAGGACCAGCATCCCCGGGGACAAGGCACTATTGACGTGATTATCACCTCTGAGGCTGGGAACGCCACCGAAGCGCTTCTTAATGAAGTCCGTGCGGCGTGTGAGAAGATCAAAGCGCCTGATGATGATGTCCTGGTCAAAAGCGCCGAAACAGTCTACCAGCCTGTCGCCCTAACGGTAACAGTTCCCTCTGTCATAAACCAAACCGAAATTGAAGGCTGTGTTGCGTCTGCCGTTACTGATCTGCTGCGCATCCGCCAGCGCCGGGAACTCAATGAATTGACCCACGCCGACCTTATACACAAAGTGAAAAGTGCTGTTCCCAGCGTTCGAAATGTTACTGTCACGATCCCGGAAACGGATATATTCTTGGATGCAGACAAGATTATCCTTCCAAGTACAATATCGATTACGGTCCAGGGGGTGTAATCCGTGTTTGACAGCTTTGGCGAGTATATGTTCCGTCTGCTGTTCGGCCCCCTGCGAAGGGTCCGAAAAAAGGCCAACCAGTTCTATATTTTTTTCAAGGTGGTTGGAAAGCAGTTTGACCAGCTTAAAAAGGACATATTCAAGGTTCGGGAGGAAAG
>OFFO01000958.1_pt1 | contig 19682 bp, 17 predicted proteins | sample 1521441 | NCBI WGS metagenome assembly OFFO01 (sample SAMEA3504097, study PRJEB24116) | mouse gut metagenome | biome: mouse gut; feature: mouse-associated habitat; material: faeces | place: Denmark | collected 2011
AAAGCGCGGGCGATTACTTTTAATCGGCGATAGGCGGTAATCCTAACTCTTTGAGAAATTCGTTATGGCGATCTAATGCCTTTTTCGATGTTTTTGCAATCTCTTCCAGCTTTTCATTGACCTTTTGCAGGTCGATCGGCTCTTCCTCTTGCGCCGTACTGACATAACGGGTAATATTCAGATTGAAATCCTCCTGTTCGATTCGCTCCAACGAAATCCGCTTGGAGTAGCGCGATTCTTCTTTGCGGAATCGGTAGGTATCTACAATCTTCTCAATATCTTTGTCCTCCAACCTATTTTGCCGCTTATCCTTCTTATATCCTTCGCTGGCATTGATAAATAACACGTCGTCGGACTTCCTACACTTTTTCAGCACCAAGATGCAAACCGGAATACCAGTGGAAAAGAAAAGGTTAGCAGGCAATCCGATGACAGTGTCGAGATGGCCATCTTTCAGTAGTTTAGTTCTGATATTCTTTTCTACTCCCCCGCGGAATAATACGCCGTGAGGCAGGATAATCGCCATCGTACCGTCTTCCCGCAGGAAATGGAATCCGTGCAATAAGAAAGCGAAGTCGGCTGCCGATTTCGGTGCGATGCCGTAATTCCGGAATCGGAAATCGTTGGCCAAATCCTCCTTCGGCTCCCAGCGATAACTGAACGGCGGATTGGCGACAATGGCATCGAATTCGATTTTCTTCGCCGGATTCATTTCGTTCAGTATATCCCAGTCGTTGAGAAGCGTATCTCCGTGGAAAATCTCGAACTCGGAATCTTTTACCCCATGCAGCAGCATATTCATACGTGCGAGGTTGTAAGTCGTGATATTCTTCTCTTGTCCGTAGATCTTACCGATGCCACGTCTACCGTCGCGGGTCATCTGATGACGGACATTGAGAAGCAGCGAACCGGAACCACAGGCGAAATCGAGGACTTTGTCTATTTTCGATTTCAGACCGGTAGTCGGGTCTTGACTATCCAATGTAACGATCTTCGAAAGAATGGTCGAAACTTGCTGCGGAGTGTAAAACTCCCCGGCTTTCTTGCCCGAACCGGCTGCAAATTGACCGATCAGATATTCGTAAGCATCGCCCAGAGTGTCGGAGTCATTCGAGAATTTCGCGATTTCCTCAGCGATTTTTTTGATGATCGAACACAACTTGTCGTTTCGTTCGGTGTAATTCTTTCCTAACTTTTCCGAGTTCAAATTGATCTCCGAGAATAGTCCCTGGAACGTGCTTTCGAACGATTCTGTTTCGATATGTTTGAATCCATCCTGAAGTGTTTTTAATAATTCATTACTCTGCGTACGGGCTAATTCATATATATTCTTCCATAGATATTTCGGCTTGATTATATAATGAATCTTACGGCGCATCTGTTTCTCAAATTCCGAGATATCGTCGGGATTACGATCGTACCAAATCTGCAATGGCGTCAAAACTCGACTTTCGGCCGAGTCCGTATCGGGTGCTGTAGGATAATCCGAACCGAGTTCTTTCTTTACGGCATCTTCATAATTGTCCGAAAGATAGCGCAGGAACAGAAACGAAAGCATATAATCGCGGAAGTCGTCCGCGTTCATCGCTCCACGCAGCTTGTCGGCGATTCCCCACAGGGTTTTTCCTAATTTTTGTTGTTCTATGGCGGTCATTTTTGTGCTGCTTTATCTTCGGCTGTTATTATTTCTGGTAATTCAAATGCGTATTTATTCAAAAATTCCTCCAATATCTTTATGAACAGATTTTTCGTATCATCACCCATTTCGACAGGTTCGTAAATCGAATATTTACCGTGACTCAACAAATTTAATGCTCTGGCATATAACACCTCATCCTCGACTCCATGTATACACTTGGAAAAATCGTCATATCCGAAAAACGTCGCAGTCTTTTCCATGATACTGCGCAACATGTTGAAATGATATGTCTTGATGCGAACGTCATCTATCGTTTGATTCTCTTTGGGAAGAAGTCCTTTCAGTTCACTCAATAATGCAACATGATGAAAAAATGGCGTTTCATCCGTTGCTCGTAACGTATACCCGTTCGCTCCGTTTTTATGAAGAAAATATCGTCTACTTTTTTTCTTCTTCAATTCATTGCACATCACATTGAAAAAGAGATGATGGTGCGACGAAATAACGACATTGACTTTGCCTATTCCCTTTTGCAACAGTTTCGACAAATCACTTGCTACGGCAATTGCATTGTTGTCATCGAGCGAAGATATGGGGTCGTCGATATAAATGTATTTCACCCAATCGTAAGACTCCGCACCGTCGATTACAAGTTCGCATATTGCAAGAAAAATACACCAGATAAAAATGTTTTCCTCCCCGCGCGAAACTTTGATCTTGTTTTGAATGATCGTTTCCGGTTCGTCATTGCCAGGCCTGTGTGCCAGGTTGGGAATCTCCTTGCTGAATGCAATCTCCCATTTTTCATAGTCGATCTTAAAATCGAAAGTTGCATATCGTTGCAGATACTCGAAAATTTTATCTTCAAGAGCCAACTCTTTGAATCCGTTGAAGAATTTCGACTCGGTATTGATCTTCAATATCCGATCTGAATCGTGTTTGAGATCGTTATCCCAATGGAATAGATCTTCGGTGTAGGCATTGAAATAGAGCGTATCGCCTTGTTTTTTACCTTTCTTTCCTCGGTCCTTGAATTCCATCGAAAGTCGCGTCTTACCGGTTCCGTTGTAGGCGTAAAGCAGTACGAAATTCAAATCTTTCAAATCGGACCGAAAGCGCACGGCGATGTCGGACAACGACTTGAACTTTGCTATTTTAGGGGCGTTACTCATTCTTTATGATTATTTAAGTTCGGGAACAGTTGCTGCATCAAACCTTTTTTATGGGCTTTGAGAGCTTCGAGACGATTCGTTTGGGCTATAATCAAATTGTCTATGGAGGAGAGACAATCGGCGATCTTTTGTTGCTCTTCTGATTTGGCAGGAGCAAATTGTACGAAATTCTCCAAATCGGAATTTTTAAGATTATTTATGTTGCCTCCTCCTATCGCAAGAGCGACGAATTTTGTATAACTATCTGTTTGCAATAAATATTTAGCAAAAACATTCTTCGGTCTGAAAATGGAACAAAAAGCCCCTACCGTTAAATTATACGAAATATCTTGATCGAGTTCCGCGTTTTTACCGACCAATGCTTTGCTACCATTAGACATGCAGATTACGACATCTCCTTTTTGTAATCGTTGCTCAGAAGTACAGGTTTTATTTACAAATACTAAATCTTTATCCAAGATCAATCGATTATTTTGGATATTTGTAGATCGTAGTACGCCTATTCCATCATTATCGTTAGAAACATCTGCTGTGCTATATGTTAAACCTCTAAAAAATGAACCGAAATCGTTAAGTTTATACGGCTTCCATTCTCCTGCATTTTGAAATTCAGGGAAACGAAGAGCAGGAACTGATTTCCCTTCGGCGGGAAAAAGTTGTTGCATCAAGCCTTTTTTATGGGCTTTTAACTCGTCTATTTTATTCTCCGCAGCCTTTATCAACGCATCTATTGAAGACAAACATTCGGCAATTTTTTGCTGCTCTTCTTTATCTTTGGGCGTAGGTAGGATAATATTAAAAAACTCATCGGCACTAATGTTTAATAAACCATTGCTGCGAGCACCACTTGTTATGACATTTTGTAATTGTTTCCCATGATAATTGCTATCAAAATATCCCTTGAAAAAGTCTGGAATCACGTTATCATTAAACCGGAAACAAAGAAATGTATTGGGTGCTGCAACCCGATCAAATTCTTCTAATCGACATACACATCCTTGGGGATATTTTTTTGAATTTCCTTTATTATAAGCAAATTCACCTCTATTTAATATAATATAGTTGCGATATTGCTCTCCAGAAATATCTCGACCAAATTTCTCCGTCTGAGGGAGAAATCCCACTCCTGCACTAATGCTAACCGGTAATAGTTTAGAGTTTCCGACTCTGGTTATTATTCGAGTGCTAATTTGCCTTAAATGAGGTATATTCCACTCTTCATTTTTCCGGAACTCAGGAAACCGCAAGGCTGGAACTACCCCTTGTTTCGTATCTTTTTCGTTAGTTTTCATAAGCCGAAAGTCCTGATATTTCGTGGCCGTCGGTCAGCCGTTTCAACATGGGGACCAGATCGTCCATCAACGCCAACTCCTTTTTGGTACGTTCTCTCCAACCCAAGCCGAGCGGGGCGAGCAGGTCGCCAAGTTTTTCGCCGTCGAAAACTTCGCGCTCGACGATCTCCCTGACGAACGCATCCAGCGCTGAAAACTCCAATCCGTATTTGGCGGCTATGGCCGTAATGTCTTTTTTATACTTCTCCGCTTTGAAAAGTTCGTAGCCATCCTTAATTTCCTGCTCGGTTTTGCCGTTGATCTTATCGAGGTCGAGGCTGTTGATATAAGCGACGATGTCCTCCTTCTCTTCCATCAGGTTCGCACTCGATGCGACCAATGCAATAAGCTGCTCTTTCGTGATTCGTTTTTGGGCCGTAGTTCGATGTGCATATCGGGCGATAAGCCCCATGATATAGTCGTAGTCGATGATTGCCGAGGCGAACAACACGAATTCGAAATCGAGCTCCTCGATTTGCGGGCTTACTGGCTCTCCGCCCCGCTTTTCGCGTCGCTTTTTCAGCTCACGCGCCTTGTCGAGATACATGCCTCTGAATGCCCGTAGCGTATCTTCGGGCAACAACGATTCGATTTTGGCCTTATCGTCCGACTGAATATCCGTATATTGTTCCAGCTGCGTGCGGAGTCGCTGTACCTCCTTGAAACAGTTGATAAACCCGGCGCGCGCTTCGTCGCCGCGGAGGTTGTTGACCTCTTCGGGTTTGCACTCCACGCCATGCGACTGCATGAACGTCTCTAATTCGGAAATAGCCTTTTCGTATTTTTCGATCACCTTCGGAGCCGGATCGACCAGCCAGATGCGTTTGGGGTCTTCCTCGGTTTTCTCGCCGGAGAAAAGAGCAATCGCTTCATCGACCGCAGCTTCCTGACATCGGAAATCGAGAATGTTTCCGTAAGGTTTTGTATCGTTCAGAATGCGGTTCGTGCGCGAAAAAGCCTGAATCAGACCATGCCATTTCAGATTCTTATCGACATACAGTGTGTTGAGATACTTGGAGTCGAATCCGGTCAACAGCATGTCGACAACGATAGTGATATCGATTTTATCCTTGCGCGGGACGTCCCGGTTGCTATATTTCTGCGATTTGATTCGGCCTTGAATATCTTGATAATAGGCATCGAACTCCGTAATCGCGTGATTCGTGCCGTACTGCCGATTGTAATCGTCGATAATCCGCCCCAAAGCGGCTTTTTTCTTGTCGGGGTCTTTCTGATTGTCAAGACGCTCCTGATGTAAATCCTCCTGAATTTGCTGTATATCCTTATTTCCTTCGGCCGGAGGCGAGAAGACGCAAGCGATATTCAGCGGTTCGTATTCAGTATCTTCGGCATGTCGCTCCTGCTGAACCGTCTTGAACAGATTATAATATTCGATAGCGTCGTCTATGCTGCCGGTAGCCATGATGGCATTGAAGCGGTGAGAATCCGTAGCCGCATCGTGACGATTTAATATCGCTTCCGCAATCGCTCGCTTCGGAATCGTACTACCGGTTTGCCGATTCTCGCCGTCGGGCTTGAAATAGTCGATGTGAAACCGCAGTACGTTTTTATCTTCGATCGCATGGGTAATCGTATAGGCGTGCAACTGCTTCTCGAAAATATCGGCAGTCGTCTTATAAGAGCCTTGTTCGCCGTCTACTTGTATGAATGTCGAATTTCCGTCGAAAATAGGTGTACCCGTAAATCCGAAGAGTTGAGAGTTCGGAAAAACTCCTTTATCGCTTTGTGATTACGTCCGAACTGAGAGCGGTGGCATTCGTCGAAAATAAAGACGAATCGTTTATTTCTTAATGGTTGCAGACGCTCTTGATAGTTCTTCTTGTGCTTCGGGTCAAGGGCTATACCAAGTTTCTGGATGGTTGTAACGATTACTTTATCGGCATAATCGTCCGACAGCATCCGTCGCACCAGAGTTTCCGTATTGGTATTCTCTTCGACGCAATTCTCCTGAAACCGGTTGAACTCCTCGCGGGTTTGGCGGTCCAGATCTTTGCGGTCCACTACGAACAGACACTTGTCGATATCCGGATTGTCTTTCATCAAAGTGGAAGCCTTGAACGAAGTGAGCGTTTTGCCGCTACCTGTCGTATGCCAGATATAACCGTTTCCGCGATTTTCATGCACGCAATCCATAATCGCTTTTACGGCATAAATCTGATACGGACGCATAATCAACAGCTTTTGCTCGCTTGCAACCAGCACCATATAGAGACTAATCATCTTGCCCAGTTCGCATTTGGCAAGCACGGCACTCGAAAAGGCATCGAGGTTGGTTATCTTCGTATTTCGCTCTGTCGCATACTGGTATACCGGGAGAAATTGTTCATCCGCGTTGAAAGAGAAATGCTGGTTGTTGTTATTCGTGAAATAGTAGGTATTGCTTTGGTTGCTGACGATGAACAGCTGGATAAAGCAGAGCAGGGATTTCGTGTAGCCGTTCCCGGGGTCGTTTTTGTAATCCACGATCTGTTGCATGGCACGCCGCGGACTGACATCGTAAGCCTTCAACTCGACTTGTACAACCGGAATGCCGTTAATCAGCAGAATGACATCATAACGGTGATGGCTGTTGTCGGTATTCATCCGCAGTTGGTTGATTACCTCGTAATCATTCTTGCACCAATCCTTAATATTGACCAATGTATACTGCAACGGAGTTCCGTCTTCGCGTATGAATGTGTTTCGCTCACGCAATCTCTTGGATGACGCAAAAACATCGGGATTGATGATCTCTTCGAGCAGTCGATCGAATTCCGAATCGGACAATTTCACACGATTCAAAGTCTCGAATTTCTGCCTGAAATTAGCCACAAGCGCATTTCTGTCGTGAATATCATCACGATAGACATATTTTAATTGTTCGGTCAGCTTCCGAATAAAACTATCTTCTATTTGTTTTTCTCGACCCATATAGTTTTTATTGGGATTACAATACGCCCAATTAAGTACAAATATAGTAAATTATTTGGTTATTGCACAACTGCAAGGTGTGAGCATACGATATAATTATTTCTTTTTTATCGAGTTGGCCTTGTCGGTTAAATGTTCTGCTTCCCGTTCTTTCCTTCTCGCTTGTTCTTCTAACTGCACCTTGCGTCGTATGGTTCGTTCGTATTCTTCTACATCTTTTTTCATCTCTCGGATTTTTGCGTTGTCGCGGTTTAGTTCGAATATTTCTTCCAGCTCGGCAATGCGGTCGGGTTGCGCTTCGCCTTTCATTTTGATGTAGCGGTATTTCAGGTCATTGTCGATGCGGTCGTAGTTCGGTTTCGTTGCCCAATACAGCATCGTGCATAGCAGCACGATTGCCGTCATCATTCCTATCATCGCCCAGAATATTCCTTTCGATTCAATGGCGAGCGATATTTTGTGCTGCACGATTCTCGGTGGCAGTTCAGCAGGAATTTCTATTGCTTCGACAGATGCTTGCAAGCTATCTATCCCCATTTGGGCCTTTATGTTGCTCTGTTCGATACTTTCCAGCCTTTCAGTAAGTTGGGTTATTGCCTCTCTTATGAGTTGCGGTAAGTCATTGCCGCACGATTGGCTATTCCTTGCCGATAGTTCGGTTTTGATGGTTTTCACCATTGTCTCTTTGAAGTCTTCGTACATTTCGTAAGACATCATATTGTTTTCCTTCATAACAGATTGTCGATTTATGTTTATAATTTTCTTTTCGGTTTGTTCGCTTTTTGGTCTCGCAGCTTGCGTTTTCGCTCCATGGCTGCTATTGCCATCACCTCGGCAACGGTGTTGAGCAACGCCGTAATGCGGGCGATATGTTCTTCGGGGCTTTCGCCGGACTTGCGTTGGAGTTGGGCTGCCGACAATCCGACGGACAAATCGTTGGGCGGTAAAGGCAATGTGCCGATATTGCCGCCGAAGTTTATAGAATCGTTAGCAATTGGCCTCTTATTCCCGCTTCCACCTGCATTGCCGAATAGGTCGGTGTATGCCGACCGATAATTGCCTACGGCCGTATGAAATCCCTTCGCAAGCGTCGCCCGATAGTGGGTTTGCTGCTGTGCCTGCGTAAAGTGTCGGTTCAGCTTCGAGTAGCTGAATTGCCGGTCTATCTTCGAGCCAGAGAACTCGAATCCGTTTTTGCTGAACAGCACCCCTTGTTTTTGATTGGTCGAGCCGCAATACTTATAACGCATAGCAATACCGTGCTCCTTTAATCGAAGCTCCAAGTCGTTCCAGCTTCGGGATTGAGGCAGCGAGGCTTTAATCGTATCGTATATTTCGTATTTGGTTTTGTCGGGTTCCCGCAAGCGCTCCCGACGTACCGATTCTTTTTCCGGCGCAAGGTGCAACCCGTATTTCTCGGTCAAAGTCCGACAGACTTTCGCATTGCGGATTTTGATGTTCTTGTCCGATAGGGTTTGGCCGTTGTTTGCTACCCGATTATAAACCAAATGGCAGTGCGGATGCGGTTGGTCGAGATGGCGCACCAGCAGGTATTGGGTATCGGTAATTCCCATGCGCTGCATATACTCTTGGGCAATATCCAGCATCAAAGCGTCAGTCATTCGCACGCCATCTTTCGGAGAAAACGAAAGGGAGATGTGCCCGACGGCATTTCTCAGCCGAGGATTCAGTAATGTTTGGTCTTTGAAGTCTTGCACCATATCCCGAACATTCGGCGGGGTTACTCCCTCGGCTGCCAATATTCGCGATTGTTCCTTTATTACATATCCGACCGTTCCTGCAAATGATGACCCGGCGATGATCTTACCGATCATCGCGAAGATTCCTTAACAAGCCCTCAATACTTGCTACAATAATCGTATGACGGGATACTATTCCCGTAAATCCTTTCGCATGGGCAAGGTGGGTAAGTTGGTTCAGGTTGCGGGCCATGCCTTTGAGCTGGGACATGAAGTCCAAATGTTCGCGGCGCAGACGTTCGCGGACACGACCGGTAGCAATCAGCTGGCGGAGGACTTCGGCTGTTCCATGACCGGAGGTGCGGACAAGCGATTTCAGCTTGAAGTAATGTTCGGCATCGAGCCGTAACGATAGCAGGTATTTCTTGCGTCGGCCATCGCTTATGGCAGGTCGTCCGCCTTTGTTAAGCGGTATTTGCTTCATGGATTGATTTCGTGTTGATAGACCATCGGGATGCAGCCACCGAGGTTCGGCGGCACGTTTTTGTACTACAAAAACACAAACTTGCCTTACTACATTTTCATACCCCGCTTGCGTTTGGGAGCAAAATGCGGTCGAGACTGTTTCGCCTGCCAATACTCGTTCAAATCCTTATGCGACCGGTAAAGGTGCGACCGGTCGATGACGGTGCTATTCGGGCATAGCCGTTTCAACTCGGCCGTCGTTTTGCGCCCCGCTTCGTCGTTATCGAAAAATGCATGAATCATCGCGTGCCGTTCGAGAAACGGAACCGCTTTCGGCAGGTTGACAACCGAGTTCAGAACTGCAGCATCGGTTTGAAATTGCTTTTTCATCGAGAGGTAGGAGAGGAAATCCATAAATCCTTCGAATACGACGACGGTATCGGAACGGTTGTCGATTGTCATAATATGCTTGGGCGATACACCGCCCTTGAAACGTTCGGAACGCAGTTCCCAACCTCCGGCATTGTTGCGGAATCCGACAGCGAAATACTCCCTGCCATTGATTGCGTAGTGGACCTCCCGACAATAGCCGAAAGCTATATCCGGCTTAATTCCCCGCGACGAGAGATAGCCGACCAGAGCTGGATGACGGAGCGGCATATCGAAAAGTGTGCGAAACGTAGTGACGCTCGGAGAAACGGATGACGATACCGGCGCGGGAATATGCGATCTCTCACCGTTGCTCAGCAATCGGACGGCTTGCGCGAAATCGCACCGCTCCAATCGCATCACAAGGTCGATAATCGAACCGCCCGCACCCAGCCCGAAGTCATACCACAGATTCTGCATGTAGTCCACCTTGAAACTCGGCGTATGTTCCTCGCGCAGCGGTGAAAGATAAAGGCCGTATCGCGAATTCTCTTTGGTCGGGAGCAACCCCCGTCCGGTGAGGTAGGTCCGAATGGGGAAACATTTGATGGCTTGAACCGTTTTCATAACAATCTGTTTTCAGTGAAAAGAAGAATATTTATTCTTTCACTGAATTATTTAATGGGAACGATTCGGTTCAAAGCTGCTTCGACATCGCTGTCGCGGAACAGGACGCGCCCGCCGATTTTGTGGGCGCAGATTTTACCGCGATTCACCCAGTCGGTGAGCGTCACGAGCGAGATGCGCAAACGGCGGGCGGTTTCATGCCGCGTGAGATACTTCGTGTCGGTTTTCGGTTGTACGGGATGCAGCTGTTGCAGCTCGTCGCGCAGGGACTCCCGAATCATCTCCGAGAGTTGGTCGGCAGTCATGCCATTCAGATAGATTTCCTTTGCCATAGTTCTTGCGATTTAACGCTCCAAAGGAATAGGTTTATCGGAACTAACTAAAATAAGTAATTGTGTTACAAGGCGAAGACACTTCGAAGACATACGATGTCAAGTTAAGACAATCCGCGAGTAATTATTCCATTTTTCAAGGCGGATTTCCATGAATTGCGGAGATTTGCGCAATAAAATACCTGCGTGTAAAGTGATTAAAAAATCATAAAAAAACAGGGAGCAACGATTCGCGCTCCCTGCAAAACGGTTGGAGGTTTTAACCGTTATTCGCTTTGTTCTCTATCAAGATACTTTTGCAGCGCTTCGCGAATAGCCGATGAAGAGTAATATTCATCCCGAGACATCCGTTCGTCGCGACAGCCCTCGAACCACCTGCTGCTCAACCAACGGTAGAGTGTCGGACGGGTGATACCCAATGCGGCGGCCAACTCCTTTTTGTTCATCAACCGCCCGCCGTCGAATGCCGGCAACTCGTTTTTGTCCTTGCGGATATATAGCCAGCGGTCAAGATGCCGAAGCGCCTTATCCACGTTTTTCAGTTCTTGTTCATAACTTTCGTATGCCCACACGCGCAAACTTGCCAGGTCGAAGTCTGCAAACTCCGGCCGGGAGCGCAATGCCTCGACCAGCATGTCGAAGCATGCCAGTTCGGAAGCCTTGATTTCTATTTTGCGACGGCGGGGCATATTTCGTGTAATATTTAATTTTGCTTTTAATTTTACTAAAACACAAAATGCTAATATACATTGATATACATTCGAGGTGTTTGAAAAAGCATTTGAAAAAGCATTTGAAAAAGCATTTGAAAAAGCATTAAACGATAAGCCAATCAGAGTTCGGTCCTTGTGATTTATTCTTTATTTGTCCGCGCTTTCTCAACTTAGTAAGAAGATTGGTAATTTTATCCTTTTTTTGTTTATCATCAAGCAAATCCGGTAATAATCTCCATAATAACTTGTCGATTTCTTTGCGCGACAATGATTTGTGATCGCGCAATGCCGTCATCAAAAACTCTTCGCAACTCTTATTTTCAAGTCCTTTATGCTCCGAATACTCTATTTTTTGTCCTACTTTCTGGGCGATATGCTTCGCAATATAGACTTTGGGCTTGCGGCCTTCGATCAGACGTTTGCTCCTCAATCGGGCAATCTCTTCATCGGATAACGGTTTCCCCAGCTGCACACGGTTCAGCAGTTCGATGTCGAGCAGGTTCAGATCGCTATTTCCTGCCAAAATATTGGCGTAGTTCATGTCGAGGATTTTGCCCGTTATGGTAACTTCGACGCGATTGTCGGCCAAATTATAATCCGGCAGAGGGAACAGTCGCTGTCTTTGATAGTTGTACATCTTACGGATGCCGCTGCCGATCGTATCGACCATTTTCAAACCAACCATGGCCGCTACCAAAAATTGATTTCTGTATCGCTCCTCGGGAGCATCACTGACGAGCACTCGTTCGATATTGCCCGGAATGAACGAGCCTTTGTTCGAGAACACCAGTTTGTCGTCGTATTCCACCACGTTGATCTGACCGCCAAGCGTATAATCCTGATGGGCGATGGCGTTGTTCAATGCTTCGCGGATGACATACGGTTCATAGGTGTCGATCTCTTCGGGAAAGAGTGTTTTATATTCCGGATTGATGTAGCGGTATTTCAGATTGCGAATCTTGTCATATATTTTGTCGACAGCCAGAATGAACGGACAGGAGGCAATCATATAGTCGCGCTCGATATTGTTTTGTCCGCGCAGAATCCATTTGATTTTGGCGACTGCCGGAGAGATCAGATACTCGCTCTCCTCTTTCCCGAGCAACACCACGGCCGTTTTGGTAATCTTTCCCCGAATCGTGATTTTCGCCTTGTTCAGAAAAGTCGCGTCGTCCCACGATGCAATCTCGTCGGCCTTGTCCTTGTTGGCGTTCGTGTATAACTCCCTCGCCTTGACAATGGCCGCCGAATCCAAGTCCTCCAACGAGGCGTCTTCGATTATTTCCGCGCTCCAATCCTTCAAACGAACCTGATTCCTGATTCTTTCAATTTTGTCCATACTCAACGCCTGCAAAGATTCTCCGTCTCGACCGTAATAATGGCCTTGATAGTCAATCGGAATACCCTGCGGGGCAGGCGGTATCTCGAACATCACAACTCTTTTGCCGTTCCTGTACCGCAATTCATGTATCTCGATAAATGTGTGCCGGCCCGTAGTCTGATCGGCAATCTTTTTCTTCATCGCATCGAGCACCGGACGGCTATTCTTGTATTGGCTGCCGACAACCTCGTGCGTATGATTCTCCACGCCGAAAACCAGCCATGCGTGCGACATGCCTTTCAGATTGGCTTCGTTGCTCAATGCCGAGAAGTATTGTCCCAGCTCCTGATCTCCGAACCCATTGGACGCTTTCTTAAACTCCACCACCTCCGTTTCCGCAGGTAGATTCAGTAATGAATCGAGTATGTTTGTCAGTTCCTCAACCGTCATATATTTCTAATTTTCTGTAAAGTTACAATTTATTTGCGAATAATAGGAGCAACAACCGTCCATGCCGGAATTTGTTTGACATTTTGTTACCGCGGTAAATTTTACGGCGGTAACATTTCGAATTACCTGCCGCTGAAATACGGATGATTCATCAACTCCATTGCGGTTTGCTCTTCCGTAATCTTGATGTATTTCATGAACTCCTTTTCGGTTTTGTGGCCCGTGATTTTCATGATGGCGATGGTCGGGATGCCCGCCAGATACATATTCGTTGCTCCGCTGCGACGTGCTGTGTGGGTCTTTACCAAATCGCATTTATCAACCAGATGCGTCTTCTTTTCCCCATTCTCGACGTATGATACTTCGATTTTCTCCGTGATACCCGCCTCGCGTGCGACCTCCTTGATGAATTTATTCACTTTCTGTTCATAGGCCTTCGGCAACCGGTTTTCGTATTTATTCAATATCGCCTGCAATTCGGGCCGGACGGGAATGACAACGTGATTGCCTGTCTTCTGCTGTTTGAGGTCGATTACCCGCTGTCCGCTTTCCAACGTGCGGATATTGCCCTCGTTGATAGTCGAGTAGTCGCTGAATCGCTGTGCCGTATAGCAACCGACCAAAAATACATCGCGGGCAATATCTTTGTGTCTGTTGTTCGACAAATCGAGGTCGGCAATAGCTCGAATCTCCGATTCGGTCAGATAGATATTCTCGACATCGGCGGTCAGTACACGGAATTTGCGGCTCTCAATCACGCCGTTGTCGTGCAGTCCCTCTTCGCGCGCAGCTCGCATGATGATTTTCAGTTCCTTGACGTGACGGCCGATGGTATTGATCGAGTAATCCTTTGCAGTAAACCACGCCACGAAATCGTCGTAGAATTTCAGGTCGATATCGCCGAAATCGAACCGTTTTCGCTTCGCCTTGCAGAACTCGTCGAACTGAGCGATGAAACCCTTGTAGTTCTTGATCGTCGATGCTCCGTAGCGCAGTTTGTGAATGTTGAGCCTTGTGCCATCCTCCATTTCGTGTGTATAACGGGCTATGTAGTCGGTCAGCGATTCCCGACTGCGTATGTTGCGGCCGCCGGATGCGCTGCGCGGGTGATGGAAGCTGTAAACAATCTTTTCCAGCTTCGTTTTCGTCATCGCATGTTCCGGGTCTTTCGCCATTTCGCCGAGGATGAAACTGCGCAACTCCGACAAGTTCTTCGTCAGTTCGCGCCCCTGCTGCTCGGTGAAATCATCCGTAAAGGCATAGCGGCTTTTAACCGTCTGTCGTTTACTATCCCACACATCAGTCAAAACCAAATACTGACTGTCAACGTAGAATTGGTTTCCTCGTCCGACCGTAAACAGTATTTGAACCTTGACCAGCTTGTTTTTATGCGTCGAGCGAATGCGATAACAAAAGGTTGCCATAATCATCGATATTATCCTTTGCAAATGTAGTTATTTTTGTAATACATTTGTCATACACTGCCGAAATTTTCTAAAATTTCCAGACCTCACAATTAATAAATTATTCGCATAATACACTGAAATACAAATTCAATAAGATAAGAATAAATTAATACCGATTAAATTTTATGGCGTCCGCTTCAGACCTACCAAAACCGCGTTGCAGATTAATGTAACGCGGTTTTAGTTTGTCGTATATTTGTAATACAGGCCGTACAAATTACACGATAAATTCATTCAACTCCTCTTTCAACTGCTTCCAATTGGGGAAATAACGGTTCAATGGCGTCGCTTATCGATATCACTCTGTCGGCGTCGTAAGGTAGGTTTGCTGTCGTAGTAGTTTGCGGCTCGGTTGTAGGTCGTCAGAAGCGGAAGCCGACTTGCAGCGAGACCGAATAGGGAAAGTATTTGTCCGGGTTGCCGGATTTTCCGTAATATGCACGGCTGTCGACGGCTATGGGATAGTAATAGTCTTGTTCGGACGTATCGATATTGAGCAGTCCTATTTCGGCGTTGAGGCCGATATATATACCGTTTTTGAACGTTACGCCGCAACCGAGCGTCAGACCGGCGTCGGAGCGCTTTATCTCGTTGTTTTCGCCGCGGCATACGTTTTCGTAATCGCCGCCGTACTCATCCTTTATATACAGGCGGCCGCTGACGGCATAGCCGTAAAAAGCGCCGATATACGGCGAGATGTCGACCGAGCCGAGCGGGCAGTGCAGGCGCAGCCGTGCCGGCAGTTCGAGATAGTGCATGCGCAGCACGATGCTTTCGTCGCTGTCGAGTCTGTGTGCGCCGCCCTTGTGTGCGAGCGCGAGCCCCGTCTCCAAGCCCCAGCGTTTGGCGAATCTCCATTCGTACATCGCTCCGATATCCCATGCGCAGGCTGTCGAATTGAGATTTGCGTTGCCTCTGGTAGCGGTCAGGCCGATGCCGGCGCGGACGCTGAATCCCGAGCGCGATGCAGGGTCGGGGTTGCCGGACTTGTTGCCGTCGGCGGCGAAAGAGTGCATGCAGATAACTGCGGCAGTCAGTAGGGCGATCATTCGTTTAATCATGGTTGTTGATGTTTAGGTTTGTATACAAATATAATATTTTTTTCGCAATGTCAATGCTTTTATGACGAAAATGTTACGGCGGTCGGATTTAATCATCTGTTTTTTCGGCGGGAAATATGGAAAAAGGGGTGTCTGCAAAGCCGCAGACACCCCACGAAAGTATAGGCGTAGATATATTCGCATGCCGCCATGCGCGCATACGCAGCCGGCATCATCGCAGCAGGAGATGCGCTTGCGGCCACCGCCCAAATCACGTGCGGCGTATGACGAAACATCCACCCTCGGGAGGATGGGCATAACCGGCGCGCAGGCCGTTGCGGCGGCCTGAGTATTGATAAAAACCCCTATCTCCTCCACATGGAGGGGATAGGGGCAAGGACCGTATAGCGGCGCAAGTCGCTGCAACGGCTGCGACGCTCGCGCTGTCCGGCCGGCACCGTATATGCGGCCGGCAGCTCCGCTACCAGATTATTATTCGCTCCTCTTCGGGACGGTACATTGCGCCGTCCTTTATCGAGAACGCATCCAGGAACGTCGCTATGTTGCGCAGCGTGACATTCACGCGGTTGCGGCCGAGCGAGTGCACGTCGAGCTTCGTTAGTCGCTCCTTCTCCTGATCGGTAATGTTCTGTCCCCAGAGTGTCGCATAAGAGATGTAGAAGCGCTGCTCGGGCGTGAAGCCGTCGGCACCCTCGGGCTTCTCTCCGTTCCACGAGTTCTTCATGGCGGTGTAGGCTACGCGCAGACCGCCCTGATCGGCGATGTTTTCGCCCAGCGATAGCTTGCCGTTGGCGTGTATGCCGGGCAGGATCTCGATCTCGTCGAACTGATCTACCAGCACGGCCGTCTTCTGCTCGAAGGCCTTGCGGTCCTCGGCCGTCCACCAGTCGTTCATGTTGCCATCCTTGTCGAACTGGCTGCCCTGATCGTCGAAACCGTGGGTCATCTCGTGACCGATCACTACGCCTATGGCACCGTAGTTAACGGCATCGTCGGCGTTCGAGTTGTAGAACGGCGGTTGCAGAATGGCTGCCGGGAAGCATATTTCGTTGGTCGTGGGGTTGTAGTATGCGTTGACCGTCTGCGGCGACATGTACCACTTGGTGCGGTCGACTGGCTTGCCTACCTCCGACATCTGGTCGGCCGTATACCAGCGGTTCGCCTCGACGATGTTATGCCAGTACGACTTCTCGGGATCGATCGCAAGAGTCGAGTAGTCCTTCCACTTGTCGGGATAGCCTATCTTCACGGTAAAGGTAGCCAGCTTTTCCTGTGCACGCGCCTTGGTCTGCTCGCCCATCCAGTCGAGCGCCGCGATGTGCTCGCCCAGAGCCGTTTGCAGGTTCTTGACCATTTCCAGTACGCGCTCCTTGTCGCTCTCGGGGAAGTACTTCTCGACGTACATCTTGCCCACGGCCTCCGAGAGTATCGAGTTGGGCACAGACATGGCACGCTTCCAGCGCGGACGTATCTCCTTGCTGCCCGACATGGTCTTGCCGAAGAACTCGAAGTTGGCCACGGCGAAATCCTCGCTCAGGTACGGTGCCGCATCGGCGACGTAGTGTGCCGCCACGTATGCGCGCAGATCCTCGACGGGGGTCTCTTTGAGTATGCGGTTCACGTTGTCCAGTGCCGAGGGCTGACCCACGACGAGGTGGTGGAACTCGCCTACGCCCAGAGTGTCGAAATACGCACGCCAGTCGATAGCGTCGTAACGCGCCTGCAACTCTTCGAGCGTGAAGGGGTTGTATCCGCGCTGCACGTCGCGCATCTCGACGTTGGACCACGACTTCGAGGCTATGTCGTCCTCTATGGCAACGGTCTTTGTCACGATCGCATCCGTATCGCCCTCGATGCCTGCGAGGGTCAGTATCTTTTTCAGATACTCGGCGTAGGCCGCCTTTATGGCAGCATTCTCCTGGTCGAGGTAGTAGTCGCGGTTGCCCATGCCCAGGCCGCCCTGCTCGATATAGAGTATCTGGTTGTTGCTGTCGGCCAGATCGGCTTCGGGATAGCATCCGAAGAATGACGATATGCCGTCGGTGTGCAGCGTCGAGAGATATGCCGTCAGAGCGGCGCGATCCTCCATTGCGAGGATCTTCTCCACCTCGGCGCGTATCGGCTCGGCGCCCTCGCGGTCGAGACGCTCTTGGTCGAGTCCCATTTTATAGAGGTCGACGATCTTGCGCTCCACGCTGCCCTCGGCCGTCTGCTGCTCGGTCATGCGGCTGAACAGTTCGTTGATGCGGATCTCGTTGTTCTCGCGCAGCACGTCGAAGCAGCCGTAGCGCGAGTACTCCGGTTTGAGTGGGTTCTTGGCCTGCCAGCCGCCCGTGGCCCACTGGTAGAAGTCGTCGTTCAGAGCTATCGAACGGTCGAAGTTGGTCGTGTCGATCGCCGGGACGACGGTTGCGTCGGCTCCGCTCTTTTTCGAGCCCGAACCGCACGAAGTCATAGCGAGTGTCGCCATAAGTATGTAAACGGTCTTTTTCATGATTGCTGTCGTTTTCTTCATCCTTGAAATTCGGGCGGACGCCGGGCGCCCGCCCGTGTGGTTGTTCCGTCGGCTGTTATTTGCGGATTGCTGCTACGCCGGGCAGCTCCTTGCCCTCCATGTATTCGAGCAGTGCGCCGCCGCCTGTCGAGACGTACGACACCTTGTCGGCCAGACCGAACTTGTTGATGCAGGCAACCGAGTCGCCGCCGCCGATGAGCGAGTACGCACCCTTCTCGGTAGCTTCGGCTATGGCCTCGGCCACGGCCTTCGAACCCGTTGCGAACTTGTCGATCTCGAACACGCCCACAGGGCCGTTCCACAGTATGGTCTTGCACGAGAGTATATGGTCGCGGAATGCCTTCTTGCCCTCCGAGGCGATGTCGACGCCCTCCCAGTTGTCGGGGATGTCGTTGGCGGGAGCCTCCTTGGTGTTGGCCTCGGCCGAGAATGCGTCGGCTATCAGCGCGTCTGGCGACGTTACGATCTTGATGCCCTTCTGCTCGGCCTTTTTCAGGATGTCGAGAGCTACGGGGAACATGTCGGGCTCGCAGATCGAGTTGCCGACCTTGCCGCCCTGAGCCGCAGCGAAGGTGTAGGTCATGCCGCCGCCGATGATGATCGAGTCGACCTTCTCCATAAGTTTCTCGATGATGGTTATCTTGGTCGATACCTTAGAGCCGCCTATTATGGCGCAGAAGGGGCGCTGCGGATTCTGCATCACGCCGTCGATAGCCTTCAACTCGTTCTCCATTACGTAGCCGAACATCTTGTCGTTGGGGAAGAAGTCGGCAATTATGGCCGTCGAGGCGTGGCGGCGGTGCGCCGTGCCGAATGCGTCGTTGATGTAGCAGTCGGCATACGAGGCCAGACGCTTGACGAAATCCTTCTGCGAAGCCTTAACGGCAGCTTTGGCCTCGGCCTTCTGCTCGTCGGTGGCATCCTCGGCAAGACCGCGGGGCTTGCCCTCCTCCTCGGCGTAGAAACGCAGATTTTCGAGCAGCATGACCTCGCCGGGCTTCAATGCTGCGGCCATCTGCGCAGCCTTGTCGCCGATGCAGTCGCCGGCGAACTTTACCTCGACGCCCAGACGCGCCTCGATAGCGGGTATGATCTGCTCCAACGAGAATTTCATGTCGTTGTTCTTCTTGGGACGTCCCAGATGCGACATCAGTATTACAGAGCCGCCCTTCTCCAAAACCTTCTTGATCGTGGGAATGGCCGCGCGTATACGCGTGTCGTCCGTTACCTTGCCCTCGGCGTCGAGGGGTACGTTGAAGTCGACGCGGATGATCGCGCGCTTGCCTTTGAAATCGTAATTGTCGATTGCGAACATAATGTTGTTGTTTTATAAATATTTATTAACAAAATCTCTTAAATTGATAAAGTCTAATATGTACCCACAATTACCATATTCACTAATCTCTGCTTGATGGTCTTTATAATATCTTTTTACTTTTTCCTGTATGTGGTCAGTTGCTTCTGCAAAATTCGGAGAGCCTTCATAGATTGCCCCATAATATTTTATCTGTTCGGATTGAATTTTGGCCATCATGTATTTAATTATTCCGAACCTTGAAAATAATATTGAGTTATCATTTTCCTTTCGGA
>OFFO01001009.1_pt1 | contig 18843 bp, 18 predicted proteins | sample 1521441 | NCBI WGS metagenome assembly OFFO01 (sample SAMEA3504097, study PRJEB24116) | mouse gut metagenome | biome: mouse gut; feature: mouse-associated habitat; material: faeces | place: Denmark | collected 2011
GCTTTGGCAGATGACATAGACCGGCCTGCCCGGCCGCAGCTCCCCCAGCCGATCCCGCAGCTCATCCACCGGGATGTTTTGGAAGCCTTCCAGATGGCCCCGGCCGTACTCGGCCGCGGTTCTGACATCCAGCAGTGTGACACTGCCGTCTTGGGGCAGGGTGGGGACGTCCTCCAGGTGCCACTGCTTCAGAATTCCGCCGGCGATATTGTCCGCCATGAATCCAGCCATATTTACCGGGTCCTTGGCGGAGGAATAGGGCGGCGCGTAGGCCAGGTCCAGGTCTTTCAGCTGGGTGGCCTTCACCCCCGCGTGGATGGCGGCGGCCAGCACGTCGATTCGCTTATCCACCCCCTCACAGCCCACAATCTGCGCGCCTAAAAGGCGGAAGCTGCCTTGCTCAAAGAGTACCTTCATGGTCATCACCCGTCCGCCGGGGTAATAGCCCGCATGGCTCATGGGGGACAAAACGACCTTATTCACCGCCAGTCCGGCCTTTTTTGCGTTGGCCTCGTTGATGCCGGTGGACGCCGCAGTCATGCCGAACACCTTGATAACGCTGCTGCCCTGGCTTCCCAGATAGCGGCTGTCCCCGCCGCAGATGTTGTCCGCCGCAATCCGGCCCTGCTTGTTGGCAGGCCCGGCCAGTGAGATTACCGCGTCCCCTCCCGTGACGTAGTGCTTTACCTGCACCGCGTCGCCCACGGCGTAGATATCGGGGACAGAGGTTTCCATCCGGTCATTGACCACAATGCTGCCCTTGAGGCCCAGCTTCAGGCCCGCGTCCCTGGCAAGGGCGGTGTCGGGGGTGACGCCGATAGCCAGAACCACCATGTCGGCGTGGAGAGGGCGCTCATCCTTGAGTAATATGTCCACGCCGCCGCCCCGTTCCTCAAAACCCTCCACAGTGCGGCCCAAGGTCAGCTTTATCCCATGCCTGCGCACCTCGTTGTGGATGAACGCCGCCATATCTGGGTCGAAGGGGTTCATAAGCTGGCGGGGCCGCTGGACGATGGTGACAGCCATCCCCAGTTGCCGCAGGTTTTCCGCCAGCTCCAGGCCGATAAAGCCGCCTCCCGCCAGTACGGCGGATTTTGGGTGGTGGGCGCCGATATGCTCTTTGATGCGGAAGGTGTCCTCCACCGTCCGCAGGGTGAACACCTTTCCCAGCCCCACGCCGGGCAGACGGGGCTGGGTGGGCCTGGCCCCGGGGGAGAGGATCAGCTTGTCATAGCCCTCCTCAAAGCTCTCGCCGGTGTCTAGATTTCTGACGCGGACAGTTTTTCTGTCCGGGTGGATGGAGGTAACCTCATGGCGTACCCGCATATCCACCCGAAAGCGGGAGAAAAAGCTCTCCGGGGTTTGGAGGGTCAGCGCCTCGGGATCCCCGATCACCCCGCCGATGTAGTAGGGCAGCCCGCAGTTGGCGTAAGAGACATACCCAGACCGCTCGAATACCACGATGTCCGCCCGCTCATCCAGCCGGCGGATACGGGCCGCAGCCGTGGCGCCCCCCGCCACGCCGCCGATGATGACCACCTTCATGTCAGCGTTCCACCTTTCCCCTGTAGGCGGCGATGCCGCCGATATTTTTTACGTTTTTGTAGCCCATGCGGGCCAGCAGTCCCACAGCCTGACGGCTCCTTGCACCGCTGTGGCAGTAGACGAACAGCGCGGCGTCTTTTCCGGCAGGAACGGCCCCGTCTGCCGTGAGAGAGTGCAGCGGCGCGTTGACGCTGCCGGGAATGCGTCCCTCCCGGTACTCCTGAGGCGTGCGGACATCCAGCAGCACCGCGCCGGGGGTCATGCCGAACTCTTCCGCGCCCTGGTTGATATCGGGGCTTTTCAGAAAGTCAAAAAATCCCATGACCGCACCCCTTACAGCAGGGCCATGATCTGGCTTTTGGGCCGCGCGCCAATGGCCTGGTTCATGACCCTGCCGTCTTTCACCACCACCAGGGTGGGAATGCTGGACACGCTGAACTGCCGGGCCAGTTCCGGCTGTTCGTCCACATTGACTTTGCCCACTTTGATGTCGGCGCGCTCCTGTGCGATTTCATCCACAATGGGGCCCACCATGCGGCAGGGGCCGCACCAGGGCGCCCAGAAGTCCAACAGGACGGGGCGGTCGGAATGGATAACTTCCTCGGAGAAATTGTTCTTGTTGATATTGACTGCGTTCATCGTTCAGTCCTCCCGGTTTTTGTTGATGGACTTATCTTAGCGGATTTTTCCTCATCCTTCTGTGATGTTGTCACACAAAGCGAGAACGGGCTTTGACGCTTGACAGGTGTGATATAATACGTTAGCCTGCAAAATGCCCGCCGGGCATGGGCGGGTATGCGTTAAGGGTATTTGCCATTTCCGGCGGCATGACGTATAATTACGCTGTTGCCTGAGCGCATAGCGCAGGCTTCAAATGGAGAGGAGTGAGCGCCCATGCTTGAAAACCTGTTTAACAGCTTTCCCCTGCTGGGGATTCTGGCGGACTCCTTCCCTAAAATTCTGATCCCGGGGCTGACTGTTACCATCCCGCTGACGGCTATCGCTTTCTCCTGCGCCATGCTCATCGCTGTGGCGGCGGCCATAGTCCAGTTTGCCCGGGTGCCGGTGGCCACTCAGTTATGCCGTTTTTACATTTGGATTTTTCGGGGAACGCCCCTGTTGGTGCAGCTGTTTGTGGTGTTTTACGGGCTGCCCAAGGTGGGGGTGCGCATTGAGCCTTTCCCCGCAGCGGTGATTGTGTTTTCTCTCAACGAGGGCGCTTATTGCGCGGAGACCGTGCGGGCCGCGCTGGAGGCTGTGCCCGCCGGACAGCTGGAGGCGGGGCTTTGCGCCGGGCTGAGCTACCTCCAGACCATGCGCCGCATTGTGCTCCCCCAGGCCATGCGCACGGCGTTCCCGCCGCTGTCCAACTCACTGATCGCTATGGTCAAGGACACCTCCCTGGCCGCAAATATCACGGTGGTGGAGATGTTCCGGGCCACGGAGCAGATCAATGCCCGGGTATATGAGCCGCTGGCGCTGTACATAGAGGTGGGCCTCATTTATCTGCTGTTTTCCACCGTGCTCACCTGGCTGCAGCGTGTGGGGGAGCGGAAGCTGAGCGCCTATGAGAGCCGGGAGGGGTGAGCCGTGGTACTGGAAGTGAACAATGTCCGCAAATCCTTTGGGCAGACCCAGGTTCTCAAAGGGGTGGATTTGCGGGTGGAAAAGGGGGACGTGGTGGCCATACTGGGCCCAAGCGGTTCGGGAAAGACCACCCTGCTGCGCTGCCTGAACTTTTTGGAGCGGGCGGACGAGGGGACGCTGCGCTTTGACGGGGAGGAATTCCGGCTGGGGCGTATGTCCAAAAAGGATGCCGCCCGCGTGCGGAAAAAGACAGCTTTTGTCTTTCAGGGCTACAACCTGTTTTTGAACAAGACCGCCCTGGAAAATGTCACCGAGGGGTTGATTGTAGCCCGGGGGATTCCGAAAGCCGAGGCGGAGGAACTGGGCCGCAGGGCTCTTTCAAAAGTGGGCATGGCGGAGCATATGGATCAGTATCCCAGCCAGCTGTCCGGCGGCCAGCAGCAGCGGGTGGCCATCGCCCGGGCCATGGCGGTGGAGCCGGAGATCATCTACTTCGACGAGCCCACCTCCGCACTGGACCCGGAGCTGACGGGGGAGGTGCTGGCGGTGATGCGTCGGCTGGCGGATGAGGGGATGACCATGCTGGTGGTCACCCATGAACTGGGCTTTGCCCGCACCGTGTCCAGCCAGACGGTGTTTATGGAGGGCGGCGTGGTGGTGGAGTCCGGGCCGTCCAAAAAGGTATTTGAATGCCCGGAGGAGGGGCGCACCCGCGCCTTCCTTCAGACCGGCGGACTTGAACGCAAGGAGTGAAGTCGGATGGAAAAAACCAAGAAAACCAGCCGGAGGTGGAAGACCGCCCTCATCGTGCTGACGTGTGTGCTGGTGCTGCTGGCGGGGGCGCTGGCCTTTGCTGGGAATTATCTGTTCCACTTTGCCCTGGACCCGGAATTTGGCGGCATGGTGGGCAGCTATGAGGAGGGGGACTGGGTGCTGGAGGGGGACAGCGCGTGGTTCAGCGAGAACAGCGAGGACCGCTGGCTCACCAGCCACGACGGGCTGAAGCTCCACGGGCTGTACCTGGCCCAACCCCAGCAGAGCCACAAATACGCCGTGATCTGCCACGGCTACGGCAGCATCCCCCAGATGGGCGGCCGGTTTGCCGCCCGTTTTTATGAGATGGGCTACAATATCCTGGCCCCCGCCGCCCGGGCCCACGAGCTGAGCGAGGGCCGGTATGTTGGCATGGGCTGGCCGGAACGGCGGGATATCGTGGCCTGGGTGGACACCCTGGTGGATCAGGATTCGGACGCGGAGATCGTGCTGTTTGGCGTTTCCATGGGCGGGGCCACGGTGATGATGACCGCCGGGGAAGCCGATTTGTCCCCCAGCGTGAAATGCGTCATCGAGGACTGCGGCTATACCTCCGTATGGGACGAGTTCGCGGGACAGCTCCAGGAGATGTTCGGTCTGCCCACCTTCCCGGTGCTGGATGCCGCATCCTTGGTGACCCAGATTCGGGCGGGATACGGCTTCAAGGAGGCGTCGGCGGTGGAGCAGTTGAAAAAGAACGTGCGGCCCATGCTGTTTATCCACGGGGAGGAGGACACCTTTGTGCCCTACTCTATGCTGGATGTGGTGTATAGCGCCTGCGCCGGCCCGGACAAGGAGCGGCTGTCCGTCCCCGGTGCGGGCCACGGCGAGGCGTCCTGGAAGGACCCGGAGCTATATTGGTCCACGGTAGGGGCGTTTTTGGACAAGTACATGGGATAACAATGAAAACTATTGCAAGGAGGAGTGATTAGACCATGAATTGGAAACAGTGTGCGGCGGTTTTTGCCGCGCTGGCACTGTGTCTGGCCGCGCTGGCGGGCTGCGCCGCAGAGAAGCCCCAGGCGAGCGACATGGGGAGCGATCTTCTGGCCGCCATCCAGGCCAAGGGGGAGATCACGGTGGCCATGGAGGGCACCTGGGCGCCCTGGACCTACCACGACGAGAGCGACGAGCTGGTAGGCTATGACGTGGAGGTCGCCAAGGCCATCGGGGAAAAGCTGGGCGTGAAGGTGAGCTTTGTGGAGGGCGAGTGGTCCGGCCTGCTGGCCGGGCTGGAGTCCGGGCGGTATGACATCATGGTAAACGGCGTAGACATTGACGAGGCGCGGCAGGAAAAGTATGATTTCTCCACGCCCTACGCCTACAACCGCACCGTGGTCATCGTCCGCGCCAACGATGATTCCATCCAAGCCATGGAGGACCTGGCCGGGAAAAAAACGGCAAATACGTTAAACAGCACTTACGCTGCCGTGGGGGAGGCGTATGGAGCGCAAGTCACCGGCGTGGACGATTTCATCCAGACCATCGAGCTGCTGACCTCCGGACGCATCGACGCCACCCTGAATGCTGAGGTGAGCTATTACGACTACCTGAACGCCCATTCGGACGCCCAGGTGAAGATTGCCTGCACAGACCCCCAGGCCACCCAGGTGGCTATCCCCATGCGCAAGGGGGAGGATACGGCCTCCTTGCGGAAGGCGATTGACAAGGCGCTGGAGGAGCTGGGCCAGGACGGGACGCTGACGGAGCTGTCCGTCAAATATTTCGGCATGGATATCTCCCAGGCACAGTGAGGCCGGGAGCGATATAGAAGGAAAACCGGGGCCGTTTCGGCGGCCCCGGTTTCTTTATGTTTGGGCTTCATAACGCTCCATCCCCCACCAGTTGGGAATCAGATTCCCCAGAGTGACGGTTTCGCGGCTGTCATAGTCCGCCATGATCTCCATATTTTGGTTGCGCAGATCCAGCTGCATGAAAAATTCCCGGCAGGCCCCGCAGGGCATCCCGCTGCCCCCGCCGTAGGGCGGACGGTCCCGGAAGACGATGAGCCGTTTTACCACGGTCTGGCCGCTGTTCACATACATATTGAGGGCGGCCACCCGCTCGGCGCACAAATCCAGCACACCGCAGCAGCTTTCCACGCAAAAGCCGGTGAAAATCTGGCCGTTTTCGCTTTCCAGGGCACATACCACATGGTGGGCGTATATAAAGGGGGAGACCTCCCGGGGGAGGTATTGCCCTTTGGCTGTCTGGTAAAGCCTCTCCCAGATATCCATGGTCAGTTTCCTTTCTCTCCGGCGATAAGGTGAGACATGGCGTACAGCCCCGGCGCGTTTACCCCGGCCAGGAACTTGGCCGCCTTCACCGCCCCGGCGGCGAATACCTCCCGGCTGGCGGCCCGGTGGCTGATTTCAATCACCTCGTCCCGCCCGGCAAATACCACGGTGTGGTCGCCCACAATGGTGCCCCCGCGAAGGGAGGAAATGCCGATCTCCTGTTTGTCCCTGGGCTTGCGGACGCTGTGGCGGTCATAGATATAGTCGGGCTGATAGGGCAGGGTGGAGGCGGCGGCGTCCGCCAGCATCAGCGCGGTGCCGCTGGGGGCGTCCAGTTTGCGGCGGTGGTGGCGCTCCTCAATCTCCACGTCGAAGTCCCCGCCCAGCAGAGAAGCGGCGCGCCGCACCAAATCCATCAGCACGTTGACGCCCAGGGACATGTTGGCGGAGCGGAAGATGGGGATGGAATGGGCGGCCTGGCCGATCTGGTCAAGCTGCTCGTCCGAATAGCCGGTGGTGGCCAATACGGCGGGCAGCTTTCGCCCTACGCAGAATTCCAGCAAAGGGCCCAGGGCGGCGGGGTGGGAAAAGTCAATCACAGCGTCCGCCTCCACATGGCAGGCGGCGGGGGTGGAGAACACGGGAAAGCCCTCCATAGGCTGGGCCAGCAGATCAATGCCTGCCGCAATTTCTGTGTCAGGGTCATTGGCACAGATGTCCGCCACCACCCGGCCCATGTGGCCGCAGCAGCCGGAGATGATAATCTTTTGCATATGAACGGCTCCTTTTGCCTTATGCCTGGAGTGCCGGCTCACGCAGCAGGTCAGCCCGCCCCATGGCACGGCGCAAAACCTCCAGGTTTTTCTCCGAGATGTCGCACAGGGGCAGGCGCAGGGGACCCGCCTCCATGCCCAGCAGGTTCATGGCGGCCTTGATAGGAATGGGGTTCACCTCGGTGAACAGCGCGTCGATGAGGTCCATGTACTGGATTTGCAGCTGGGAGGCGGCGGCAAAGTCGTTGTCCAGGCACAGGTGGCTCATTTTCACCATCACTTCGGGGACGATATTGGAGGCCACCGAGATGACCCCCTTGGCGCCCAGGGCCATCATGGGCACCACCTGGTCGTCGTTGCCCGACCAGATGAAGAAGTCGTCCCCGCAGAGGAACCGGGTGTGGGCCAGCAGGGAGAAATTGCCGCTGGCCTCCTTGACCCCGTTGATCTTGGGGTTTTCAGATAACACCTTGTAGGTCTCGGCGGTGAAGGACACGCCGGTGCGGCCGGGCACATTATAAAGGATGATAGGCAGCTCCACCCGGTCGGCGATGTACTCATAGTGCTTGATGAGCCCTGCCTGGCTGGCCTTATTATAGTAGGGGGTGACATGGAGCAGGGCGTCCGCCCCGGAGTCCTGGGCGTGCTGGGACAGATAGACGGCGGCGGAGGTGTCGTTGGATCCCGCCCCGGCGATCACCTTCACCCGGTGGTTCACCCGCTTGACGCAGAATTCCACAGCGGCGATGTGTTCCCGGATGGACATGGTGGCCGATTCGCCGGTGGTGCCGCACACGCACACCGCGTCCACCCCGGCCTCAATCTGCGCGTCGATGAGCCTGCCGAAGGCGTCGTAGTTGATGATGTTGTTCTGGTCAAAAGGGGTGACCAGGGCGGGGCAGGAGCCGGTAAAGACGGGTGTTCTCATAAATCAGCATCCTTTCAGGCGATTTCTGGCCTTCTCCCTCCGAGGGGGGAGGCGGCACGGCGAAGCTGTGACGGATAAGGGCGCGGCAAGAGGGTGCCTCTGAAAGAAAGCCCCCTCATCCGCCCCCTTCGGCCAGCTCCACGCCGCCGCCCGCCGCGCCCCGCAGGGTGTTGTGGGACAGGGAAACGAATTTGTAGTCGTACTGGGTATCCGGGCGCAGGCGGCCGATGGACACGGCCATACCGCCTTCCAGATCCCGGTCCAGCCGGGCCTGGGGCCGGTCCGGCTCCTCAAAGTAGTGGAGGAACTGCTTGGGGGCGGTGGGCAGCGCCAGCTCCTGGGCACGGCCCTTGAAATCCTTCCACGCCTGTTTTATCTGTTCCATGGTGGGCTTGTGTTTGAAGGTAACAAAGGCGGCTGCGGTGTGGCCGTTGGACACCGGCACCCGCAGGCACTGGGCGGTGATGGAGGTGCCCTGGGCGTTGACAATGACGCCGTTCTCAACCCGGCCCCAAACCTTCAGCGGTTCCTGCTCGCTCTTCTCCTCCTCGCCGCCGATGTAGGGGATCAGGTTATCCACCATCTCGGGCCAGGTGGCGAAGGTCTTGCCCGCGCCGGAGATGGCCTGGTAGGTGCACACCAGCACCTTTTCCACGCCAAAAGAGCGCAGGGGGGACAGGGCGGGGACATAGCTCTGGATGGAGCAGTTGGACTTGACGGCGATGAAGCCCCGGCGCGTGCCCAGGCGCTGCCGCTGGGCCTTGATGACCGCAATGTGCTCCGGGTTCACCTCGGGGATGACCATGGGCACATCATCGGTCCAGCGGTGGGCGGAGTTGTTGGACACCACCGGGCATTCATGCCGGGCGTAGTTCTCCTCCAGCGCCTTGATCTCCTCCTTCTTCATGTCCACGGCGGAGAACACGAAATCCACCATGGAGGTGATTTTGTCCACGTCGTCCTGGGCGGAGAGGAGTACCAGGCCGCGGGCCTCCTGTGGAATGGGGGTGTCCATGGCCCAGCGGGAACCCACCGCGTCCTCGTACCGCTTACCCGCGGAGCGGGGGCTGGCGGCCACTGCGGTGAGCTGGAACCAGGGATGGTTCTCAAGCAGGGTGATGAAGCGCTGGCCCACCATGCCGGTGGCGCCGATGACGCCGACTTTATATTTTTCCATGCCAATCTGCCTCCTGTGCGCTGCGCCGGGGCGGAATTTAGGACTTGCGGCCCGGACGCGGATACGCTATAATATGAAAATAATGTCGAAATACATGCGCTGCGAAAGGGTACAGCTGATACCACTATAACATCAACACGTTAAAGTGTCAATTTCGCGCCGCCGCCTAAAGTGGAGAAATGGAGCGTCAAATGAGGAAAAAATTCGTGCAAATTGCAGCGCTGTCCCTGTCCGTCCTTTTGCTGGTCCTGGGGAACGGAACAGCCTCCGCCGCCCCCGCCGGTACCGGCGAGCGCACCATCCGGGTGGGCCTCCACTACGGCACCGGGGCCATAGAAGGGGTGAACTTGCTCAACGAGGAGGGGAGCGGTTTCCGCTTTGGATATTACGACAGCTCCAACCGCTTTGTGGAGCTGGGGGTCGCCAGTCAGACGGCCATCTCCGTGGTGGAAACGGTGAACGTTTACTACGGTACCTATGACGGTTACCAGAGCTACCACACGGCCGCCGCTTCCTCCATTGCGGTGGGGGAGTACCATCTGGAGCTGCCGGGGACATACCTCTCCTTCGCAGAGGCCCAGGCGGAGGCCTCCGCTTATCCCGGCGGGTTTGCGGCGTATATCGGCGGGGTATATTATGCCCGGGTGGGCAATTACACCACCCGGGACGGGGCGGTGGCCGCCCAGGCGTCTCTGGCCGCCCAGGGGGTTTATTCCGAACTGCGGGGCACATCGGGATTTGGGGTGAACGTGGTGGCTACCGGCACCAACGCCATCCTGTTCCAGTATGACGACCTGGGAAGCGGTACTGGCCTGGGGGTAGAGCCCATCCAGACCGGGGCGGAGAAATGCACCACCTGGAGCAAGGGCTGCTTGTATAACGGCGGCTTCCGCTTCGAGCGCATCAACGGAGGCAAGCTGACGGTGGTGAACATCGTGGGGCTGGAGGACTACGTGAAGGGCGTGGTCGCCAACGAGATGGACAACAGCTGGCCCACCGAGGCGCTGAAGGCCCAGGCGGTGGCGGCGCGCAGCTATGCCCTTTCCCTGGGCAGTAAGCACGCCGCCCACCACTTTGACATCTGCTTCGACACCGACTGCCAGGCATATTATGGCCGGGAAAAGGCGGGGGCCAACTCCGACGCGGCGGTGGATCAGACTGCCGGGCAGGTGTGCCTGTACAACGGCAAGGTGGCCCAAACCTTCTACTACTCCAGCAACGGCGGGGCCAGCGAGAGCGTTTCCATTGCCTGGGAGAGCAACCAGTCCCTGTACCCCTATCTGGTGGGGGTGGTTGACCCCTATGAGGCGAGCCTGAACCTGGACAACAGTTGGACACGCACCTTTTCCAGCAGCGAGCTGATCTCCAAGCTGTTTTCGGGGTACTCGGTCAGCCCCCCCCTGGTGTCGGCCTCCATCAGCTCCTACAGCCCCACCGGCAACCCCAAGACGGTGACCTTCACCGACAGCGCCGGGAAAAACTACTCGGTGAGCACCTATAGAATGATAAAGAACCTGGGCCTGCGTTCCTACCGCTACGGCTTCGCGGGGGACGGCGGTTTCCGAACTATGCCGACCAACCCGTCTGGGAGTGTTTCAATCAATGGAAGCGTCCCGGTGGACAGCCTATCCGGCCTGTACGCCATGGATGGCAGCGGGAACCTGACACCTATAAATGGCGGCGTGTATGTCATCACCGACAGCGGCACCTCCCTGCTGGATCAGGGCGGCGGGCAGAACCAGGGCCAAGGCGCCAACCAGTGGGCCTCCTCCGCCACCGCGGTGAACGGTTCCATCACGTTTGCGGGCCGGGGCTGGGGCCACAACATCGGTATGAGCCAATTCGGCGCGAAGGCCATGGCCGAGCAGGGGCATACGTATCAGCAGATTCTGCAATTCTACTATACTGGCATTATGGTGGGATATATGTGAAAACATCCGATTTTTATTTTGACCTGCCCCCGGAGCTTATCGCCCAGACGCCCCTGGAGCGGCGGGACGCTTCCCGGCTGCTGGCGCTGGACAAAGCGACGGGGGCCACCCGTCATCTGCACTTTTATGACCTGCCCTCCCTGCTGCACCCCGGCGACTGCCTGGTACTTAACGACAGCCGGGTGCTGCCTGCCCGGCTCATTGGGAAGCGGACAGGGGGAGGGGCCTGCGAGGTGCTGCTGCTCATCGACCGGGGGGACAAGGTTTGGGAGTGCCTGGTGCGCCCCGGGAAGAAGCTGCGCCCCGGTGCAAAGGTCACTTTTGGGGACGGGGAGCTGTCCGCCCAAGTGGTGGGAGAGGAGGCGGGAGGCAACCGTCTGGTCCGCTTCGACTATGACGGCATTTTCCTGGAGACGCTGGAGCGGCTGGGCAAAATGCCCCTGCCGCCCTATATCAAGGCGGAGTTGGAGGATTCGGAGCGCTATCAGACGGTTTACTCCAAAGTGGTGGGCTCTGCCGCCGCGCCCACGGCGGGGCTGCACTTCACCCCTGAGCTGTTGGGGCAAGTCCAGACCATGGGGGTGAGGGTGTGCTATGTGACCCTCCACGTGGGGCTGGGAACCTTCCGCCCGGTGAAAGCGGAAAATCTGGACGAGCACGAGATGCATTCTGAATACTGCGTCATCCCCCAGGAGACCGCCGATATGGTAAACGAGACGAAGCGGCGGGGGGGCCGGGTCATCTGTGTAGGCACCACCTCCTGCCGCACCATCGAGAGCTGGTCGGATGAGGACGGCACGCTGAAGGCATCTGCGGGGTGGACCAATATTTTCATCTACCCAGGCTACCGTTTTAAGGTGCTGGACGGCCTCATCACCAACTTCCACCTGCCGGAATCCACCCTCGTCATGCTGGTATCCGCCCTGGCGGGGCGGGAATATGTGCTGGCGGCCTATGGGGAGGCAGTGCGGGAGCGCTATCGGTTTTTCTCCTTTGGGGACGCAATGTATATTGGGTGAGTAAAAATTTTGGGCGGAGAAAAGCCCGCAAAAGCGCAGTATTACTGGGATTTTGCGGGTTTTTGACGCTAAATTTTCAAAACAGCTTTTTGGGCGTTTTTGGGGCAAAAATGAAGGAAAAGCCCCTTTTTGGCCCAAACTTTTGCAAAAGTTTGAGTGAGGAAAAATCGGGATATTTATTCGTTCCTATTGCATTAATAATTCCGGCAACTTAAGGGCTTACAGGTAATAAGGAACTATTGCCGCAGAGGGCGGCGTGACTAGATGGTTACGCCGTCTTTCTGCATTTCTTGGTCTGCTCGACCATAATAGCGGCATAGGCAGCAGCTTGTGATAAATCCCTCAAAGTGCTGGAGTACAAACTGGACGGCTTCAGCGTCAAATCTCTTTGCCGCTTGGATGATAGAAAAGGGTACTCGTTTCATGGAGCGTTCTCTATCAATTCCAGCAGCCGTTTAGTTGCGGCCCTGCTCCGCCGAGAAACAGCGGACGCACTTATATGTACCAGCGGGGCAATTTGAGTGTATTTCAACCCTTTGATATAATAAAGCAAAATGATTTCCCTGTCTTTTGGCATTAAGTAGGACAACGCTTTGGACAGCTTCGGGTCATAAACAGGGATATTCATTCCTTGAACGTGGAATGTCTGACATGATTCCTCCAGCTGTTCCGCTTCACCGCCTCCTGCCGCCAAACTATAAAGTGCGGCGTCTGTCAACGTAGAGAGGGATTGCTCCATCTGTCCCTGTTTAGATTTTTTCTGGCGTTCTTTCTTTGTGGCGTTACTGACAGCCTTTTTGCAGTAGGCTTCAAACATGATCTCGTTGAATATCTCAAATCTTGACATTGAAAATCTGCCTCTCTACTTTTCAATATCCGCATAACCGAATTTTACCCAGCGTCACCCGTTGAGAAATGCGTCTCACCGTGAGACGCATTTTCTGATAAACTTTAAGCGATGAAATTACATTATGCGTCCGCTATTTTATATAAAAATGGAGGCTTTTAATTTCTCAAAAGCCTCCATGCCCGCAAAAGTCAAGCAACTATCCAGCAACTTTTGGCTACATTCGCAATTACTTCGCTAAAAATACAATTTTCCTGTGGTACTGTAGGCGTTCAGTATTGCTTATTGACCAAATCAAGGCCGTAGTCTTTCAAATGGCCGTTGACAGCATCGGGCAGCCAACCGGCCACCGACTGCCCTTGTTCCTCAAAGGGTAGCCACACGGCGGGGATAGCGATAATGGTATGGGCCGTCATATTTCTCGGATCGTCATACCATGCCACGCCGTCCCAAATAAACAGGTTCACCCCGATTTCTTGAAACTGTGGGATGGTATGTTTCAAAATCTGCTGATAAATGTCTGCCTCTTTTTCTGTAACGTCCATTAGCATACCATATAACAGCTTGGCATCCGCAGACAGGGGCTTGAAGCTGGAATGGGTGATAAGCTGGCGGGGGATTCGGAAATGTGAAAACCGTATTTCTTCATCGCCACAGAAATAGTCTGATAAAGTTACGTTCGACATAGGTTGCTCTCCTTTTCAAAAATGAAAAAAGCACGATTGACGTTGATTGTCAAATCGTGCTTTTTTCTGCTTGTTTGATTTTGTCACAAAGGTTTCTATTTTCGGTAACTGCCTTATTATATGTTGTTTTTTGTCTTGTCCTTTATGCGTACTGACCTTATGGTCAATGAAACATTTTTCGATTATTATTACGGTGACCAAAGCACTCAATTTTCATTTTATCGTATCCCTCAACAACTTATCACGGGGAAATATTTCAAGCATATATCTGTTGAGGCTAATAGGTGCTGTGCCTTTACGGGACACCGCCCCGCCAAATTCCCCTGGAAGTATGACGAGAAAGACCCCCGGTGCGTTGAATTGAAAGCTGTGCTTGCCCATCAGATCGACAAGCTGGCGGCGGCTGGTGTGACGGACTTCTTTACCGGGATGGCCCTCGGTGTGGATACCTGGGCGGCTATGGCCGTTCTTGACCTGCGGGAGAGAAACCCGGCTATCAAACTCCACTGTGTTCTGCCCTGTGAAGGGCAGGAAGCCACATGGAAACTTACCGCCCAGGTGCGCTATAAATACATTCTCAGTGAAGCGGATTCCGTTGAATATGTGAAGCGGCTTTATGATGGGAAATGTATGCTGGAGCGCAATCAACGGCTGGTTGACTATGCTGGGATTCTGCTGGCGGTTTACAACGGAGAGAAGCGGGGCGGGACGGCTGCTACCGTCCGCTACGCTCAAAAGGCGGGCCGGGAGATTATCGTGATTGACCCGATTGCCCGGCGCATAACTCATGAACACCCGGCCCCGGACAAGAAGCCGTAATGGAGGATGGATATGAAACGATTGGTTCTTGCCCTGCTGGTAATACTGCCTCTTATCCTAACCGGGTGTGGAGCAGAACAAAACGCCGCCCTGGACGGTGAGGTCGTGTATTCCTCCGAAACATCAGCAGAGGATTGTTACCTGTGCGGGGATGGCTTTGATAACCTGATTTCGTCATATTGGGGGCAGGACAATGTGGCGCTCATCAGCCTGAACAGCTTTGAGATTAAGCCGATTGAAATTAACCGCTACGACAGGTTGAGCAGACAGTTGATTGAAGAATATGCTGGCGTTGTGTCTTTCGGCGGCGGCAGCAGCAAAGACGGCGGATTCTCCGCCAGTTTGATGATTGACTATGACAGAGGGTACGCCACTGGTTCCGTGGACTTCCTCGCTGACGAAACCCTGGACGTAGACAAGGCAGCTTCTTTCTTGTGCGCCGACTGTCTGAATGAGATTTTGCCGCAGAACGTCAGCCGGTGTTTTGGTGTCGGCGCTGTCAATTTTGCCACGAAGGAAATTCAATTATTTGAGGAAAACCTTGGCGGGTTTGGCCTTGAGGATTTTTACTTTGACTGCAATCTGGAAGAAAACAAAAACAGCGATTCTCGCAAGATGGATATTTTGATTTTTTACTGTCCCATACGATATGAGGAAACGCCCTGAAAGGGCGTTTCCCTTCCTGCGCGGATGTGCAGGAAGGAGCGACCAACGGGAGCGACAAAAGCCACGCCGTCAGGCGTGTTCGACTGGACGCAAAGCGGACAGTCCGGGGCTTGGGGGAACCCCAACAAGACGCATCGGAATAGCCAAAAGGATATTCCGATGCATTGCTTGCCCTTTCCATTAGCGATTGCCATTTTTGCCCTGGTGTAGTATACTGATTGCAACACCCCTTTTGCGGAGGTAACACGATGACAGATATGGAAAAGCGCACCGCCGCCGCCCGGTTTGCGGCGGATTGGAAGGGCCGGGGCGATGAAAAGCAGGAGACAAGCCTTTTCTGGATTGCTCTGCTGCAAAAGGTATACGGCATAGAGGAACCGGATAAGTACATTTCCTTTGAGGTTCCGGTGAAGCTAGACCACACCAGCTTCATTGACGGCTACATCGAATCCACCCGTGTCCTGATTGAGCAGAAGGGCCGGGACATTGACCTGCGGAAAGGGTACAAGCAGTCTGACGGCAGTATGCTGACCCCTTACCAGCAGGCTAGAAGATATGCCGGGTATCTGCCCCATGACCAGAATCCCCGCTGGATTATCGTCTGCAATTTCCAGGAGTTCCAGATTCACGATATGAACCGTCCCAACGACGAGCCGGAAGTTCTCAAGCTGGCGGACTTGGAAAAGGAATTTCACCGCCTGCAATTTCTGGTGGACACTGGCAGCGAGCATATCAAAAAGGAAATGGAGATCTCCCTTCAGGCTGGCGAATTGGTGGGCGTACTCTATGACGCACTCTTGAAGCAGTACAAAGACCCCAGCGACCCGGAAACGCTGAAAAGTCTGAACAAGCTGTGTGTCCGTCTGGTGTTCTGCCTATATGCCGAGGACGCTGGGATTTTTGGAAACCGGAGTATGTTCCATGATTACTTGCAGGCCCATGAGCGGGAGGCCCGCCGTGCCTTGATTGATCTGTTCAAAGTCTTGGACACAAGGCCGGAAGGACGCGACCCGTATATGGACGAGGACTTAGCGGCGTTCCCCTATGTCAACGGCGGATTGTTCGCAGATGAAAACATCGTAATTCCCCGGCTGGATGAAACCATCGTTGACCTGATTCTTCGGAAAGCCAGCGAGGACTTTGACTGGTCCGCCATCAGCCCCACCATCTTTGGGGCTGTCTTTGAAAGCACGTTGAACCCGGAAACCCGGCGCTCCGGCGGGATGCACTACACCAGCATTGAGAACATTCACAAGCTGATTGACCCGCTGTTTCTGGACGGGTTGAAAGCGGAGTTTGCGGAGATTGAGGCCGTCACGGTGGAGCGGACCCGCAAGGCCAAACTGGAAGCCTTTCAGCGCAAGCTGGCGGGGCTGAAATTTCTTGACCCGGCCTGTGGCTCCGGCAACTTCCTGACGGAGACTTACATCTCCCTTCGGCGGCTGGAAAATGAAACCCTGTCCCTTCTCCACAAGGGACAAATCATGCTGGACATCGGCAATCCGATTCAAGTCTCTATCAGCCAGTTTTACGGTATCGAAATCAACGACTTTGCCGTGACCGTGGCAAAGACGGCGCTGTGGATCGCTGAAAGCCAGATGATGAAGGAAACCGAGGACGTGGTGCACATGACCTTGGATTTCCTGCCACTGAAATCCTATGCCAATATCGTAGAGGGGAACGCCCTGCGGACGGAGTGGACGGACGTGATCCCCAAGTACGAGTTAGACTACATCATGGGCAACCCGCCCTTTGTCGGCGCACGGATGATGGGCGCAGAGCAGAAGGATGATGTAAACGCCATTTTCCCCGGATGGAAGAACGCCGGAAATCTGGACTATGTTTCCTGCTGGTATAAGAAAGCTGCGGACTTGATGGTGGGAACGTCTATCCGGGCCGCTCTGGTGTCCACCAACTCCGTGACCCAGGGTGAAGCTGTGGCGAATCTGTGGAAGCCGCTGTTTGAATCAGGCGTTCATATTGACTTCGCTCACAGGACATTCCGCTGGGACAGTGAGGCCAAGATCAAGGCCCACGTTCATTGTGTGATTGTCGGATTCAGCACGGCCCCCAGCACCACGCCTAAGACGCTGTTCACATCAGAGCGGGCGCAGGTGGTTCAGAACATCAACGGGTATTTGCTGGACGCTGACAATGTGTTTGTGGAGAGCCGCAGTAAGCCTCTTTGTGATGTACCAGAAATCGGGATTGGCAACAAACCGATTGACGGCGGCAACTATCTTTTCACCAAAGAGGAAATGGACGAATTTCTGAAAATTGAACCAGCGGCGGCAAAGTGGTTCAAGCCCTGGTACGGCTCCCAGGAGTTTATCAACCGTTGCCCTCGCTACTGTCTGTGGCTGGGGGACTGTCCGCCGAATGAGCTGCGTAAAATGCCGGAGTGCATGAAGCGGGTGGAAGCGGTGCGCCAGCTTCGCCTTGCCAGCAAGAGCGCCGGAACGGTAAAGCTGGCCGACACGCCGACCCGGTTCCATGTTGAGAATATGCCGGAAGGACATTTTATTGTTGTTCCCGAGGTATCGTCCGAGCGGCGGCGTTATGTTCCAATGGGCTTTATGGATGATTCTGTGCTGTGTAGCAATAAGGTTCGGCTGATGCCGAACGCAACACTTTACCATCTTGGCATTTTGACCTCAAATGTTCATATGGCTTGGATGCGGGCTGTCTGCGGACGGCTCAAGAGTGACTACGATTATTCCATCAAAATTGTTTATAACAACTTCCCATGGCCTGCCCCTACGGATCAACAGAGGGCTAAGATCGAACAGACCGCCCAAGCCATTCTGGATGCCCGCGCCCTCTACCCGGACGCCAGCCTTGCCGATCTCTATGACGAGACAACCATGCCCCCGGAGTTGCGGAAGGCCCACCAGCAGAATGACAAGGCTGTGATGATTGCCTACGGCTTTTGGGGCAAGCTGAACTCCGAGCCAGCTTGCGTGTCGGAGTTGATGAAGATGTACCAGAGATTAACCGAAAACTGATAACCGGAGCCATACCAAAGCGGCGTGAACAGGAGACTTGTTCACGCCGCTTTTTTGCGCTCTCGTTTGTCCCAGCCGGGGCCGTTTCTTTCCCCTGCTGGTAAACCCATAACAATACCCAAGGCCGTCCATTCCCCCCGCTGCTCCCCGCCCGTGCGGGTGGCTCTGTGAGGTCTGGACGGTCTTTCGTGTGAAAGGAGATTTATGCCCGATAAGACAACTGCCAGCACCGCCCCGGAGGCGGACAACGATACCAGCAGGGAGATTGAACCTATCCCCCTGCCTGTGGCGGAGGGTGGCAACGCTCCACCCGCCCCGGACGCTCCGCCGCCCTCTATGGTGCGGAAGATAGGCGGCACTATCTTTGAAGTGTCGTTTCATTTCAGCACCACCAGCCAGGAAACCATGACCGACAAAATCAACCGTCTTATCCGCCGGGAACTTGACCCTGCCTAAAATTTTTTTGAATTTCCGCACAACCTCCTTGACAAATTGAGCGAAAAGGCACCGTCTTGGAAGAATGTGGCAATATGTTGCAGCGCGGCGGATATGAGATCAAGATACTCAACACCATCGACTTCAAGCAGTCCATGCGCTACAACCCCTTCAAATATATCCGCTGTGAAAACGACATTTTGAAGCTGGTGAACTGCATCATGGAGAACACCAAAGGCGAGGACAGCAAAGGTTCCGAAGATTTCTGGGCGAAGGCCGAGGCCCTGTACTATCAGGCGCTGATCGCCTATATCTGGTATGAGGCCCCGGAGGAGGAGATGAACATGACCACCCTGCTGGATATGCTCAACGCCT
>OFFO01001018.1_pt1 | contig 18659 bp, 19 predicted proteins | sample 1521441 | NCBI WGS metagenome assembly OFFO01 (sample SAMEA3504097, study PRJEB24116) | mouse gut metagenome | biome: mouse gut; feature: mouse-associated habitat; material: faeces | place: Denmark | collected 2011
TTTTGCCGCACGAAATCGCTCATTTTTCTTCCATAATAGTTATGAAGCGGGCGAGTGTGTTGCGGTCAACCTTGCATATCTTTGCGATTTTGCGTTTCGAGATGCCTTCTTTGAGAAGTTCACGGATAAGAGTCTCCTTCCCACTCAATTTATACTTATCGGGAGAACTGCGACGGCCTTTGGGACGACCTAGAACAACCCCCTCGGCTTTCTTTCTCGCAAGGGCCTCTTTGGTACGTTGGGAGATAAGATTACGCTCAATTTCAGCAGAGAGTCCGAAAGCGAAGGCAAGAACCTTGCTTTGGATGTCATCACCGAGACGATAATTATCTTTTATAGTCCACACCTTAGCCTCCTTAGTCATGCAGATATTTAGAATCTCCATAATCATGAAGAGGTTACGTCCGAGGCGTGAAAGCTCGGCACAGATTATGAGGTCATCTTTTTGGATGCGTTTAAGTAACGCACCAAGTTGACGCTTGTTATAGGCTTTTGTGCCTGATATTGTTTCTTCAATCCAACCATCGATGGACAGATTTTCGCGCTCGCAGAATTTGTTTATCTCGAAACGCTGATTCTCAACAGTCTGTTTGTCAGAACTAACTCTAATGTATCCGTATGTCATTATTATATAGCGAAATTTTCATATATTCTCACTATAATATATGACTATGGCCTATGAGCTTTTGGGAATTTTCTTGGAGGCTTCGCCTTGTTCAGTGCGTTTTGCTATATGATTTCAAGCAAGCCGAAGTGGACTTATGCTCCTGCGTAACAACATTATCATGACTATGACTACGAAGATTATCTGGAGTTAGGTGCGGATAAGACAGAATTAACTGCTTAGAGTAGTGGGAAAATATACAAGATGAACTTGATGGCCTACACGATGACTTAGACGACCTCGAACTCAATCGCGACCGACACAATGACTGGTAATTTTATGGAATTTGGTTATTCTTTTATCATTCCTTTTTTATAGCTAACGCATTGATGTCTGATAGCAATTTATAAACGATAGCTCTTGATTTATCATAGTCCTTGGAGACAAAAAGTTCATAACTTAGGTCAACCCAATCTTTTGCCACTTCTTTTTCGTCATCAGAGTTGTTCGACCAGACAATACCAAGTTTAGCAAATTCTGTCAAAAATTTAGCAGAATTCTCAGATGTTGGATTATCATTGTATTTCTTGACAGCATCTGCAACTTTTGCACGTTGCTCTATATCTTTGTATTCATTCTCTTTCATATATTGTTCGTTTTTGCTGATTATTCGATATTGTTGAAGCGGGATTGGAGAGCGGAGAGTCTGGCAATGAGGACATCGAAGGGTAGTTTGTCACCGTAAATCATGGTTGACATCATGGCTTCGTAGTCCGCTCGCATCTTGTCGAGGATTTCACCGGTGGGACAGAATGAAATTGTTGCCGGGCGATTGAGGTCATAATTGACTCCGCCAACGTGGTAAAAGCGGCGGCGATGTTCAATGATTTCGTGATATAGCGGCATATCTTCGAGTGCCAATGATGCGAAGTGTGTATCCATAAGTCGTTCCAAATCGTAGAGGTGGCGGCTCATGCGTTCAGTACGTGGGGCGCGTCGTTGATATTCTTCGTTGAGCAAGAAAGCTTTTTCGAGAAAGGTGCGGGTTGGAGTTATTGTTGGAATATCGGCAACAGTCTCATCATCAACTTCTGGAAACGCCTCGCCTACGAGTGATGATATACGCTTGACCTCAAATGGTTCTTTCATCGAAAGACAACTTATTTCAACCTTTACCACCGGACGCACGTAGGTGTCGGAGCTAACACTGACAGGATAGTATATTTCTATGATCACCGGATCGCTGTCATGGTCAATCGAAGAGCCGTCTTTCTTCGTCGTAATTGGCACGACCTTACATTCGCCAAGTCCCGACTCTACAAGCTTCGCTTTCAACTCATCGGCAAAATCGCCAAGAATGTAATCACGGTTGGCAATACGCAGATTCTTCACCTGATTATTAGTTCCTGCTTTTGCGCAATCCTTACCAAGTTCGTTGAGATAAAAATCACGGTAAAGAGCGATGTCAATGTCTTCTGAAAAGCGGTCAATCAGGTTCCACCCTTTGCTCAAGCTTGTACCGCCTTTGAAGAACATATATTTTGCCGGCGAAAGAGAGAACAGCACTTTGAGAATGGCTGTCACCCACCAGTCTTTTTCCACAGCACCAACCGTGATATTCTTTTCCTTTGCGATAAAATATGTCGAGTCCTGCTTGTCTCTGTCAGACAAATCAATCCATCTGCTCATGCTGTCTAATCCTTTCTTTGGTTTGTGTAATAAGGTTTCTAATCCATAACGGTGCAAGTTTTACATCGTCTTGCCACGTATCATCTTCCGGGTGTTCTTTCAAAACGCCATAGAGATTGTCAAGAGTTGCATCATCCACATCATCTTTCCCTATAGACTTTAGTGCAAGAACGAGGATAGGCATGATTTCTCCCTTGTATGCAAATGTCTTGGGAACGCTATGCTTAAGAGTCAATGTCCTATTGTCAATTTTTAATTTTCGAGGAGTACCGGAAGTGAGATAGACCGCATTCATCGGCACTTGTGTAGAAAATCCCAAGTAATTCTCGGCAGTTGGCCCACTTGGCAAAATTCGAGAGGCATCCCTTTTCGCGATTGTCTTGGCAATCTCATACATGGTAGGCATTACCAGTCCAAATCTTGTCTGCCTGGGTTTTACATAAATGCCGAACGCAACTCTGACAAGCTTGCCCTCTTTTTCCAATTCAGCAAGAATATTGGAAGCATGCCGAGTATCAATTGGCAAAAAACTATCTGGCAAGAAGATAGTTCCCTTCCTGCTTCTGTTTATCTTGTCAATTATGGTTTGCTTTTGCTCCATACTCAGAAGTTAGAATGAAAATAAACACTTTATTTTCATTTTTAATCTGCGCAAAATTACTACTTTATTTCCAAATTTACAAATAATTACAGCGCAATCATTCTAAATTCACATCTTGAATTAATCACCGCTGAGATATTGGGTTTGGTTCGGGCAATACGTATATGCCCGTTAAACCATAAACCGATATATAGTACTGGGGAAAAGAAAAAAACTGAAGCGTTATCCCAAAGATGGCACGATGAATATTTTCTCATTGAACGATTGCATCATTGCCGGTATAACATGTGAGCTGTCAGATAATAATTTGGTCAATACATTATTTTTAACTAAATTTGCAAATAGCATCAAAGGATTCAAATATGCCAACAAAATAATGTAGATACAGAAATAGAACGCATCAACAGATTAAAGGTAGGTATGGTGGCATAACTGACGGACAAATTCTCAATAAGAATATGGTGGAGAACTGTATACCGATGTCTTCGCCAACTATGACCTTGGACCAATACTCAGTATTCCTTATTGAGATACGCAAACTCATAGCCAAACGTCTTAAGGAGTTTTACTTCTCGTTGTAATTAAGAATCCTAAAAAGAGCAATATTATGACCATCGAAGATATACAGGCATTGGTGGCTGCGGATGAGTCGCGGACTCTGGAGCTGAAGAAGAGTACCGGCGAGCTGAAGGACGGTATGCAATCGGCGTGTGCTTTTCTGAACACGGAGGGTGGATGGCTGATTTTCGGAGTGGCACCTAAGTCGCTGAAGATTGTCGGGCAATATATAAATTCAAATTGATTATGGCATTACCAATCAATATAGAGGATTTGCTCAATAAGCGCAAAGTGGAATCTACCCGGATTGAATTCAAAGCCGGATGGAATCCCGACAAGATATATCATACTATCTGCGCTTTCGCCACTGATTTGGAAAACATCGGGGGAGGATACATCCTTGTCGGTGTTGAGGAGGAAAATGGAATTGCAAAACGTCCCGTAAAAGGCCTTGATGAGGCTGAAATTGATGGTATATTGAAGGACATGGTTGGTTATGATGCCAAGATATCTCCTGCATATATGTCTAAGGTTTCTCCGGAGATTGTGGATGGAAAGACAATTCTTGTGATATGGGCTCCAGCAGGAAGTAATCGACCATATTCAGTAATGGAAAGTGTCGTAGCTAAAAAATCAGTGCCTAAATTCTATGTCAGGAGCAAATCTTCAACCATTGAGGCAAAAGGTGAAATTCTCGATCAGGTACGGGAGTTAGCAAACCGCATTCCTTTTGATGAGAGAGGCAATACATCAGCTACTATAGAAGACCTTTCAGCATTGTTGGTTTATGAGCATTTGAAGTCAGTTAAAAGCAAATTGGCGGATGATTTTATGAGTAGACCTCTTGTTGAGATTCTTGACGAGATGGATTTGTTGACCGGCCCGACTGAAAACCGACAGATAAAGAATGTAGCTGTAATGATGTTCTGTGAGCATCCTGAGAGATTCTTTCCCGTCACTCAAGTTGATATTGTGATATTTCCGGAGGGAAGCATCGAGAATCCTGATGTAATGATTGAAGTGCCAAAGATAGTTGGTCCAGTACCTAAAATGATTCGGGAGACTTTATCTTATTTACGCACAAATGTCATCAAGAAAAGAATTGCAAAACCGAACGACACAGAAAAATCAGATAAAACGTATAACTATCCTTATCAGGCTTTTGAGGAAGCTGTTGTAAATGCACTTTATCATCGCGATTATCAGGAGCGAGAACCGGTTGAGATAACGGTTGAACCTACACATATTGACATTCTCAGTTATGCCGGTTCGGACCGTTCGATAAGCGCAGAGTCAATAAAAGCAGCCAAGAAACTGAAAGCCAGGCGTTACCGTAACCGCAGACTCGGAGATTTCCTAAAGGAGCTGGATCTGACAGAGGGAAGGGCAACTGGAATTCCAACCATTCAAAAGGCTTTAAAAGAAAATGGATCATCGCCTGCTGTTATAGAGACCGATGATGACAGAACATATTTTCTCATGACAATTCCTGGTCGTGAAGATATGGTCAATGTAGCCACATTGCCGATGGATGACAATGAGAAAAAGAACTTTGACGATAGACTTTTACAAATACTTGGGCAATCATTTGTAAAAGTTCAAGAAGCTGTATATCAAAGCAGTATCATCGACAAACTTCGACTTTTACAAATACTTGAACAGCTATCTGTAAAAGTCTGGGATAAGTCAAAGAAGTCTGTAAACAAGGGGATATATAGCCAATATGTGATTGAACTGATAGAACATCTCAAATCGGATCCATCAACCATTAAAGCTTTAGCTGAGTCTCTAAAATGGAATGACACGACTGAACTGAGAAGAAAGTTTATCAACCCGTTAATAGAGTTAGGCTATATAACCATGACAATGCCTGACAAACCTACAAGTTCTAAACAAGAATATAAACTTACCAAGGTAGGCAATTCATTATTTGAATAAAATATTATGACAATCGACGATATACGGGCATTAGTGGCGGCGGATGATACAGAAAAGACTCAAGCACAGAACTTAGGGGATGATTCCGGCCCAAGCACCCCCTAAGCACGACCCAAGTACTATAGAAAGTACCATAGAAACCACTCCGAGTGCTATAGAAAGTGCTATAGAAAGAATATTGAGTTCTACAGATTTTGCAAATAGTTCTACGGAACGGAAAATTATTAATCTGTTAAGAGTGGATCCTTCCCTTACATTAGATAAACTTTTCCCACTTCTAAATCTGTCTCGGAATGGCGTTCAAAAGGCAATCGAGCGGCTAAAAGAGAGCGGCGCACTTTCCAGAGAGGGCTCGACTAAGTCAGGCAAGTGGATTGTCAATAATGATTTTTAACAGGCAAAATGTGCGAAATCATGTGGAAATCCGTTATATTTGCAGTGACAAGAAGAGCATCATGTGCCGATTGACATTTTGAAGTCGAAGCCGGACACAAACTGCGGAAGAACGCGGAAGGCGATACAAGGCTCAAACGTTGGACTTGGCGAAGATGACCGTTGCAAATCATTGATATAAAGGATATTCCCGAAGTGTTTTTCCAAGTGGGACCACCTCTTAAAATCTCCAATCATTTGAAATTCAAATGATTGGAGATTTTATTTTGTAAGAATTGTCCAGGGATTGTCCACCAAATTGATTTCTGAACACATCTGATATTACGGCACGGTATGAGATCTTCAAAGTAAACTGCGCCCTCTGATTCAGTTTCGGCAGGATATTCCGTGCAACCATCTTCTCCGCAAGAAGATTATTCAGAATCGTTCTTTTTCGGAATTGGCTGCACCGCGACCTTTGAAGCGAGAACGAGCGGCATTGAAATTGTAGCGAATAGTCAGCGATAAGTCGCGAGTGTCATATAACTTATTCACACTTACTGCGCTCAGAGCATCGTATTGAGTCATCTGCTGGCGATAGGTGTTGAACAGATCGTTAAGTTGAAGTTTTACGCTCCATGTATCGTTGGCAAAAGATTTGTATAATCCGAGGTCGCAGTTCCAACGACTTTTGAGATACACGTTATCCCCATTGCCGGATGTCTGGGCTGAAAAATCTACATTGAGCCACATATCCCATGGCAGATGGATTGCATTATTGAATCGGAAAATCCCGAAAGGCTTGTTCAACTTCATCTCCGTGCCATTGTGCATCAACTTGAAATCCTGAGCAATGATGCCTGCCATAAACGTCGGTCGCCAGATTGTGAAGTAGCATGGTGAGTAGTTGGCGAAGGCCTCAAAGGTATTGTATCGGGGCATATTCTCCATTTTCAACAATGTCATGGCAGGGTTACCGGGATAAGGCGTTGTCTGCCACATAAAGTAATTTTTCGTGGAATAGTAAGTCAGTTCAACAACAAGATCACGCCATGAACCTGACAATGAGACATAGTCTCGATAAATTGGTTTCAAATTAGGATTGCCGGACTCATAGCTGTATCTGTCAAGGTATCTTACGGCGCTGCTCAGTTGCTCAAAAGCGGGACGTGAGGTTTTACGCATATAAGAAAGATTGGTTGATACATTCCCTATTGGAAGGGACAAGGAGGCACTGGGCGCAAGATTATGGTATCGACGGCTTTGATCATCTTTCTTCTCACCCCAAAGAAAATATCGGGAATCGGTATATTCCCAACGAAGACCTGCTGAAACTGACAGTTTCCCGAATGTCTGTGATATTTCAGCGAATAATGCCGATGTGGTTTCCTTGATTTTAGTATCGTTGTCGGTGATGAAATCGACATCTGCCAGATACAGGTCATTGCGGTAAATATCGCTGACCTCTGTACCTAAACGCAATTCTCCTTTCCATACCGGGAATGAAGCGGTTAAATTTCCGGCCAATAGTATGTTGGCAACATCGTTATAAGTAAAAAATACACGTTCCGGGTTGAATGTAGATGTTTCTGTTTCATTTGTTGTACGGTTGTTTATCTGCCACATGGCATCAAAGTTGGCGCTCAATTGCCATTTACCTAATGTTCCTGTATAATATGCACTAAGCAGGTGTTGACGGTTGCGTCTATGATTAGTGCCGTTGTATTTGAGCTCATCTTCAAGAACGGAGCTGAGGAGTCTTGATGTGAACGATGTACTTGTACCGTAGGCTGGGCGATATGCAAAATCATAATAGAAACCTGCGTACTGATTGCTCAAATTATAGTTGACGCCAATTCTACCCTCATACACAGGATATTTTGTAAAGTCCTTTCCACTGCTGCGTTGTGACACTAAGCCGGATTGAAGATATTGGGTAGTGTTATTTTCATAGCAGGGGCGCTCACGGTAGTTCTCGTAATTCAGCATACCGAAGAAATCGAATGCGTTCTTTCGGAAATTGAAATTGACTTGCTCAAATAGATATGCATAGTGCTTGTAACCTAATGTTGTACGATCATTAAAAGAGAAGCCCTCGCCTACGGGAACAATTGTCGTAATTCTTATGACGGCATTGACTGATGAGTCGTAACGGGCGCCGGGCGATGTCACTACATCAACGCTTTTGATGTCTGAAGATGAGAGTTGGTCAAGTTCCGACTGGTCGCGAACCTGACGACCATTTATATAAACGATCGGAGTGCCTTTGCCGAGGACTTCAAGTTGTGAACCGGTCTTGGAAACGAAGGGCATTTTGCCAAGTACATCAAGAGCCGTCCCGGTATTTGCGAGGTAAGTACCCGAAATTTCAACTTGTAATCCGTCCGTCTTTAACTTTGCAACAGGGCGAGAACCTTTCACTACGATTTCGCCTAATTCATACGAATCCGGAGTAAGCCGTATCAACCCGAGATTACCATGAGGATTGGTGATTATGGTTTCCTCATATCCTATTACGAAGATACGGAGGACACAATAGTTATTGGAGTCAGTTACCGAGAATTTACCGTCAGCATCTGTAACCGTGCCATCTACAATAGTGGAATCGTTAAGGGTCAGCAATGTGATGTTTGCAAAATCCAATGGAGAACCGGACTCGTCAACTACAGTTCCTGTGATAGGTTCAGATGCCGCAAAAAGGGTGTGAGCGGTGAGGCAGAGCATAAGCCCTGCCATTAAATGTTTTAATGACATATTATTATGGAATTTTATTGATTACTAAAGACCTCCGATTACAATCCAACCTCCCTGACGACTTTTCTGCAAAGCGAGGTTGTGTTGTTTCCGCGTCCCATTCGGCAATCGCAGAGTGTATGGAACAAATGTAGTACCCTCATTGCCGGAGGTAAAAGATTTACCAACCGATAAAAGGACAGAGCCTTTCAGGTCTTGTTCATACATGCCGTTTTTTATATTTTCGTCAACAGCGTTGTCAATGATCGACAGATTCCATGTTTCCAAAGCATTGAGGAAAGCAGATGCCGCTTCGGTGGCAGTAAGCCCGGTTAAGCCTTGCAACGAATTATGTGGCATGTCAATGAATTTTATGCCGGAAGGTAGTGCCAACAGCCTTGTATGTGGTTGACCATAGGCTATATTTGTTATCTTCAAAACCAGGGTCTCTCTCTTTCCATTTAATACGCTGACCGTTGCAGATTTGAGATGCTTGGTGTCAGCATCAATCACATAGCGGCGGATATTTTCAGATTCGGCGATTGAGGCATTCAGCATATATGGATTGCTGAAATTACCTTGTGGCTGGGAGTGTAGGGTGAGAATAATCTCACCATTCTTTTTATCTACATCATAATGAGCATCACTATTATTGATGCAATTCTGTAATTCAGATTCAAGAATTTTTTCTGGAGTGAGTAATATGGCCATCTCACCAAGCAGTTCCCCGGGATCCGCATTATCAGCGCGCCAACCGATATTGAGTTGATCAATCCAATTGTATATGACGTTACTATTACCGGCTGCGGCTCGACCACCCTTGTCAATACGCCAAGTCAAAGTAGTGTCTGATTTAGCCACCGAAATTTTATGCGGAATGAAATCTTCAGATATATTGATGTAACTGAAATTTTCCATGGGGCGTGTTCTTACTTCCACAGTCATTTCAATTCCTTGTGTATTAAGGAGCGCAGTCAGAGTCTCGGTCAGAATCTCTTTTGCAGACATTCCCGTAGGGATAAGAATCAATATCAAGACTGCGGCTGCCACGCACGAAGCTCCTACTCCCCATAACCATCGGAAAGGTTTCCTTTGGCGGGTGCAAGAATCAAGAGTAGAATCTATTCTATGGCGCAATTCATCAGATGCCGCAAAGTCACGGCGAGGTTTCAGCATATCTTTTATGTCTTTGTATTCATCCATGACTATTGATTTTTAAGATATTGTTTTCTTAATTTATCCATTCCCGACTTGAATCGGGATTTGACGGTAGATACCGGGGTCGAGAGTATCTGACTTATTTCCACAAACGAGAGTTCGTCCATCACATTCATTCTGACCACTTCTGCCTCTCTTTCGGGAAGCTTTTCAAGTAGACCGTTCAGGCGCTCTATCTCCTCCATGTCTAACTCATCTTCATTTGACGTGTCGGGGATTCCATTGTCTGCCTCAGAGAGCGGTCGAATATTCCGGTCACTGAGATTAAAATCCTTGCTGAGATTATAGACAATTCGGAACAGATACATCCTGATGCTGTCTTGTTTGATTTTGGCAATATCTGCTTCCAAAATCCTCTTGACAGCCTCATGCACCACGTCCTCGGCATACGTTTTACTGCCTATGCGAATGGTTGCGAAGCGCACAAGGTAATTAAGATTTGCGTCAATCACCTCGCCAAGCATTTTCCGAGTCTGTATGTCGATCTGTTTCTTCAATGCTTTATCGTTTGTTTCTATAGTAAAGACTGAAATCTCTCCAAATCGACGAAAAATAAATGTTAAAAAATGTGATAGAGCATGAAATAAGGATTCTTCTAAACGATAAATCCGCATTTCAAGAACTAATGCTCGAAATGCGGATAATGCAGAAATTTCATATACCGTCTGCGTCAGTTTAATTCTGCCCCGACTTGGGGCAGTTTTGCGCAGTCTATTTGCCATTGTCAGGAATCAGCCTATCACTTACTTCCTGATTGAAACTCTTTATCTCATCGTTGATAAGTTGTTTCAACTCGTTTTTAGGAATAATTAGTTTGTAATCGGCTACACCTATCGGTTTTGTGAATCCGTCCAATGCCAGCTCAACCTCAACATTGTCTTTCTCCGCACATAGGATGATGCCAATCGACGGATTCTCATCATCTCTTTTTTCAAGTTTGTCGAGTAGGGAGAGGTACAGATTCATCTTACCCACATATTCTGCCTGAAACTCAGATATTTTAAGGTCAATAGCGACCAATGAACGCAGACCTCTGTGGAAAAACAGCATATCAACCTTATGTTCTTTGCCTCGATAGTTTAATACATGCTGGTTACCGATGTAAGTGAAGCCTTGTCCTAATTCCAAAAGGAATTGTTTGATTTTCTCAACGAGCCGCTTTTCCAGTTCCAATTCAAGTATCGGCTCAGTAACGCCAAGAAATCCCATGTTATATGTATCCTTAAACACTTCATTGGCATATGCAGCCTGTGCATCCGGGAGAACAAGAGCGAAATTGTTGCTTCCATTGGAAGATGTCTGAGACTTGTGCATCTCCAATTTGATAGCATTTACCATTAAATCTCGTCCCCAGCCTTTCGCTATGGTCTGTTGTGAATAATAAAGAATCGCCTCGTCGTCATCGCCAAGCATGGATATTAACTTGTTAATGTTCCACCACGGCAAAACTGCGACAGCCTGTCGCAGTTTTGAATCTGAAATATGGAACCTTGTGTAGAAACGCTTCATGTCCCATAGATTACGCTCTGACATCCCCATATCAGGATACCGTTGTTTCAAATCTATGGAAAGATGTTTTACTACGGCACTGCCATGTTTGTTCTCCAATTTGCGCTCATAAAGAAGTTTGCCGATATTCCAGTGCATTTCATTGGACGACGCTACGACCTCACGAGCAATTTTTGTACGAGCCGTCTCAATAACTGCGACAGCCTGTCGCAGTATTTCATTATATTCTGATTCGCTTGAAAGCGAGATTACTGTTTCCATATTCAAAATTAGCAAATTATTCTGATTCTCAGAAATTAATCTCCATCAATCAAGGAGATTGACGAATTCTTTATTGATGTCCTCATCAATGTCTCGGTAGCGGGCGAAGGCCTTGCTATTTTCCGTGGCCGGCGGATTTCTTGGAGTTCCCTTTTGAGGAGGGGCGCTGCGACAGGATCGGGAGGGACAGGTTGTAGCGCAATGTCAGATAGCGCAGCAGGATTATCGTCGCCGCACAGCTCAGTGGAGCCACATAGGCGGCTGTTGTCGAGGCGTACATCAGCCAATATACCAGCCCTCCGGCCAGACAGGCAGTTGCGTATATATCCTTACGAAATACGAGCGGCACCTCGTTGATCAATATGTCGCGCAGAACTCCTCCGAAGGCTCCGGTAATCACCCCCATGATAATCGCCACCCACATCTCCAGCCCAATCGCAAGCGTCTTGTCGATACCAATCACACAGAACATCGCCAGACCGATACTGTCGAAAATAAAAAGCATCCTGTCCTTGCTCACAAGCAGGTTACGGAATACGAGCACGGCCAGCAACGACAGACCCGTCACTCCCAGATACCACCAGTTGTGCATCCAGAAGACAGGTATATCGAGTAGTATGTCGCGCAGCGTTCCTCCTCCTATCGCCGTCACCAATCCCACTATATATGCGCCAAACCAGTCGAAATTCTTCGTCGCGGCAAGACGTATGCCGGAGATGGCGCAGGCTATCGTGCCTATCACCTCCAGTATAAAGGAAAGTGTATCTTCCATATCCCTGTTATCTTTTTTTACCTATTCCTTATAACTATATAACTATAATTCAACATTACTGCGTGCCGGTAATTTCTTACCGCACTATAGTTTTACCTGTTTACCTATCAGAGCGAGTGCAAAGTTACAAATTTTTCCGTAATTTTGCGAATATGAAGATAGGGAGAATGTTCTGGCACAATCACGCCGCTGATGAGGCCGATAAGGAATCAATCCTGAGATGCTGAATCTTCTTCACACGAACAAATTGCAGATGGTATCCGTTACTCATGTAAAGAAACCTTCAAGTAGCTGTTTAAATTAAATGGGTACTTAGGTATTACTGGCAGAGATTCGATAAGTGCTGTTACATATGCCGTTCCAGTTTATGAGAAAGTGTAGTCAATACATCTGTAGCTCTTATACAAATCTCAGCCGGATAACACACAAACTCAATCAAAAATGTTCAACATGTTTAAATCTACAATGATTGCCGGTGCGGGTGGATTCTTAGGCACTTGTCTGCGGTTCCTTTCGGATAAGTTGGGAGCTGCGATCTGCCACCTCTCTTTTCCACTGGGCACATTCATGGCCAATATGGTCGGATGTATTATAATCGGCATGCTTTACGGCTATCTCAATAAGACAGGGAAACTTAGCAAGACCGCAAACCTGCTTTGGATAACAGGCTTCTGCGGTGGACTGACAACATTCTCCTCCTTCTCCGACGACATGATCTCACTTCTTGAGAAAGGCGATGCCGGAATGTTTGTATTCTACATGGTCACGAGCCTTGTGTTCGGTATCGCCATGGTTGCCTTGGGCGCTGCCTGCATACACAAACCTGCTGCAAAAACTCAAAATGCTTAACCCCATTAAATATTGAATGTTATGATTATCCAGTATATGCTTATTGCAGGGTTAGGCGGTTTTGCCGGCACCTGCGGCCGATACCTCACCGGCGTTGCCGGAAAGAAGCTCTTCGGAGACAAATATCCCGCCGGGACCTTTGCGGTCAATGTGATCGGATGTTTTATAATCGGTATTTTCGTGGGTCTCTGGACGCGCCATGACATGAGCCCTTGGGTCAACGCTCTCCTTATCTCAGGTTTCTGCGGAGGCTTCACCACATTCTCCTCATTCAGCCACGACAGTTTCGCGATGATCCAGAAAGGTTAATGGTTGAAATTCATCTGCTATATCGTTCCATCCGTGGCGCTTGGCCTTCTTATGGTATGGCTCGGCATCAAATTCGTGGCCTGATTCAGCATCGATTCGTCATCAACATATAATGAGGGTGTATCATAAATCAGTTTATGGTGCACCCTCTTGCCGTAGGTACTATTGTCAAAACATGAAACGACCAAGGGAAATGGATAAATTTGAACCCGAATGAATCCGATTGAACCGATATGAACCGCAATGAATTAAGAGAAACTTGCTAACTTTGCTCCGAGTCAGATTTAGCGTTTTTACATCGCCAAACAAATATCATAAGAATATGGAAAGAAAGAGATGCCCTTATTGCGGAGAAGAGATCTCTGCAACAGCGAAGAAGTGTAGATTCTGTGGAGAGTGGCTGGAATCTACCGGGAGTCCCGTGACCATCAGCAACCCCTCCCCCGCTCCCTCCCCCGCTCCCGCTCCTGCCCCCGCCACGGCAACTGTGGAGGCACCACTAACGGATCTGGACTGTCATTCAACTTCTTTCTTCAGCGCCTACTTCTTGAAGCCATACCTCCGGCAATATGCCGATTTCAAAGGCTGCACAAGCCGCAGGTCTTTCTGGCTCAGCTATGTCGCCACAATGATTCTCAGTCTCGGTTTATGCGGACTTGTCCTTTCTCTGTCATCGTTGGGCACGGGAGCATTAATGGCCGGATGCATCATCAGCGGAATTACCGGTCTGGCGATACTGGTGCCTGGATTGGCGTTATGCGTTCGGCGTCTTCGCGATGCCGGCAAGAATCCTTGGCTGATTCTTCTTGCGCTTATACCAGTTGTCGGATCTGTAATCCTTTTGATTTTCTTCTGCCAGAAGTCAAGACATGAGGACGCTGATGAAAAAGCACGTTGGCTGACATCCGACTGGATAGTGACCGGTATCTGCTCGTTGCTTATGCTGTCTGGAATAATCTTACCTTTCACCGCTGCCGGGACATATCATGATCTTTCAAGTTATGATATTGACAACATAGCAGCCGACGATGACATTTATGGCCTGCCCGATGATGAGGATGCCGATAATGACGAAGTCGTGGAAGTGGAAGAGGCGGCCTACGGTCATGGTTACGGTCAATACAAAAATGCCGATGATAACGGTGAATATGGAGTCAGCCATCAGAGTATAATGGGTTATGTCATTGCTGCCAACGGCAAGGAATATCCTTTCCGGATAACATTTGATGCAAGTGGACACTCCATCTACAACGCAAGATATATCAACATCAACTACAAAGCGGAAACCGACCTGACCACCGCAAGAATTGATGGTGAAGAGTACTTTTTCTCCGGGAAAATCAACGGGGACAATATGCAGATCCGGTTCTCCTCAAACTATCCATACAAGGGAACCATGATGGTCGGAGGAAATATCTCGGAAATAAGGATGGAACTGTAAGGCAGGTTCATCGCGGTCTTGTCGTCAGAGGCGGGATTTGTCATCGTTGGCTTGAGTTGGAGTTTTATGCTCCAGGTGTCTATTGCAAAGGATTTGTATAATCCGAGGTCGCAGTTCCAGTGACTTTTGTTGGGTGAATTTCGCAGTCTAAAAAAATTATTTCACTGATTATCAATTAATAATCAAAAAGAGTACACGAAATAGTACAAACTTGTGAGCTCATTACTTGCACAGTAAAAATGCGACCGCTAATTTTGCAGACCTTAAAACAGCAAGACTCACACCCGTTAAGATGGCCACCGGAATGGCAACCTTAACATATACACATACAAACCTACAAAAACTTTTTAAACGATGACAACAAACATTTTCAAGAACGCATGGAAGCTCATGAGCCTCCTTCTGCTTCTCCCTGCCGTGACACTCTCATCATGTAGCGATGACAATGACGAACCCGAAGCCGGATCTTCGTCCAAGTACAAGGAGGTAATAATTGAATACTCAGCATCGGTCGGAAATGGCTACGCAGATTTCTGGGACGTTGAGGTAACATACACCACGCCCGGTGGAAATACCGAGACTCAGAAACTCGACACCGACTTCAATACGACTTACCGTCTGAATCCGGCTGACGAAATACCCACCACATATGTGCTCAACATCACAGCAAAACCTGATGCCGACGCACCACAGCCTAACGATGACGAGATATATTCACTGGCACACTCCTACCAGTTCACAGCATACGGCGTGACAGAATCAGGTTCAAAGGAACTCATCGGCGGCAACATCATTGCCACTGAAAGCACCTCAAGCACCGACGGCGCACATATCAAGGCAGCCATGGGCACGACAAGACAACTCGTTGACCACACTTACACAATTCAGCTCTGATATATCACTTTATCTTTTTATCTTTGCAGCATCAAACCCTGACTATATCAATGTCAGATTTGATGCTGCATTTTTTATGGAGCCATAGAAGTGGGAGATGTCGGTGTTTTTTCATATCTTTGCAGCGACATAACGAAAGTTGTGACTGACAGATTACAAATGGTGACAATCGCTAAAGACTGTATTTATGTGGAAACAAATTGAATTTACCCTTCGTCCCCGCAAGAACGGCTTTCATCTCGTCACAGATGAGATTCTGGAAAATTTACCGGATTTGCCCACGGTCGGACTGCTAAATCTTTTCATCAAGCATACTTCGGCTGCCTTGACTATCAACGAGAATGCCGACCCTGACGTAAGGGTTGACATGAAGAATATTTTCGACCGATTGGTGAAGGAACGCGAACCATACTATACGCATACCATGGAAGGCGACGATGACATGCCTGCCCACGCCAAGGCATCAATTATCGGTCCATCGCTCACGATACCCATTTCCAACGCCCGGTTGAACCTCGGCATATGGCAAGGAATATATCTTTGTGAATTTCGCGACCATGGCGGACCAAGAAGAATTATAGCGACCGTAACCGGAGAATAACCCGGCATAACAAACGGCATCATCCATAATCATTTGTGAATGATGCCGTTTCTGTATTTAAAATCTTTGACTTAGATGTAGCCGTATCAACGTCGTATTTTGCCTGTTCTCTGTCCTGAACCATTTATCGCTTTCACAATGTAGATTCCGCTATCCAATGACCTCAAGGAGACAGAATCCGCATCACCGCTCATAACAACCGCGCCCGCCATATCGCAGATGGCCCAGCGGTCGGTCGAGATGAATTCAACACGGTCGGAACTAATCTTGATCTCCGGCAGAGACTCACCGGCGACATTGTCAATGCCCGACCAAATCTCATGCGGATATTCATAGCTTGTGGTCATCACATTGTTGTTTACCGTGTAATTTACTGTCACGTTCATCTTGCCGTCGGTAAACTCCGCCTCGTCAGCCACCCATCGCCCGTCGCGGTACTCGGCATCTATCCCCTCTATCACAACACCTTTTATCTTGACTTCAGGCATGAGTGACTTTACTTCAACAGCTTTATCATCCTGATAAGTGGTATAGGAATACATCGGTTCAACCGAATCGCTCGTCCACGCTGCATACTTCGCCTCGGTACGTCCCGGCACACATATACGTTTCCAGCCTGAGCCCAGTTCCTGTTCCGGCGAAGTCATGGACATGTATAACGATATGTTGGAAGATTCTGAGTATTTTGTCTGAAGGTAAAGGCCGCTCACATTCTTGTTGTTGATTACAATCTGAGCATCGTCGTGGATAAGCGGGATATTCCAGTACATAAGTTCAGATTCAAGAATCCCCTCAGGAAAGTAAACCCTCACAAGATTCTCGCAATCTGAGAATGTGGATGGATAATAGTTCTTCACACCCATCATCGAAATGGCAAGCAGCCCGCTACCGGCAAAGCATGACTGGCCAAGATGTGCGGTAGTGGCCTTAAGGCTCACTTTTGTAAGATTCCGGCAGTCCATGAAACAACCTCCCGGTATTCGGCTTATTCCCGACGGCCAGTTCACTGTGGTGAGTCCCGAACCGGCAAACTGATAACCCATAACATCGTCATCGAACGCCTCGACCGAAGCAAACGGGAAAACAGTCAGACTTTCGCAACCGGCGAACGCACGTGCTGATATTCTCTTCACTTTCATCTTCGAGGTCAGAGGGAAAGCTGAAAGACTGCGGCATTTTTCAAATGCACCCCAGGATATGTCAACTTTCTTTACCGAACTTTCAAAGTTGATGGTCTCAAGCGCATCGCATCCATAAAAGGCAAAACTACTGATGCTCAGGTTACCGTCGGAATTTCCAGATAGGGTGATGCTTTTCAGATTCCGGCATCCCTGAAAACATCCGGAGGCAATCTTGTAGGGCGTATGTGGAGCGGTTATGGTCTCGATGGTGGAGTTCATGAAAACTCTTTCCTTGGCATAATCATCCATCGACGCGGGTATCACGACCTCACGCACCTGAGCCTCGCAGAACGCCCCCGAACCCATGTAGCGGTAATTGTCGGCTATAGTGAAAACATCATACTTCACTCCCGGACAGACACCAACAAATGTATTGGCGTAGTATAGTCCTCCGTCGGCCGTCTGATGATAGTTTTTACTTGCGCTCAGGTCAAGACTCTCGATTGTGTGGTTGCCGAACTGCCAGCAATTGCTCAATGTCTGTTCCCCACTGATGTGGAGTTTCTTCAGATAACGGTTTGAAGCGAAAGCACCCTTCCCCACATACGATATATAGGTCGGCACCACATAAACCGGCTCCTGCACCCCCGAGGGATAACGGAACAGCTTCCAGCGGCTTTCCTCGTAGCCTGTATCCTCGATCAGACATCCGTTCTCGGCCTTGAAGTTCTTGTTTCCCTCCGCCACGGTATAACTGACTATATCGGGACAGCCAAGGAACTCGTTGCTGCCGATGAATCGGATATTGGCCGGTATGTGTACCGAAGTAAGTCCGGGACAATCCAGAATGACCGGGTCATCTCCGTCATGTCCGCTGAAATCCCCGAGACCGACACCGACCACAGCATATGATTTGTTCTCTACCATGATACTGTCTGGAAAAACAAGATTGCCGGAGGGTTTGAAACCTTCGGCCAGACCTGTGATAATAGCCTCCCGCTCCGGATGCCCCGCAAATTGAGTCACCTCATAGATATAGTCACCAACAGTCACAGTCTGGGCATTGGCGGAGGCGACTGTGACCAACAGAGCACCTGCCGCAATTCTGATAATATTCATAGTCGAAACTTTTTTTTGCAAAATTAGGAACATAATCCATATGGCATGCCGAATGAGCCATCTACACAGC
>OFFO01001035.1_pt1 | contig 18181 bp, 18 predicted proteins | sample 1521441 | NCBI WGS metagenome assembly OFFO01 (sample SAMEA3504097, study PRJEB24116) | mouse gut metagenome | biome: mouse gut; feature: mouse-associated habitat; material: faeces | place: Denmark | collected 2011
GCCTTGCCCGGCGAAAAAATTCCTCGCCGCTGGGCATATTGCCAATTTTCAAACGACGCCTAGGCGGTTCCATTATACCCTCCCTCTCGCGCCAAGAACATAGGCGGAGGGGGAGGGCATCTGTTTTGTACATAAAATGAATTATTTTATCTATATACTTGGAGTTCGACAATGTATATAATTGCTGTAGAACGGAAAGGGAACTACAGAGTAAAATTGCACAAAAAACGGGGCGGTATTTTGTCGCATAAGACGAGGTAGACGTCAAAACAGCGGCTTTGGCCGGCGGGAAGAGCGCACCTTGCGCGAATTTAGTCCAATTTGTACAGATTTCGGAGTTGAGGGCAGATGAAACGGCAGCGAACGTGGAAGGAATACCGGGCCATCGACCTGACGCTGCTGGGGCTGGCGCTGGCCGTGTTCGAGTTCATCATCGTCAGGGCCGCCAACTGGTGGTTCCCCGGCCAGCCCTTCACCGTGTCGCTGGCCGCGGCCATCACCTCTATTGTGTACATGCGCTGGGGGGTGTGGGGGGCCATCCACGCGGCGGAGGCAGGGCTGGTGTTCTGCCTGTTTTCCGGGGCAACCCCGGAGCAGTACGTGATCTATTGCGGGGGCAACCTGCTCTCGGTGGCCGCGGTGGCGCTGCTCAAGGCGCTGGGCAAGGAGCGGGTGCGCACGGGGCACCTGTCCCTGGTGTTCCCCCTGCTGGTGCAGGCGCTGATGCAGGCGGGGAGGGCGGCTATGGCCCTTTTGCTGGGGGCCGGGCCGGGGAGCGTGGTGGGCTTTTTCACCACGGACAGCCTCTCCCTCTTATTTACCTTTGTGATCATCTGGATAGCGCGAAAGCTGGACGGTGTCTATGAGGATCAAAAACACTACCTCCTGCGCCTGCACGCGCGGGAGGAATAAAAAAGGAGGAGGTAAACTATGAAAGATAGGGCGGCGGATTTCCTTGAATTCGACCATGCCAGCGGCGCCTACCGGATCAGCCCGGAGCAGGCGGTCCGGGACGATGTGGAAAAGCACTATTGGCGGCACGTGGGCGCGGCCATCATAAAGGACTGGCGGCTGTATGTGATGCTGGTCCCCATGCTGCTGGTGTTCCTGTTCTGGCGCTATTTTCCCATGTACGAGCTGCTGGGATGCTTTAAGGTGTCGGACAGCGTTGTGCCCGTTTCCGAGCAGCTGTTTTCCGGCTTTTCGTACTTCAGACGGCTGCTGGTAGGCGGGGACCAGCTCTCCACCGACTTCTGGAGGGCGATGAGGAACACCTTTATCCTCAGCTTTTACGGGCTGTGCTTCGGCTTCCCCATCCCCATCATCCTGGCGCTGTTTTTCAATGAGATCCGCTCCAACGCGGCCCGGAGCGTCTACCAGGTGCTCACCTACCTGCCCAAGTTCATGTCCACCGTGGTTATGACGTCCCTGGTGACCATGCTGGTGAAGCAGGGCTCGCTGACCACCGGCATGGGCATTGTCAGCCAGGCGCTGTCCGGGCTGGGGTTCGTCACGCCGGAGGTGGCCAACGCGGGGCTTTTGAACAACCCGGCGTTTTTCCGCTCCATCTATCAGATCAGCGGAATCTGGGAGAGCGCGGGCTATGACAGCATCGTATTCTTCGCCGCCATCATCGCCATCTCGCCCACCAGCTATGAGGCCGCCCAGATCGACGGGGCGGACAAGATGGCCCAAATGCGCTATGTGGTGCTGCCCAGCATCCTGTCCACCATTGTCATCATGCTCATCACACGCATCGGCTCCCTGCTGAATATCGGCTATGAAAAGGTGCTGCTGCTCTACAACACCAACACCTATGTCACCGCCGATGTGGTGTCCACCTTTGCCAATCGGATCAGCGGCATGGCCGGCACGGGGACCAGCGCGGGCACCGGAATCGCGGCGGCGGCGGAGATGATGAACAACGTCATTGGTATGCTGCTGGTGATCGGGGCGAACACCATCGCCCGTAAGGCATCCAACACGTCGCTGTACTGATGGGAGGGCGCTATGAAACGAAAGCTTGAAACCTCCGAGCTGATTTTCAAGATCATCAGCTACACGCTGCTCACGGTGTTTGCCCTGTGCTGCCTGTACCCCTTTGTGTACGCGGTGTCCGCATCCATCAGCGGGCGCTCCGCCGTAGAGTACGGCTCCGTCGTGCTCTTCCCCAAGGACGTCCAGTTCGATGCCTTTGCCAGGATGTTCGGGGACAACATGTTCTGGAACGCCTATTCCAACACCCTGTTCCTTACCCTCTACGGCACGCTGTGGTCCATGCTCACCGCTATTTTGGGGGCCTACGCTTTGTCCAAGCGGCGGCTGCTGTTCCGCAAGTTTTTCAACTTCTTCCTGGTGTTCACCATGTGGTTCTCCGCGGGCATTGTCCCCCAGTACCTGAACTACCTGGCAACCAAGAAGGTGTTCACCGCCGCGGGTATCACCGACGACAAGTGGCTGGTGGTCATCGCCATGGGTATGGCGGCCATGAACATCATCCTGCTGCGCAACGCCTTCGAGGGCGTCCCCTCCGAGATTGAGGAGGCCGCCGTTGTGGACGGCGCCACCGAGTTCCAGGTGCTCAGCAAGGTGTACATCCCCATGAGCAAATCCACCATCGCCACCGTGGCCCTGTTCTTCGCAATCTCCCGCTGGAACGGATACTTTTGGGCCCGGCAGATGATCTCCAACTCCAACGAGCACCCGCTTCAGGTGTTCATCCGCCTCCGGCTGGAGCAGTATACCGACCCGGAGGCCATGGCGGGCTGGAACGAGGCCTTTGCCGCCGATTCGGTGATCTACGCCCTCATCGTGTGCTCCATCGTCCCCATCCTCATCATCTACCCCTTTATCCAAAAGTATTTTGCAAAGGGTGTCAACGTGGGCGGCGTGAAGGAGTAACGCCCGCTGGGAACGATATTTACGTGTGTGCTTCCCCGGCTGTGCCGGAAAGTGAAAATCAAACAGACATTAAGGAGGATATCATGAAAAAGTATAAGTCCCTGATCGCGGTGCTTCTTGCCATCGTGATGACCGCTGCCCTTCTGTCCGGCTGCGGCCCCAGCGTCCAGGTCCAGGAATCCGATCCCCCTGCCCAGTCCAGCGCCCCCGCCGGGAACGAGTCCAGCCAGGCCCCCGAGCCCCAGGGCCTGACCTACGCCCCCGGCACCAAGCTGCGCATGGCCACCGGCTATAACAGCGCCTCCAAGGAGTTCGACTTCTGGAAGGAGCGGCTCAACGAGGTGGACATGGTCAGCGGCACCGCCACCAAGCTCACTGAGAACGGCGAGGCCGGCAATATGGTCAACATCGCCGAGTACCTGGACCTGATGCCCAATTTCAAGGCGTACCTGGAGCTCAACCCCATCGTCCGCATGTCCATCACCGGCAACACCGACACCGGCGCCATCTACTTCAGCCCCTACTTTGACGGCGTGGACGACATCGAGCGTATGCCCCTGATGCGCACGGACTGGGTGGAGAAGCTGCTCAACGGCGAGGGCGAGTTTGCCGCCGACGCCAGCAACAAGACCGCCGCCCCCTCCTACCAGCCCTATATGCCCACTTCCGGCAAGGTGGAGATCGACGTGGTCAAGGCCGATGGCTCCGGCGTGGAGAAGCTCACCAAGGACTATGATGCGGGCGGGAACATCATTGAGAAGATGAACGCCGCCGGCTCCATGGACGGTGTGGCCGCCGTCAACATGCTGCGCACCTACATCGATGAGGCGTATAACGGCTACTACGGAACCAACCGCGCCGACCTGTTCGTGGGCCAGAACGCCGCCTGGGACGCGGACGAGCTGGTGGCCCTGCTGCGCTGTGTGGTGGCCAACCCCCAGACCCTCAACGGCACCGACACCGTCCAGGGCCTGTTCTCCCGCGAGGACAACAACAACCAGCGCCGGGTTGATATGTTCCGCTTTGCTGGCACCCTGTTCGGCGTGCGCGGCCTGGAGTCCCGCCAGGACTACCTGTACGTGGGCAATGACAACAAGCTCCACGACGCCCGCCAGGAGAAAGAGACCTACGAGGCCCTGGAGCGGATGCACGCCATGGCGGAGGAGGGTCTGCTTTCCAAGGCCTTCATCGATGGCTCTGAGGAGAGCTCGGGCACCTATTTGGAGAATGACCTGGGCTTCATGCACTACGACTATAACCAGACCCAGACCCTGATGAACGCCACCAAGCTGAACAAGGACGGCGACGAGGGCGAGAAGTACATGGCCGTCATGGTTCCCGTGGCCCGCTGGGACGACGGCACCGGCGAGCAGTTCATGCGCTTTACCGAGTCCTGGCGTTCCGTCAAGACCGACGGCTGGGGTATCTCCAAGTCCGGCGTGGGCGACAGCACTGACAAGCTCAACGCTTGCCTGGCCCTGATCGACTTCGCCTACTCCGAGGAGGGCCAGATCCTCATGAGCTACGGCCCCGAGGCGTGGCGCTCCAGCGAGACCTTCCTGTTTAACGGCAACGAAATGCCCAAGATCTCCGAGGCCTGCGAGAAGGAGCTGTGGGATCTGGCCGGTGGTAACTACACCAACTATGCCAGGTGGTATCTGGGTTCCACCCTGTCCTTCCTGAAGAGCCAGGCCTTTGAGTACCAGTGCACCCACGAGGTCGGCAAGGAGGGCGCGGGCTACATCTCCACTGCCATCGGCCTGGGCACCATCAAGCACCCCGAGCTGGCCCTGGCCTCCAATCCCTGGTACACCAGCGTTCCCACCGTCCTGCCCACCACCAAGGTGGAGAACGACACCATCAACGGCTACACCGAGCTCACCGACCGCTTCAACCAGCAGAAGGACGGCGGCAATATGCTGCTGGAGCTCATCGTCAACGGCTATACCAACGCGGCCATGCAGGACGCCGTCGGCACCGCCGACAACGTGGCCGGCAGCTGGTCCGGCAAGCAGTATCTGGCCATCAAGCAGAGCGCCTGGGAGAAGGACATCGCCTATTACGAGACCCTGAAGTGACCGGGCTCCCGCAACACAGTCTGCGGCCAGTCAAACTATCCTGAGCTTTCCACCGGCCGGGGGCGCGCCCCCCGGCCGGGGAGAAGCGATTTCCCTGGGAGGAGGTCGTCATGTATAAAAAGCAAATGACCGCGCAGAAGATCCTCTGTCTGGCGGCTGTCATCACAAGCGCGATCTTTTTCCTCTATGCGCTGGGCATTATGACCGATTTGTATGACAGCCTCTACGACACCATGCGCAATCCCAGCAATCCCTTCCAGACCGATGTGTCCGGCTCCATCGTCTACTATAACATGCAGGAATTCAACCGCATGTTCCTGATGTACAGCATCGGGCAGATCCTGCTGGGGGTGCTGCTGTTCGTCACCAACACCCACAGCCGCCGCCGGTACTATATCGGCAATTACGCGGCCACAGGCCTGTTTGTGGCGGCGGGGGTGTATAACGCCGTGTTCGCCCATACCTACATTGAAATTTTCAAGGCCCAGTTCCTCCAGGTGGACTTTGCCGCCCTCAAGGAGCACGCCGAGATGTGGGGCACACTGTATACCGAGTCCACCTTCTGGTTCGACCTGCACTATGCTGTGTTCGGCCTGCTGCTGGCGGTGTGCGCGCTGCTGGTGGCCAACGCGGTATGGAAGGTGCGGCTGATGAAGGAGGAGGCCAGGCTGGTGGAAGAGGGAAGGAGGAGCGCCGGATGACAGCTGAAGAACGCACCATCCAACGGGACCGTATGCGGTTCATCAAGAATTCGCTCTCGTCCAACCTGGCCATTCTGGGCATCTTGTTCGATGTGTTTTACTTTGTCAGCATCTATAAATCGGATGTGAACACCTACTATTACAACATCCTCATCGGCGCCTCCATCGTGTACAATCTGGTGTTCATGCTGGCGGTGTTCCTGTCCTCGGAAGGTGTGAAGAATTACAAAAGGAACTACTCCTACCTGCTGGCGGCCATCGGGGCGCTCCAGATTGTGCGCATCTTCATCATCCCCGTTCGGGCCCACGCCGCCGCCACCCTGGTGAACGGCGAGAACGTGGTGGTCATGCAGGACGGACAGTTCATCCGGGTACTGGTTTATCTCATCGCCTCCGCGGCCTGCCTTTTGGCGGCGGCGGTGGTGAATTTCATCCGCTGCGGCGAGCTGGAGGCGCACCTGAAGTCCCTGGGGACCCAGGGTGTATAAGGAGGCAGGGACATGGCGACACTGAATTTGCAGCATATCGACAAGATATACGACAATCATGTGCAGGCGGTCTTTGACTTCAATCTGGACGTGAAGGACGGAGAGCTCATTGTGCTGGTGGGCCCCTCCGGCTGCGGCAAGTCCACCACCCTGCGCATGGTGGCCGGGCTGGAGGACATTTCCGCTGGCAAGCTGCTGCTGGACGGGAAGGATATCACCGCCACCCCCGCCAAGGACCGGGACATGGCCATGGTATTCCAGAGCTACGCCCTGTACGGCCATATGACCATCTATGAGAATATGGCGTTCTCCCTTACCCTGCGCAAGGAGAACCCCAACGTCATCCACAAAAAGGTCATGGCGGCGGCGGACATACTGGGCCTGACCAGCCAGCTCAACAAGAAGCCCGCCCAGCTGTCCGGCGGTCAGCGCCAGCGGGTGGCAATGGGCCGATCTATCGTGCGCAACCCCAAGGTATTTCTCTTTGACGAGCCGCTGTCCAACCTGGACGCCAAGCTGCGCGGCGCCACCCGGCGGGAAATCCTGCTGCTACACAAACGGCTGAAGGCCACCATGCTCTATGTCACCCACGACCAGACCGAGGCGCTGACCCTGGCGGACCGTATCGTGTGTATGTCCATGGGCCATGTCCAGCAGGTGGGCACCCCCCTGGAGCTGTACGACAGCCCGGCCAACGTGTTTGTGGCCAGCTTCATCGGCCTGCCCCCCATGAACTTCTACAACGTGCGGGTGGGCGGCGGTAAGCTCACCGGCGCAGGATTCCAGGTGTCCCTCACCCCGGAGGAGCAGCGCATCCTGCGGGCCTACCAGAACAAGGAGATCACCCTGGGTGTCCGCCCGGAGAATATCGTGGAGGGGGCGGACGTGCCCGTCACGGTATCCTCCAACGAGAACCTGGGCATGAATACCCTGGTCCACGGCCATATCGGCGGCGTGAAAACCGCCGGGGCCAAGATTTCCGCCAAGCTCAAGGGCTGGCGGGACTACAAGGTGGGGGACACCGCGTCCTTTACCTTTGAGCGCAAGCATTTCTTCGACAAGGAGACCACCAACGCCATCAGGGGAGGTGAATGAGAGTGGAAAACAGGAATAACAAGGGCATGGTAGAGCTGGAGCTCCAGCACCGCCGCACCGTTATGGGCTGGCTGAAAGAGCGCCGGCGCAAATTCCTGGTGGCCATCAAGCGCCGCCCCCAGATGATCCCCCTGGCGGTGCTGGTGGCAGCGTTTGTGTTCTACTCCCTGAACCTGATGCACATTTCGGACACCACCGCCCGTATCCAGGGCCCGGGCATGGGGCTGGCTGGCTTTGCCACCATGCTGTTCTCCATGCTGTCCTTCATGTGCTTTCTCAACGCCTTCCCCTACCGTAAGAAGCCCAATATACCCATGATGGTTCTCATGTTCGCCATGCTGGGCATTGTCATCTTTGCCGACGCCTATTATATCAGCACCATCTGGGCTGCCATCAGCCGCCCGGAGAACCCCATTGTGGTGACGGAGAATACCATTTATATCGCGTACGCCGAGTATTACCTGCGCATACACATTGGCATCCTTGCCGCCGCCATCGTGCTGACCGCGCTGCTGCCGGTGTACTCCAAGTGGCTGCGGAAAATCAAGACGTCCGTCGACGTGGGGGACAACGGCGACCTGGAGGCCATCGACATCTCCGGCGAGGTGTGATGCCCCGCCCCGGACAAACAGGATTTGGGAGGCCCGGCGGCTGGGCCTCCCAAATTACCGAACAGAGGAGAGGCCATGGGCAAAAAACGTAAAAACCGAATGCAAAAATCGGAAATAGAGGGACAGTCTGAATACTACAGGCTGAAAACCCAGGCGGTGGACGACCTGGTGAACGCCAGCGAGGAGAACTCGCCCCCGGTATCGGAGGCGGAGCTGCGCGCCTACCGCTCCGGGCCCAGGATGAAGGTGGCGGACTGGGTGAAGATGCTGTTCATCAAGTTCTGGTTCGCCGGGGCGGTGTGCTTTTTCTTCATCTGGGGGCTGGGCGGGTTTTTGACCAATGAGCCGGATCTGCTGGCGGTCACCGGCATGGCCCTGGGCGTCGTCACCGACCTGATGACCAACCCCGTCCTGCGTTTTTTCGAAAAGACGAAGGGGGAGAACGCCCGCTGGATGATGGTGACCCGCAAGACCTATTCCGGGCTTTTTCTCAACATCCTGTATGGTTATGTGGTTTTGTTCCTGGTCTATACCTTGTACAATGTTATTAATCTGGCCGCCGTCCGCATCACCGGCGTGGCGGACCGGGTGGTCCTGGGGGTGGAGCCGGTGTTCTTTGGGCTATTCTGCCTGGGGTTCGACCTGCTCCTCATTCAGGTGAAGCACGCCATCGTCCGCATCGTCCGCGACGCGGCAAAAAAACCGGCCCAGTGAGGTTTGTACCATGATAAAGATTCTCTATTGCGGCAGCAGCTCCGCCTGCTTTGAGCTGGACGGGGGCGCGCCGTACTACACCAAGGAAAGCTACCGCGTCCTGGTGGACGGGGAGGAGTGGCTCTCCGCGCAGAAGACAAACGTCTTTTCCCTGTTCAGGCTGCGGCCTGGCACAGGATACGCTGTGGCTGTCCGCTTCGAGGGCGGCGGGGAGGAAAACGTCCGATTCACCACCGGGACAGAGGCCTGCTGCGTGGATGTGCGGCAGTTTGGCGCGGCGGGGGACGGCATCCACGAGGACACCGCCGCCATCCAGGCCGCCATCAGCTTTCTGCCCGAGGGGGGGCGGCTGTGGTTCCCGGCGGGGGCCTATCTCACCCTGCCCCTGTGCCTGAAAAGCCACATCACCCTGGATTTGGACGAGGGGGCTACTCTGCTGGGCTCCACAGACAGGGAGCGCTACCCCGTCATCCCCAGCGTGAGCGCCGACCCGGTGACCGGGGAGGAGACCCTCCAGGCGGGCTTCGAGGGCCAGGAGCTGGACTGCTACCAGTCGCTGCTCCAGGCGTCCTACGCGGAGGATATCGCCATTGTGGGCCGGGGGGCCATCGACGGAAACGGCAGGAACGGGGATTGGTGGGGGGATTTTGACAGCTTCCCCGCCAAGCGGCCCAGGGTGGTGTTTCTCAACCACACCCAGAACGTGACTATGCACGGCGTGACGGTGAAAAACGGCCCATCCTGGCATGTCCACCCCTTCTATTCCCGGGACTTTGCTATGCTGGACTGCTTTGTCACCGCCCCCAAGGACAGCCCCAACACCGACGGTATCGACCCGGAGAGCTGCAACGGGGTGGATATCATCGGCTGCCGCTTTTCTGTGGGGGACGACTGCGTGGCGGTGAAATCCGGCAAGATCGACATGGCCCGGAAGTACAAGGTTCCGGCGAACCGCCACACCATCCGCAACTGCCTGATGGAATTCGGCCATGGGGCCGTCACCCTGGGCAGTGAGCTGTCGGGGGGCATCCGCAACTTGAGCGTAACAAGCTGTTATTTCCACGCCACCGACCGGGGCCTGCGGATCAAGACCCGCCGGGGGAGGGGAAAGGACAGCGTGATCGACAACGTGCTGTTCGACACCATCCGCATGGACAAAGTCCTCACCCCCATCGTCATCAACATGTGGTACAATTGCTGCGACCCGGACCGCTATTCCGAGTACGTCTGGTGTCGGGATCCCCTGCCGGTGGACGACAGGACGCCCCGTATGGGTTCCTTCGCTTTCCGCAACATGGAGTGCACGGGGGCGGAGGTGGCCGCTTGCTACATCGACGGCCTGCCGGAAAGCCCCATCGGCCAGGTGGAACTGGAGAACATCACCGTGGCCTTTGCCCGGGACGCCAAACCTGGCATGCCCTCCATGCGCAACCACAATGAGGCTCGGTGCCGGCTGGGGCTGTACCTGGACAATGTGGAGCGGGTCCGGGTGAAGAACGTGAGGCTGTCCGGCGTGGAAGGCAGGGGGCTGACGGCAGAGCACTGTTCGGACGTGTCCGCCCAGGACTTTGAGGAAACCTGATGGATTATAAAAAAATCGACGACTTTGTACTCCAGCTGGTGGAGCGCTCTACCCCGGAGCGCACCGCCTGGAACCTGGAGAAAATCCGGGAGGGCAAGCCCGCCTCCTGGAACTATATCGACGGCTGCATGCTCACCGCCCTGATGGAGATGGACAGCCTCACCGGCGACCCCCGGTATTTCCAGTTTGTGAAAGCCTGCGTAGACCATTTTGTGGGGGAGGACGGCTCTATCCGCACCTTCAGGCCCGAGGCCCACAACCTGGACGATGTCAACGAGGGCCGGGTGCTCTTTGCCCTGTATGGCCGCACCGAGGAGGAAAAATACCGCCGGGCGGCGGATTTCCTCCGGGCGCGTCTGGACGGGCAGCCCCGCACTGTGGAGGGGAATTTCTGGCACAAGGCCATCTATCCCAACCAGGTGTGGCTGGACGGCATCTATATGGCCCAGCCCTTCTACGCCCTGCATGAAAAGAACTTTGGCGGCGGGGATTACTCTGATATTGTGGGCCAGATCAAAAATGTCCGGGCCAGGATGTTCTCGGCGGAGAAGGGATTGTACTTCCACGGCTACGATGCGTCCAGAACCGCCTTTTGGGCGGATTCCGTGACAGGGTGCTCCAAAAACTTCTGGCTGCGCTCCCTGGGCTGGTTTGCGGTGGCGCTGGCCGACCTGCTGGACATCCTGCCCCAGGAGGAGGGCCGGGCTTGCCTGGCCGCCATCTTCGCCGAGCTGATGGGGCAGGTTAGCCGCTGCGCCGACCCGGACACCGGCATGTACTGGCAGGTGCCCGACCAGAGGGGCCGGGCGGGCAATTACCTGGAGACCAGCGGCAGCGCCATGATGGCCTACGCCATGCTCAAGGGGGCGCGGCTGGGCGCGCTGGACAGGGGATATGCCGCCAAGGGCCAGAGGACCTTTGACGGCATTGTGGAGAAGTATTTGACCTTTACCGAGGACGGGCTGGACCTGGGGGGCATCTGTCTGGTGGCGGGCCTGGGCCCGGAGGACAACCGCCGGCGGGACGGCTCTTACGAATACTACATCTCCGAGCCGGTGGTGGCCAACGATGCCAAGGGGGTGGCCCCCTTTGTGCTGGCCTATACGGAGGTCAAGCGGCTTACACCATGATTTTCACCTCGTCCGGCCCGGCAGGGGCCGGGGCGGTTTCCGGGGTGTAGCTGCGGGGGGAGACGCCGTACTTCTTCTTGAACAGCCGGGAGAAGTACAGCGGGTCGGCAAAGCCGCACATGCGGGCGGTCTCCGAGATGTTCCCCTTTCCCCAGAAGGTGGACAGGGTGCTTGCGGCGTTCTCCAGCCGCCGGTCGGTCAGGTACTGGAGGGGCGTGAGGCCGGTTTCCTTTTTGAACATCTTTTTCAGGTATTCGGTATTGAAGGGGAGAGAACCCAGGTAGGCGTTCAAGTCGTAGGTGCAGTCGGGATAGTGCTGGAGGATATTATCCTCAATCTGCTGGACGGTCTCGCTGTGGCGGCGGACAGAGCGGTACTTGGTGAGATAGGCCACAATCAGCTGCCCGTAAAGGGGCAGGAGGGTATATTCCGCGGAGGTGTCCGACCAGTAATAGAAGGCGGCGGTGAACGCGTCCCGGAGAAAGCCGTTGGAATCGGCCCGGATGATAAGGGGCTCGGTATAGGTGAGGGCGGGATCGGTCAGGTTCATGTGGATGTTGGTGAACCCCTCCCGGCTGGCGTTGGAGTGGGGGACCATAGGGGGGACGACGGCCACATCGTTGACGCCATATTCCAGCGTCCTGCCGTCAAAAATCATCTCACCGCTGCCGCCGGTGCAGAAAATCAGCTCCCAGCTCTGATGGATGTGACGGGAGACCGTCCAGGTAAGGGCGTGCTTGCCCACATAGAGGATGTTGTTCATAACCGTCTGCTCCTTTCAAAACCTCGGGCTTCGCCTCTTCATTATACTGTGTTTCGACGGTTTTGTCCATATCAATCCTGTGGGCTGAGGAGGCCGGAATACCCGCCCCGTCCGGCGCGGGCCATAAATCCAAGTGTAAGGAGACAAAGAGTATGTCGTATTTAACCCTGAAAGACATCAATAAGATCTACCCCAACGGCTTTCATGCGGTGCACAACTTCAACTTGGAGATTGACAAGGGGGAGTTTATCGTTTTTGTCGGGCCATCCGGCTGTGGGAAATCCACCACGCTGCGGATGATTGCCGGGCTGGAGGACATCTCCAACGGGGAGTTTCTCATCAACGGCAAGAGGGCCAACGAGCTGGGCCCCCGGGAGCGGGAGGTGGCCATGGTGTTTCAGAGCTACGCCCTCTACCCCCAGATGACGGTGTTTGACAACATCGCTTTCGGCCTCACCCTCCAGGGGGTGGACGAGGAGGTCATCGAGGAGAAGGTGAAGAACACCGCCCGCATCCTGGGCCTGACTGACTACCTGGACCGGCTGCCCCGGGCGCTGTCCGGCGGCCAGCGCCAGCGGGTGGCCATCGGGCGGGCCATCATCCGCAAAGTGGGCGTGTTTTTGATGGACGAGCCGCTCAGCAACCTGGACGCCAAGCAGCGCGTGACCATGCGCTCCGAGATCGCCCAGATTCACCGGGAGACCGGGGCCACCACCATCTATGTCACCCACGACCAGACCGAGGCCATGACCCTGGCCGACCGCATCGTGGTGATGAAGGACGGCTACGTCCAGCAGACCGGCACCCCGTATGAGCTGTACCACAACCCGGTAAACGTGTTTGTGGCGGGCTTCATCGGCGAGCCGCCCATGAATTTCATCCGCGCCCGGGTGAAGGGCGGCAGAATCCCCTTCGGGCCCAATACGCTGGATGTGGCCTCCCGGCTGGGGGACAAGGCGGGGCGGTATGAGGGGAAGGAGATCGTGTTCGGCTTCCGGCCCGAGTCCATTGAGCTGGGCGCCCGGGAGGACGCCTATCAGGTGGACGCCCAGGTGGAACTCACCGAGATGCTGGGGGACAACGCCAACGTCTATATCACCGCCGGGGAGGACAAGGCCATCCTGAAGGTGGACCCCCACGATACCCCGGACATCGACGCCGCCATCCGTTTCTCCATTCCCTATGAGCATGTGCACCTCTTTGATGGGGAGACGGAGGAGGTCATTGAGAAGGCACTGGAAAAGAGCCGCTGAGAAAGGAGCGCAACACAATGGATATTCGCTATTCCTCAAATCCCCGGGACGTCAAACGCTACACCACCCAGGAACTCCGGGACGAGTTTTTGATCCAAAACCTCTATGTGCCGGATACCGTCCAGGCAACCTATTCCCACGTGGATCGCATGGTGGTGATGGGCATCATGCCGGTGAAGGAGACGGTGCCCATCGACAAGGGCATCGACGTGTGGGCCAACTTCGGCACCCGTTACTTCCTGGAGCGCCGGGAGGCCGGCATATTCAACCTGGGGGGCAAGGGGTTTATCGAGGTGGATGGGATTCGGTACGACCTGGGCTATGAGGACTGCCTGTATATCGCCATGGGGGCGGAGAAGGTGTCCTTCGGCAGCGTGGACGGGGCCGACCCCGCCAGGTTCTATCTGGCCTCCACCCCCGCCCATAAGGCGTGCAGCACCACCCTGCTCACCATGGAAAAGGCCAACCACCGCCCCTGCGGCGAGGCGGCGCAGTCCAACCAGCGGGTCATCAACCAGTTCATCCACCCCGACGTGCTGGAGACCTGCCAGCTGCTCATGGGGCTGACCCAGCTGTCCCCCGGCTCCGTGTGGAACACCATGCCCGCCCACACCCATGAGCGGCGCATGGAGGTCTACACCTACTTCGAGATTCCTGAGGACCAGGTGGTGTTCCACATGATGGGCCAGCCGGAGGAGACCCGGCATTTGGTCATGAAGAACTTCGACGCGGTGATCTCGCCCTCCTGGTCCATCCACAGCGGCTGCGGCACCGCCAACTACACCTTCATCTGGGCCATGGGCGGCGAGAACCAGGCGTTTGACGACATGGACAACCTGAAACCCACCGACCTGAAGTAAATTGTTGCCTGTGCCGGCGGCGCGGGCAGGCATCCAACTTTGATAATGAGAGGAGAACAGACCAATATGGATCAATTTAGACTGGACGGCAAGGTGGCGCTGGTCACCGGCGCGTCCTACGGCATCGGCTTTGCCATCGCCACCGCCCTGGCCGGGGCCGGGGCTGTCATTGTGTTCAACGACATCAAGCAGGAGCTGGTGGACAAGGGATTGGCCGCCTATGAGGAAGCGGGCATCAGGGCCCACGGCTACGTGTGCGACGTCACCGACGAGGACGCGGTGAATGCCCTGGTGGCCAAAATTGAACAGGAGGTCGGCGTGATCGACATCCTGGTGAACAACGCCGGTATCATCAAGCGCATACCCATGGTGGAGATGTCCGCCAAGGACTTCCGCCAGGTCATCGATGTGGATCTGAACGCCCCGTTCATCGTGGCCAAGGCCGTCATCCCCGCCATGATCCGCAAGGGCGGCGGCAAGATCATCAACATCTGCTCCATGATGAGCGAGCTGGGCCGGGAGACCGTGTCCGCCTACGCCGCGGCCAAGGGCGGGCTGAAGATGCTCACCCGCAACATCGCCAGCGAGTACGGCCAGTATAACATCCAGTGTAACGGAATCGGCCCAGGCTATATCGCCACCCCCCAGACCGCGCCGCTGCGGGAGGTGCAGCCCGACGGCTCCAAGCACCCCTTCGACCAGTTCATCCTGGCCAAGACCCCGGCCAACCGCTGGGGCGAGGCGTCTGACCTGGGAGGCCCGGCGGTGTTCCTGGCCTCCCCCGCCTCCGACTTTGTGAACGGCCACATCCTGTATGTGGACGGCGGCATCTTGGCCTATATCGGCAAGCAGCCCTGATGGAGATTATCTCCTTCCAGGCCCTGGGGGCCCAGGTGCGGGGCTATCTCCAGGACGACTACGACACCCTGGCCGCCCACAAGGTGCGCCCCGCACTGGTGATCTGCCCCGGCGGGGCCTACCGCTGGCGTTCCCCCCGGGAAAAGGACCCGCCCGCCTTCGAGTTTTTGTCCATGGGCTGGCAGGTGTTCATCCTGGAATATTCCTGTACTGGGGAGGCAGGGGAGTACCGCCCTCTGCGGGAGCTGGCGGAGACGGTGCGGCAGCTCCGCGCGCGCCAAGAGGGGTGGCATATCGACCGGTCCAAAATCGCCGTGCTGGGCTTTTCCGCCGGGGGGCACCTGGCGGCCAGCCTGGGGGCGCTGTGGAACGACCCGGTCCTGGGCCTGCCGCCGGAGTCAAGGCCGGACGCGCTGGCGCTGTGCTACCCGGTGATCGCCACAAAGGGCGGGTTTGCCCACGGGGAGTCGGCGGACTGGGTGTCCGGCGGGGATGAGGCCGTCCGGGACAAGCTCCACCTCTGGGACCGGGTGACGGCGGACTTCCCGCCCACCTTCCTGTGGCACGGCGGGGAGGACGCCAGCGTCCCCCCGGAAAACAGCCTGCTGCTGGCGGTGGAGCTGAGAAAGCACGGGGTGCCCTTCGAGTACCATCTGTTCGGCAGCGGGGCCCACGGCATTTCCACCTGTACCCAGGAGGTGGAGACCCCGGACGGGGTATGCCGGGCGTGGGTGCCGCTGTGCAAGGGCTGGCTCAACCGTCGGTTTGAATACACGCCGTAAATATGCTGAAAATGGGGTGCAGGGTCTGCGCCCCATTTTTGTCAGGAGGAGAGATTTAATGCAGATCGGGATCAGACTGCACGATGTAAACGCCGGCCTTGCCCCGGCGGAGCAGACCATGGAGGCCCGGGCGGCCAAGGCCAGGGAGGAGGGCTTTTCCTGCGTCCACCTGGCCTTGTCCAAGGTGATGAAGGACGTGAGCTTTGATGACTGCGCCCTCACCGAGGGGCTGGCGATGCACATAAAGCGGGTGTTCGCCCAAAACGGGCTGGACATCGCGGTGTTGGGCTGCTATTTGAATCTGGCCCACCCGAACCCGGACAGGCTGCGGGACATCCAGGGCCGATACTTCGGCCACCTGCGGGCGGCTGCCCTGATGGGGGCGGGGGTGGTGGGCACCGAGACGGGCGCACCCAACGCCGAATACAAGATGGACGCCAACACCCACACCAGGGAGGCGCTGGAGACGTTTGTACGCAACCTGGCCCCGGTGGTGGAGCGGGCGGAGCGCTGGGGGGTAGCAGTGGCCATCGAGCCGGTGTGGAAGCACATCGTCTATGACGCGGACCGGGCGCTGGAGGTGCTGAACGCCATCCGAAGCCCCAACCTGCGCGTCATCCTTGACCCGGTGAACCTGCTGTACGCCGGAAACGCGGACGACAGGGAGCGGGTGGTGGGCGAGGCCATGGACAAGCTGGCCGGCCACATTGCGGTCATCCACCTGAAGGACTTTGTCCGGGAGGGGGACGAGCTGCACGCTGTGGCTGCCGGGATCGGGGAGATGGACTATACCGGGATCCTGCGGTTTATGAAGGAGCGCAAGCCCTATATCCAGGCCACCCTGGAGAACACAACCAACCACAACGCTGTCCAGGCCCGGGAGTTCCTCCAGGGGCTGTACGGCGGGCTTTGAGGGGGATCGAGATGAGATACGAGAGCGGCGCCCGCCGGGTGGACGGCATCCGGCTGGCCTACATCGGGGGCGGTTCCCGGGGCTGGGCGTGGAGCCTCATGACCGATTTGGCCATGGAGCCGTCCATGGGCGGGGAGGTGGCGCTGTACGACATCGACCAGGCAGCGGTCCGGGCCAACGAGGTCATCGGGAACAAAATAGACAGCCTGCCCGCCACCCGGGGGCGGTGGCGCTACCGGGTGGCGGAGAGTCTGGAGGAGGCCCTCACGGGAGCGGACTTCGTGGTCATCTCCATTCTGCCGGGCACCTTTGACGAGATGGAGGCAGACGTCCACCTGCCCGAGCGGCTGAACATCTGGCAGCCGGTGGGGGACACGGCGGGGCCGGGGGGCATCGTCCGCGCCCTGCGCGCCCTGCCTATGTACGTCCCCATCGCCCAGGCCATCCGGGACTGCTGCCCCGGAGCATGGGTTGTCAACTATACCAACCCCATGTCCCTGTGCGTCCAGGCGCTCTACCACGTGTTCCCGGAGGTCAAGGCGTTCGGCTGCTGCCACGAGGTATTCAACACCCAGCAGGTGCTGGCCGCGGCGGCGGGGGAGGCGCTGGGCATTCCCGCCCCCGCACGGCGGGATATCCACGTGAACGTGCTTGGCATCAACCACTTCACCTGGTTTGACCGGGCCTCCTATGAGGGGCTGGACCTGTTCCCGGCGTACCGGGAGTTTGTGGACAAATACTATAAGGACGGCTTCCACGAGCGGGACCAGAACTGGGCCAACGCCTCCTTTGCCTGCGCCCACCGGGTGAAGTTCGACCTGTTCCGGCGCTTCGGCCTCATCGCCGCCGCCGGGGACCGCCATCTGGCGGAGTTCATGCCGGGGGACGAATACCTGCGGGACCCGGAGACGGTGCGGGCCTGGAAGTTCGGCCTGACCCCGGTGCGGTGGCGGAAGGAAGACCGGAAGGCCCGGCTGGAGAAGAGCCGGGCCATGGTCTCGGGGGAGCGGGAGGTGGACATGGCCCCCTCCGGGGAGGAGGGGGTGCTGCTGATGAAGGCGCTGTGCGGCCTGGGCCGGGTGGTGAGCAATGTGAACCTGCCCAACGCCGGGCAGATCCCCAACCTGCCCCTGGGGGCGGTGGTGGAGACCAACGCGGTGTTCTCCAAAGACAGCGTGCGGCCGGTGCTGGCCGGGCCGCTGCCGGAGGGGGTGCGGCGGCTCGTCGCGCTCCACGTGGAAAACCACGCCCTCACCCTGCGCGCGGCGCTGGATTGCGACCGGGGGCTGGTGGTCCGGGCCCTGCGCAACGACCCCAACACCGCCGCCAAGTGCGGGGATGAGGGGGAGCTGCGCCGCCTGGCGGACGACATGATCGCGGCCACGGCCAGATATCTGCCGAAGGGTTGGGGGGTCTGAGCGTTCCGCGACAGGGGAACAGGAAGCAGCGCCC
>OFFO01001036.1_pt1 | contig 18162 bp, 10 predicted proteins | sample 1521441 | NCBI WGS metagenome assembly OFFO01 (sample SAMEA3504097, study PRJEB24116) | mouse gut metagenome | biome: mouse gut; feature: mouse-associated habitat; material: faeces | place: Denmark | collected 2011
CGCACTGTTTTATAACTCTCAAAATCGTATTTGCTTAGCAGAATTAAAGAACCTCAGCACAAAAGGTGGGTGATGTGATATAATTAGCGCACTACCGAAAATTATGCCTATGAAGATCAAAGCTCCCTCATTCGCTGATTTATTTGCTGAAACCTCACCACAGCTGGGCGGTGCCGGAAGAACAAAATTCCTTGAGACTTTGGACGGCATAATTCCTTGGCAGGATTTGAAATCATTGATCGGACCTTACTAGAGCGAAGGCAAACGGGGTGCACAGCCTTATCCGCTGGAACTCATGATCCGCATTCATTTTCTGCAGCTGGTCTATAACTTGTCAGACCCAATGTGTGAAGAGACGCTTCACGATTCCTTCGCATCTCGCCGTTTTGTCGGTCTGACGATGGATTCAAAATGTCCGGATGAGACTACGATCCTGCGTTTCCGCCATCTTCTTGAGAAAAACGGCCTGGATAAGCAGGTCTTTGAATTGTCCAAGAAGTAGCTCACCGACAGAGGTCTTCTCTTCAGTAAAGGCACGATAGCTGACGGCTCTTTTATTGAAGCGCCGAGTTCGACGAAAAACGCTGACAAAAAGCGAGATCCTGAGATGCACTCAGCTAAGAAAGGCAGCAACCGGCACTTCGGAATGAAGATGCACATCGGTGTGGATAAAGTCACAGGAATCATCCACACGGTGGTAACGACTCCGGCTCGGCTAATGTTCACGATGTGACAAAGCTGATGAATTACGCCGCCCTGATGAGCGGGAAGTAATCGGCGATTCAGGATATCTCGGCATGGAAAAGCGCGAGAGCGCAGATCCTGAGCACGTAACCTATACGGCCGCAAAACGTTACAGCCGGAGAAAGAAGCTCTCGGCAGAGAGAGTTGCCGAAGAAAAGGTGCTGAGTTCGATTAGATGCAGGGTCGAACATGCCTTTCATCGAATTAAGGTTCGGTTTGGATATAAGAAAGTCAGATATAGAGGGTTGGCCAAAAATACAGCACGCTTAACAATGCTGGCTTCGATCGCCAATATGTTCATTGGAAATTGCTTCGAAATTCGAACCAAGGTGAGCTTCGTCTAGGATAACTGTACCTATTAGGGAGGAAATTGACTGATTAGGCCCTAGTCAATTCCTCCTGATTGGAAAATCCGGCCCGGTCATTCAAAAATTAAGCCTCCGAAGGGCCAATGGGAAGAATCAAGCGTTTTGCAGAGCTTCCTTAATTTAATCTTTAGTTACAAATAAAAATAAATTTATAAGGGGTCAAGTATTTAATACATTGTTTAGACAAGATTAAATTCGGCTTATAAAAGCAAGATCCAAAAAATTAAATTACAAAAATCTTTTCATCTAGTTACTCTCATAATTTTTAAACTCAAAAGGAATTTAGCGAGCAATATTATAGAGGGGCTATTTATTCCATTTCAGTAAATATTGTTGAAATTTGGGCCAACGGCTAGGATAAACATCCATATTGACAACTATTACCCTCTTAAGTATCCTCAACCTGTTATTTTTCTCAACCCATTTGGAGTAAAGATGAATAAGAATTTTAAAGTTATTTTCAATCGTGCCCGTGGACTCCTTGTTGTAGCGAACGAATGCGCAAGAAGCGTAGGTAAGAGTAAGAGCATCGTTACAAGTGCATCAGCAGTTGCAATGTGTGTGTTGGTGGGGGGGGGTATCTTTATCTTCGATTAATCCTGCTTTGGCTACAGAGAGCTTTAATCAAAACAATTTGATCGGCAACGGTTCCCCGATCCAAATTTCCGATACGGACAAATTAGGGGAAAACACGAAGGTTATTGGAGGTATTGACCTTTCTGGTATCTCTTCTTCTGACATTGCAAATACAAATGTTTCCATTACCCTGTCTAAGGAAACTACGATAGATGAAGTCATTGGAGGATCTCAGGCAAGAACTCAGAAAGAAAAAGATAAAGAGGCTCTTCTTCACATTGGCTCCTCTACTCTAGAAGCGAAGAACATCACTGCAGACAGAATTATTGGCGGCAGCAAAAACTCCAACTCAGATAAAGTCAATCTATCGACGGACAAAATTAAAACCACTCTTTCTAACGTCATAGTTAAAAAAGATTTTGTGGGTGGCAATCTCCTTAAGGCAACTGGACAAGGAGGCGGCGGTCCAGCCACAGCCGAAGGTAAAACTCAATCAATCGAGAACAACATTCTTTCCGGAGAGTTCGATGGGAGATTTGTTGGCGGCAGTATGGCCGAAAACTACGGCAACAATACTGGCACCCTGAAAGTTTCTGATCAGAGCATCGTTACTAACGTTTCCGGCGGTGATTTTTCTAAAATTGGCCAATTTATCGCTGGTTCTTTTGCTTCTGGTAGCCACACATCTGCCACGGTAGACTCAACGGTTCTGAAGATTACAGGCGGCACTTTTTATTCGGAGACGGCGGGTAAAAGAAACTGGATTTATGCAGGTAGTGGAGCGGAAAACGGCGGAGTTGTCTCTCATAAAAACTCGACTTTGATATTAGATGGTAGTCAAAACGGATTTACTCCTCTGCAAGGAACAACACAGAATCAAACGCATGGGCAGTTTTTTGGCGGAGGCCTGAATGCAACAGTGTCCAACTCAGTTAACGTTTCAGTTGAGAATATTATTGTCGGTCTCATTGATTCAAAAAATGAGGTTAAAACCTCACATATTTATGCTGGGTCTAACATCAAAACTTCCGGAACTTTCAACGAAGGCAATACCAACCTAAACGTTAAAAACTCCCACTTCTTCGGGGATGCCTTGGGCGCGGGTTTTGTAATGGGGAATGACGTTACATTTAGATCCGGCGATGCGGTTGTGTATATTGTTGATTCAACGTTTGATGGTTATACACAATCTACAAATCGATACAGCGGAAGAGTTTTTGGTGCGGGCAGAGTCGAGGCAGCTACAAACGCCAACGTTATTGTCAACTCTTCCACGGTAAGGATTCATAACATCTCGGGTCGCGACCTTGAAACTGGAATATCGGGCGTTTCCCATGATCCTGGAACTCAGGTTTTCGGTGGAATGCAGGTTTATGCAGCCAAAAACTCTCTGGCTCACGTAAACAGCACCAACGTGTTTGTTGATGGAGAGAAAACAGCTTTAGCTGAAGTGTATGGAGGCGGAATTGTAAGCGGAACCGTAACCTCTGACAAGAGCAGCACGTTATCTGCAGGAACAACTTATGTTGAAGTTGCACAAGGTAATATTTCAGATTATTTAGTAGGCGGGCATGTAACCAACTGGTTTGGAAGTAGTGTTGTTGGCAAACTTGAGGAACAAAAGGCCGAGTTTGAACTTAACGGACACAGTTATTCTGCCGGATCTTCGACTGCCGTTTTAAGCGGAGGTGGTAACGCTAAAAGTCTTCATGTTGTTGGTGGCAGCTTGGCGGAATACGCACATTACATGAATCAGAATGGCCGACGAGAGGCCTACGTAATTGGCAATTCCACGGCGTTGATTCGTGGTGGTTCCGCTAACATTGTAAATGGAGGGGGATTAGCTTCTTACTACGCAGTTTCTAATGGTGGTGAGTCTTCGAAGGTGAATGATGAACATCCTGTGAGCAATGTCAAAGGCAATTCTTTTGCGGTTTTAGAATCCGGTGAAATTTCTTCTTACTTGATTGGAGCAGGCTATTCTGAGACCACTCATATCGAAATGGGTACAGAAGCAACGGTCGATGGTGATAGTCATGTATTAGTTTCCGGAGGTATTGTTAAAGACGTTATTGGCGGAGGATTTGCTCAAGGGAATGGCGCAACTGCCAAGGTCACTGGCAACTCTTCCGTGACGATTGCCGGAGGTAAGATTTCCGGAAACATCTATGCTGGTGGGCTTGCTGAGAACGGAGGCACCGCTACTGTCGGCGGAACAGCAACCGTGACTTTCCTGGCTGATATTGGTTTTGAAGGAAAAGTGGATGGAAGTAATGCTAAGTCTTCTGTGCTTGCTTTCGGTGATGACAACGCTGTGTTCAATGCTGATTTTGCGGGTACTTTCAAAAACTTTGACGAAGTTAAGGCCGCACAGGGTTCTAGAGTGAGCTTTAAGGAAATTGGCAATGATCAATTTAAAGCTACTGGTGACAACAAGAGCAAACTGAAGCTGACAGGCAAAGGTATTGTTGAAACTGAAAAATTCTCCCTTAACGACGGCCAAACATTAGAAGTTCTCAGGGGAAGCTTCATTGCTTCTTCTGCAGAATTGAACGGCGGTATGCTTTACTTGGACCCTGCTTGGAACGAAGAACCGAGCCTGGGTGCCATTGAAAATCCTGGTGAAATTACGTCTCATATCGTTGTCGGACAAAACTCTGCTCTTACACTCGGCAGCAGGGATACTCAGTTAGCCTTGACGGCGTTGAAACAGAGTGGACATGGCCTCGCTGAAAACGATATAAAGTCCGTTGTTTATGTTGCTTCTCCGGTTAGCTTGAATGGCGGCAATACTATTCTTGTTGACGGAACAGTTGAAAATAATTCTGACGACCTGAATAACAACCTTCCAGGAGCCGCTGTTTTTATTAAAAAAGACAGTGCGCTTATCGTAAATGGGGAGACCGAAGGATCTTCAATTAACGGTACTGCAGGCCATAAGTTCATAACTGAGTCTGGTTCTAAAGTTATTGTCCACAATGCAGTAGCAGGGAAAAACATTCCTATCGCCGCAGGCTTTGGTGACATGAGGATCGATGAAGGTACTAGTTACGAAACAACTAACCGAATTCTTGGATTAGATAAAATCTCTTTAGACGAAAACGGTGAATTAGTAGTTAGTGTTAATTCCGACCTGTCCGTTATTTCTAACGTGTTAATGCCGAACACAGTTCTTGCAGCTGTTAGTGGAGAGAAGGGCGTCGGCGTTGATCGAATCAATAACCTTCTGAGCGTTTACAACGGCTTGGAGCATGCTGAAGTCGAGAAGGCTCTCAACTCTATCGCTCTGATGGGTGTGGCCGGCGGAGCTCAGACCATTGCTGTAAATACAGCAGACATGATTCAGGACTCACTGAATCTTCACGGTTCCAAACTTGCCTCCTACGATCATGAAAAAGCTGGTCCTGACCTTTGGATCGACGTGAACGGTTCTTTCAGCAAAGCCAACGACTACTCTGTTGGTGTTGCTAAGTACGGTTATAAGAGCGATCTGACTGGTGTTACGATCGGCGGAGACTACGCTTTAGGCAATGGTGTCGCAGCTGGTCTTGCCGTCAGTTTAGGTAAGGGTTCTGTCCGCGGTCAGGGAAATGGTTCCGGAGTTAAGAACAATATCGACTACTACGGTATCCACCTCTACGGTGTCGCAAATACTCGTTTCGCCAACTTCATCGGTACCGTCGGTTATCTGCAGTCTAAGAATGAAATCAAGCAGATGGGCTTCAAAGGCAAGCCGGACGCTAAGACATTCTCGATCGGTGTAAGAGCTGAAAAATCGCTTGCCTTGAATGACCGCATCACTGTCACTCCCCATATCGGAGTCAAGTATGTTCATACAAAACTTGACAGCTTTAATGCCGGAGGACTGACCTATACGGCAGATAAGGCTAACTTAGTTCAGGTACCTTTCGGCATGGCGTTTAACGCCAACCTTGAAGCATCCTGCGGAGCTAAGGTCAAACCGTTTATTGATTTAACGATTGCACCGAACTTCGGTGACAAGAAAATTTCCAATAAGGTCGGTTTAGTGACAACAGGTACGCTTGACTCCTTCGACGCTCGCATTACAAATAATGCGATGTACAAAGGTAAAGTCGGCGTTGAAACAACCAAGGGTAAACATTCCTTCGGCTTGAGCTACGGAATTGGCGGCGGAAATCGCGGCAGAGTTGATCAGACTCTCCAGGCTAACTATCGTTACCAGTTCTAATTTTTGAAAGAGGAGGGAGCGGTACGCTCTTCCTTATTCAACAAACAATCTCCTAGCAAGAGCTCTTAATCCTCCCGAATGGCATCAGCTGTTCGGGAGGTTTTCATATGTCTAAGCGCCTACTGACGATTCACTCAGTTGATAGAGAGAACTTAGGGGGGCACTGAGCTTTTGTTGAAAGGGCCTTTTAAAAGGTAGTGGTCTTTAAGAACATCAAGGTTTACTGAGCTTACGAACGCGAAGTTGGAGCCTGGTACGGATGAAGTCATACCTTTCCTGCTTAAACCGAAAAGTCTCTTCCATGTAGAAGCATGAAATGGTCTTTTCGAATAGGGCTCTACTCTATAAGAAATTCGGTAGAACTCTTGCTCTATAAACCTCTAAGAAGCCTGTCTGCCTTTGAGTTTTGATTCGCCCCAACCCTCGATGAGAGTAATAAGGCTGAAACTAAGAAATGACAGAAACCAATTGTAAAGCGTCTCCACCAAGAGGTTAAATAAATTGTTGAGAAATCAGCTTGAAGACAAATGCAAAAAATCCTCGGTCATTTCGGACCGAGGATTCAAGCTCTGAATTTAGCGCCCGAAACCGAGTGCCAATTTAGTTTTGATTATTTCTCCCAACCTTCGGAGGCGGTATCACCGCGTTTCTTTTCCCCGTCTTTAACTTCTACGACATTCTTACCGATAGCCAGTTCATTGTTGGCCCAGTAGCCCCAGTGATAAGCGGCATCGGCTTCTTTGATCTTGCCGTTGCCGAACATCAGGTTCAGCGTGCCGTGATACGGTTCGAAGATGCCGGCACCGAGGTAGATGTGGCCGAGACCGAAGACGATGATCACGATGAAGGAGATGTCGTGGACGATCTTAGCTGTGAGAAGTGTGGACTGAGAGAAGTGGTAAGCCCATTCTCCGCCCGGCAGAAGGCCGGTATTGAGCCACAGGATCATACCCGAGATTGCTGCGAAGACGCCTGCAAAGAGCAGGGTGCCGTCGGCAACACGCTGCAGGGACTTAACTTCACGCTGCGGAGGCATGTGAACCTTGCCGGGAGCGAAAAGATAAGGAAGGAAGCGCATGGCGAACGTGCGGTCGTCAGCATCCCATTTGCCGAAGATGTTGTTCTTAAAGAGATGAACAAAACCCTTCGGAGAAATGATGATCGCCAGAAGCGGAATCAGAATGAACGGAATGGCAAGCAGTCTGTGCGTCCAACGCATAGCGATAGTGAACTCACTGCCTACGCCGTTGTTCCAGGCGGTGACCATAACGAACAGTCCTGTGATCGCAAGCAGGATGCAGGAAATCGCTACAACACCGTGCGTGATTCGTGCCAAAACAGAATGGCGCTGGATGTATTTAGTAATCATGGTGGTCCTCTTTACTCTGCATTTTCTCTGCGTTCTTGCTCAGCAGCTTCTTTCTTGGCTTCGCGGAGATATTCTTCACCGCGTTTACGCTGAGCAGGAGTCCAATGTTCCTTGGCCTCTTCAATCGTCATCTTACGACGACGGTAGCCCAAAGCGGCAACGAAGGACACGGCCAGGCCGGCAACGGTAGCGGCGGCAGCCAAACCGGCACCCGGCTGAGCCAGTTTGCTCAGTGTGGCGAGCGGGCTAGGCTGTGCCCCCTTGACGAGGCCTTGAGCTTCGGCACCAAACTTGCAGACCTGAAGAATATGCAGGCCGCCGCATTCGTTTTCGCCGTAAAGCTCGGCTTTATCGTAGCCGCGGGACTTCAGGAATTCGACGCGTTCCTTGCCGAGTTTGATCATCTCGTCGCGCGGACCGAAGTGCAAAGCCCCCGGCTGGCAAGTCTTGACGCAGGCTGGAAGCATGCCGTTTTCTAAACGATCCCAGCACATCGTGCACTTGTCGATCTTGGGTTCGTCGCCGTAGTAGCGGGGAACATCAAACGGACAGGCCATTTCGCAGTAGCGCCAGCCGATGCATTTATCCGGAGAAACGGAAACAACACCGTTTTCTTCGTACTTCAGGCAGCCGGTCGGGCAGACTGTGACGCAGCCGGCGTTGGTGCAGTGGAAGCAGGAACGGCGTCCGAAAGCCCACTCAACGGGACGCAGCTGGTTGTCAGACTTCTTTTCTTTAAAAGTCATGACCAGACGATTGCTGCCGTTGAGGTCTTGCGGGTTCTGATAACTTCCGGAGAACGGGAAGGCGTTCATTCCGAGATTGGAATACAGAACGTTCCATTGTTTACAGGCGACTTGGCATCCTTTGCATCCTGTGCATTTGGAGGCATCGTAAAGCATCGCCATTTCTTTTCTTGTGTAGATAGACATTACAGATCCTCCGAATTATTTGGCTTTTTCAACGTTGACCAGGAAGGCCTTGTATTCAGGAATGTAGGAGTTCGGATCGCCTACGTTCGGAGAAAGGTCGTTCATGGTATCGCCGGTAGCATAGGCAGATGCCCAGCTCCAGTGGTGAATCAAACCGATGGTGTGTGTCTTCTTGCCGTTAATTTCAAGCGGCCGGTAGCGGACGGTAACCATCGCGAAGGCCTTAATGGAGCCGCGATTGTTCCAGACACGGATTTCATCGCCGTTCTTAATGCCTTTTTCTTTAGCCAGTTCTTCGGAAATTTCAACGAAAGGTCTCGGCATGATTTCGACGAGCCACGGAATGTTGCGGGTCTGTGTACCGGACTGCCAGTGTTCGCAGACGGAGTAAGACGTTGCAACGATCGGGTACTCTTCGCTGTTGCCGCGTTTGATGGACTCTTTCCACTTTGTGAACTGAACCATCGGGCTGTCTTGACGGCCGTTCATCACGTTCTTCGTCGGAGATTCGTACGGTTCATAGTGTTCGGGCAGAGGACCGTCTTTCATCGGGTAGCTGAACAAGCGGGCGTCCTGTTCCCAGGTCATGAAGAAGGCCTTGTTGTTCGGCGGTACCGGAACAACCTTGCCGTCTTCAACGCGGGTTTCCACGAAGTCGCCGACGTCGTTGTTGATCCAGCGGGAACCGTTCCATTCAACCAGCATCTTCTTGGGGTTCCAAGGTTTGCCGTTCATGTCGGCAGACGCACGGTTGTAAAGGATTCGACGGTTGGCAGGCCAAGAGAAGGAGAATTCGCTGTAAAGGCCCAATCCTGAAGGATCTGCCAGAGAGCGGCGGGTGCAGGGCTGAGCCATAGCATCCCATTTCTCGTTTTCGTTGTTGAAGTAGCCGCCGTAAATCCACATACCGCAGGCAGTGTCGCCGTCGGCTGTGAGTTCGCCGTAGCCCTTCAGCAGTTTGCCGGTCTTGGTGCTGTAGCCGTTAATGGCGTGAGCAACTGCCTTGATATCGAGCTGACCCTGCGGATTGCGGTAATCCCAGTTGACCTTGGTAACCTGGTCGGGATTGACGCCGCCTTCCTGACGATAGAGCTGAGCGATACGGTTGAACAGACGAGTCATGATCTCGAAGTCGCTCTTAGCCTGTCCTGCCGGTTCAACGGCTTTCTGACGCCACTGCAGCCAGCGGCCGGAGTTGGCGATAGAACCTTCTTTTTCGTAAATCAGGGCAGCCGGCAGCATGTAGACGGTTGTCTGAATTTCTTCAGGCTTCATGCCCGGAGCTTTCCAGAAGGTAGCGGTTTCAGTTGCGAACCAGTCGGCAACGATCATCCAGTCAAGCTTGCCGAGAACTTCGCGACAGTACTTTGTGTTCGGTTCGGAATGAGCCGGGTTCATACCCCAAACCAAGTAACCCTTGATCTGGTTTTCCGCCATGTAGTGGAAGGTCGGGATGGTGGAGTCGTTGTGCTTCAGAGAGCGCTTCGGCAGAAGGTCATAGCAGTAGTTGTTTTCTGCTGTGGCGTTGTCGCCGTACCATTCTTTCAGCATGGAAACCATGAACTTCGGCTTGTTCATGTAGTAGCCGTCGGCATAGGTTTCTTTAGAAAGGTAAGCATCCAATGTCGGATGGTTCTGCTGGATCGGCCAAGCGAGGTAGCCCGGAGCGTAGTCCATGGTGGCGCCGACGTCGGTAGAACCCTGAACGTTCGGTTCGCCGCGGAGGGCGTTAATACCGCCGCCTGCAACACCGACGTTGCCTAAGAGCAGCTGGATGATGCACATGGCGCGGCAGTTCTGGCTACCGTAGGAGTGCTGAGTCTGGCCGAGCGCATATAGGATTGTTCCGCTCTTTTCCGGGGCGCCGGAAGAAGCATATGTCTTATAAACTTCTTCAAGCAGCTCGGGCTTGATACCGGTAACCTCGCTGACTTTCTGCAGCGTGTAGCGGTCATAGTGCTTGGCAAGCAGATTCAGAACGCAGTTCGGATCCTGCAGGGAAGCATCTTTCTTAGGTACCTTGAGTGCCGGATGGTTGAACTTAGGCACACCGGGGTTGTCAACCCATGCACCGGGGGCACTGGGTTCGGTGTTCCAAGGAATAACTTTTTCTGTCTGGTACATCCAGGTCTTGTTGCTGTAAGCCTTTTCTTTTTCATCCCAGCCGGAGAAGAGGCCGTCGGCAACGTCGAACTTATAAGAGGGATCGATCAGGAAGGTCGCGTTCGTGTAGTTCATCACGTACTCTTTCTGATAGAGCTTCTTATCAAGGATGTAGCGGATCATGCCGCCGAAGAAGGCGATATCGGTACCCGGACGAATCGGAGCGTACATATCGGCCTGAGAGGCGGTACGTGTAAAGCGCGGGTCAACAACGATCCACTTGGCTCCGCGGTCAACGGCACGATGACACCAGCGGGAAGAAAGCGGATGGTTTTCAACGTTGTTGGAACCGATGGTCATGATGACGTCAGCGTTCTGGAAGTCACACCAGTGGCTGGTCATGGAGCCGCGTCCGAAGGACGGAGCAAGACCGGAAACGGTAGAGGAGTGGCAGACACGGGTCTGGTTGTCGATCTGGACAACACCGAGAGAACGGGCGAATTTCTGAACAAGCCAGGCTTCTTCGCAGTTCAGCTGTGCAGCACCGTAGCTCGCGATGCCTTCGCAGCGGTTGACGGTAACACCGTCTTCTTCTTTAGTGTAGCTCTCGTCACGAGTTTTCTTAATTTTGCGCGCCATCTCGTCGATAGCCTGAGACCAGGAAATGGGTTCCCATTCACTGGAGCCGGGGCGGCGAACCAGAGGCTGTGTGAGGCGGTGCGGATGCATCACTAAGCGGCGGTCTTTATCAACGATCTTTCTCAGACCGGTCAGACCGGCGCCTTTCGGGCAAAGGCCGCCCAGGTTCACGGGGTTGTCAGGGTCGCCTTCAATATTAATAAGCTGACCGTCGCGGACGGAACAAATGGTTCCGCAGCCGCCGGAGCAGTAGCAGCAGATGTTTAAGTATTCTTTGGTATCTGCCAGTTTCCATTTGCCGATTTGACCGGGAAGGAAGCGGGAGGCCGCAGATGCGTGGAATGCGGTAGCCGCGCCGGTCAAACCGACAGCAGATTTTAAAAATATACGACGAGATGTGCGCATAAATTGTGTCCTTTAGCATACAAGTGCAACATTTGCACAAGTCCTGGGGTGGATTCGGCGGTTGCGCCGATTGCGGTCACTTTAGGCGCCTGACTCATAAGGTGTCAATAAGATTTGAAGATTAATGAGCAGTCTGATAAGTTTTGCAAACAACGGAAAAATAAGGATAATTTTACGAATAGTTACACAGGGCTACAAAATAACAATAACTATGGGGTAAATAACTCCATCGAATAAATCGATAGAATCAAAAGAAACATGATGCGGCCTTTAGTAAAAACCCTAAAATCAAATAGATCCGCCCTTTATTGGCACGAAAATTTGTTCTTTCACAGAAAATTCACGGAGCGTGCTAAATGGGAAGATTTTTTCAAAATAACGTCAAAAATCCTCAAAAAATTGGCTAAATAACCGTATTAATACGGATGGTTTTTTACATTTTATGTAATATTTAGAAACATTAGAATTACGCGCTTTGAGCTTTTTGGAATTTGAAAGTGCTAAGCAAAATCACATTTTTAGGTAATAACCGCATCACGGTACGCCGTAGAAGGGCGGAAAATTTTCCTCAAGTTGCAGTGCCTCACTCGGCTTGTTACCAATCGCTCGAAAACCCGCTCTGACCCCTTGATTTTGCGATATTAATTTTAGGCGCATTGAATTAGGCAAAGAGATCGTACGGCTAAAAAAGAACCTCGTCGATTGATTTCTGACGAGGCAAACCGACGTCCTTGCCGATAACGAATGCAAATATCGATAACACCGAAAGACCTTTTTGACCATTTTTATTCTTTCTTTCCGGACATTAAAAGTGAAAGCAAAAAATGCTTAGGGTTTATGCTTATTAACATCGCATTTATAAGTTAAATTGCTCAAAATATTTATCTAATTTTTTGAATAATGAGAATCGTTACTATTATTATTTGACTTATTCGAAATATAAAGCAGGAGTTTTCATGGAAAAAACAAACGACGCTGAGATCAGCCTTCTAGACGCACCCGTCGGGGCAGTGGTTGATCTCGTGAGCTGGGGAAACCTCAGTCAGGAAGACATTCGCAAACTCACGGATGTCGGTATCTATTTGGATCTTCCCCTGACGGTGTCCAGCGTAACGATTTCCGGCCCTGTCGTCGTAGCCATCAGCAACGTACACGTCGCCATCGGCCGTCCGGTAGCGAAAGAACTCAAAGTTCTGTGGAACAAAGAGGTAGAAAAATAAATGCTGCTTAGAGATATGAAGCCCGGTGAGAAGGGCGTAATCAAATCCTTCAGACCCGGCTTAATCGAATACCGCAAAAGACTTTTGGCATTAGGCGCTCTTCCCGGAACGCCTTTTGTGGTTGAGCGAGTCGCTCCCCTCGGCGATCCGGTCGAAATCAAATTAAGAGGTTCTTCAATCAGCGTCCGTAAGGGCGAGATTGAAATTTTGGATGTCGAACCGATCAAATAAATCAAACCATGCGTAAAAATATCATTGCAGTTGTGGGCAACCCTAACTGCGGCAAAACCACTTTATTTAACGGTCTGACCGGCTCTCATCAAACTGTCGGCAACTGGCCTGGCGTGACCGTTGAACGCATTGTCGGCGAGTTCACTTATAAAGACAGAGAGATCACAATTATTGACCTGCCCGGCATTTACTCCCTTCAGCCGAGTTCTGCTTCCAGTGAGGACGAACGCGTTGCCCGTGATTACATCCTGCAGGATGAAGCCGAACTGATCGTTAACATCGTTGACGCCAGCAACCTCGAGCGCAACCTTTATCTGACCACGCAGCTTCTCGAAATGCAGGTTCCGATGATCGTGGTGCTCAATATGCTGGATATGGCTGCTGCACACCAGATCGAAATCGATCCGCACAAACTCAGCGAAGCCTTGGGCTGTGATAGGCATTGTCGCTGCGAAAGAGCAGGGCTTAAAGGAACTGTGCGCCGCGATGGACGCCCAGCTCGATGACCTTCGTATCCCGAAGAACCCGATCGTCTTTGCCGATGACGTAGAGGCGGCAAGAGCTGAAATTGCCAAGCTTCTGTCTGCTCAGAAAGTAGAGCGTGCCGAATGGACGGCCGAGCAGCTGCTGGAAGGCGATGCCGGTATGGGCGACTACCTGAAGGGAGTGGACCTGACTGAAGTCGATAAGATCATTGCGGAAATTAATCAGAAGTACAACGGCGACCTTGATATCGCGATGGCTGATGTTCGCTACAGCTTTGTATCTCAGGCAACGGCCGCATCCATGATCTGCAAAGGCGAGATCGACCAGAGCACGACCGATAAGATTGACAAGATCGTTCTGAACCGCTGGCTCGGTATTCCGATCTTCCTTTTCATCATGTATCTGATGTTCATCTTCTCGATCAACATCGGGTCAGCCTTTATCGACTTTTTCGATATTCTTTTCGGAGCCATCTTCGTTCAGGGCTTCGGTAATCTTCTGACAAGCATCGGCAGTCCCGACTGGCTCAAGACGATTCTCGCTGACGGCATCGGAGGCGGTATTCAGACGGTCTCGACCTTTATTCCCGTGATTGCCTGCCTGTTCCTGTCGCTTTCCTTCCTGGAAGACTCTGGCTACATGGCTCGTGCGGCTTTCGTGATGGACCGCATGATGCGTTTCCTCGGACTCCCCGGTAAGTCCTTCGTTCCGCTGATCGTAGGTTTCGGCTGCGGCGTTCCGGCGATTATGGCAGCCCGCACGATGGAGAAAAAATCCGACCGTATTACGACCGTGATGATGGCTCCGTTTATGAGCTGCGGCGCGCGTCTTCCGGTTTACGTGCTGTTTGCGACGACTTTCTGGCCGCTCGGAGGACAGAACCTGGTCTTCTCTCTATACCTGATCGGTATTTTGGTTGCGATTCTTACCGGTTTTATCCTGAAGAGAACCGCGCTGAGAGACGAGGCGGGTGCTTTCGTGATGGAAATTCCTCCGTACCACATGCCGACCCTTAAGAATCTGGGCCTTCGCACTTGGGACCGCTTAAAGAGCTTTATCGTGAAAGCCGGTCAGTTGATCGTCATCATCGTTGCAGTATTGGCCTTCTTGAACTCTTTGGGCACGGACGGCAGCTTCGGCAACGAAGACACCGATAAGTCCGTTCTTTCTCAGATCGGTAAAACCATTGTCCCGGCTTTTCAGCCGATGGGCATCAGCAATGAAAACTGGCCTGCCGCCGTGGGCGTCTTCACCGGTATCCTGGCGAAAGAAGCCGTTGTCGGTACATTGGACAGCCTTTATTCCGGCATGGGCGACCGCATGAGTGCGGCCGACCAGGAAAAGAACGGTGAAGCCAAGCCTGAAGAAGAGGAAGAGCCGTTCAGCCTCTCCAGCGAAGTCATTCGCGCCGTGAAATCGATCGGTGAAAACCTTTCCGAACTCGGAGACTTCTTTGTCGATCCGCTCGGCGTCAATGTTGAAAAAGACCTGACCGACGTCGATGAACAAGCCGCAGAGCAAGAAGTGGGCACCGGTACGTTCCGTGCGATGAAACACCTCTTTGACGGTGACTTAGGCGCCTTCTCTTATCTGCTGATGGTTCTCCTGTACATCCCGTGCTGCGCTTCGATCGGTGCTATGTATCGTGAGGTCGGCGCCCGCTGGACGGCATTTGCAGCTCTCTGGACCATTGCTATGGGCTATGGAGCAGCAACGATTGTTTATCAGATCGGCCGTTTCAATCAGCATCCGGTGTATTCCTCGGTATGCATCGGCGTGTGCCTGGCGGTTATTCTTGCAATCATTATTGGCCTTCGTGTTAAAGGCAAGGATGCGGCTCAGTGACATTAACCGAATTAAAAGAATACGTTCAAGCTCGGCGCATTGTCTCGGAACTGGAAATCGCGATGCATTTCCGGGTCGAGCCCTCGGTCATCGAACCGATGGCGCGCCGCTGGATTGACAAAGGGCTGATGGCCAAAGTCGATATGGACGGAACCAAATGCGGAGGCTGCACTGCCTGCGCGGACGGTATCAAACGTCACTACGAATGGCTCGGTCCTCAATCGGTGACTTTCGTCAAGAAGTCGTAAGACGGTAAGACTTTTTAGAACTCCTCGTGCTTAATGGTTCGAGGAGATTTTTTGCGTCTGAAGTGTCAAGGGGCGCCGCAACTGCCGTATAGTTAGAAAACCTTTCCTATCTGAAATTAAAAATGATCGTCCAAGATCCGCTCAGCAAGTATCCTCGACTCGGTAGGTACGCTCTGTTTTTTTCCATTATTCCGGGATATTTTCATGAATACGCAGCTGAAGAAGTGATTGAGAAGTCGCTTAACAGACAGTCCGTTCATGGGTTTCTTAAGCTTTTGCAGGATAAAAATGTTGCAATTGCTTTTCCTAGTTACTACAAAGGTAAATACGCAATCAAGCCTGAAGTGATTCTTGACTACGCTCAGGTCTATACGCCTTCTTTCATCAAAGAAGCTAAGAGGACGCTTGGAAGTGCGTTCAAAAGAGGAGACCAGGTTCAAAACTTTTATATAGATTTTCTTTTACAGCTTTCTTCATTCAAGCTTAGCGGTAAGGCAGATTTGAACGGAGTTTTAGACAGCTGTAAAGAGAACGCCTTCCATCCGAGTTCCTGGTTCACAGATGCCGTGAAAGGCTTGATCCTTGTCATGGCCTGCAGGAAAGAGTGGCGTCCGCTGTTCAAAGTGCTGTCCGAAGAAAACAAAGTATTGGCTTGGAATCTTTTCATGGATGCGGCCGCCGACAGGTCTGAGGACTATAGTTTAGAAGGGTCCGAAGAACTCTTTCTCTCTCTCGGGGACACGATTCGAGAGGACGTGATTACGTGGTTTGCAAGTGAATACGATCTATATAGGACAGGTTTTAGTGGTTTTACTTTTGATCAATTGTCTGATGACTATTGGACGAAGGATTTACTAAAGGGGATTTTTCAGGCTTCTCATGGAAACTTTAAAGAAGGCCAAAAAGGCGTATTTTCTGCTTTAAAGGAAGATGTTAAGTATCACCGAGGCCATTTTGTCTACTATAAGAATCCTCTTTTCTTCCGACCTATTCGAAATGTCTTTCTGACAGCAGTTTTATTTTTGGACAGAGGTTCGGCGTCTACAGCTAGAAAAATATCCTCCCTTTTAAAGAAAACTGAGGAGTTTTCAAAAGATATTGCCTCAGACATGGTTGCGCTTGTGTTTACCTTTGTCGATAATCCAGAAAAGATAACACCCTTCGATCACGAAGCAATGGCTTCCAGATTAAAAGAGAATGATTCGAGCCTTGCAATTTTTGTGTTGGCTGTGCTATGCAAGATATTCTCTTATGGGAACTACAGATCTATTCTTGAGTCTCATTTGGCAAAACGCAAAAAGGAGAACAATCCTCCTTTGAAGTACATTCTTCAGCAGGCTCTTGATGCGCTCAACCCAAACGATCCTGAAGTCGCGAAATTGACGGCAGAACTCAAATGTCCTCCGCTGCTGTCCCATTACGCCACACTTTCGGAATGGCAGTTCGGATTGGATAAGCTTTTAAATTACAGCAAGATACTCAAAAAACCGACGTCCAAAAATACTCGTGCTCGCATTGTTTATTTGGTTGATATCGATACGTTCGATATTCAGCCATACAGACAGAAGTCCAAAGACGGTATTACCTGGTCGAAAGGGACGGCGGTCTCCATGTCTTCTTTCGCTGAGATGCTTCCGGAAATGGATGAAGCTGACCAAATCGCTGCCGCCAAGGTTGTCCGGGTCAACTCTCGAGTCGCTCGACTCAGAGGCCTCGAGGTTCTTTATGAACTTGCCGATACAGGCAGGACTTTTCTGATACTTGAACCGGAATTTCCTTTAGAAATTCATCGAGATCGCCTTCGTATCGAAGTCAAAAAGGACGGCAGCGGAAGTTATGAAACAACGACGAATATTGACTTTGCAAAAAAATTAAGAACGGATCCGCACTACGCTTTTAAATTAGACGGAAGTATCCTGACTATCTATAAGATAACCGACAAAGAATACAAAGTTCTGGAACTGCTGAACAACATTCGAAAACTCCCGGGTGAAGCTAAGAGCAAGCTTGCAGAGATTCTGGAGAACATCAGCGGCGAAATTCCTGTTTCCTCAGAACTGCTGAAATCTTCTTCCGGTCTTGAAGCGCTCAAAGCTTCAAGCAAAATTACCTTCCAGATTATTCCCGATTCCTCAGCGACCGAATTTAACGTCAGAGCTTTTGTGCGTCCGGCGGAAGGCTGTGAATTGACCGTAGCCCCGGGCGAAGGACTTGACACCTTGGCCGCATTGGTTAAACGCAAACCGATGAGAATTTTGCGTGACCTCAAGGCAGAAAAGGCTAACTGGGAGCAGATGAGCGAGAAGTTAGAAGAGTTTTCAGCGTGGCAGGGCGGAGATCGTCTTTGGACGCTGGACACGATGAGGTGTCTGGAATTCATGGAGACACTGCGGGAAGCCTCAAAGATCGCGGACATCGAGTGGCCGGAAGGCGCCAAGCTGACGGTTAGGCGCGCTCCGATCAGCTTCCCGGATCTGAGGCTCAAGGTGAACAGTGTTGACCGCTGGTTCTCTTTGGACGGCACGGTTTCCATTGACGGCAAAACTCAGCTCAAGATCAATCAAATCCTAGATAAGCTCAAAGACCGCGTCGGCAACTTTATCCATTTGGAAGGATCGGAATACGTTCTCATCACGAACAAACTGCTGAGACAGTTAGAGATTCTTGAGGATGTTTCTTCTAAGAAGAAGGATGAACTGTTGATTTCCAAATTCAGCGGTACCGCGCTGGAAGCACTTAAAGAAAACGGTTCCGAAGTCACGGGCGACAAGAGCTACGAGAACCTG
>OFFO01001057.1_pt1 | contig 17739 bp, 19 predicted proteins | sample 1521441 | NCBI WGS metagenome assembly OFFO01 (sample SAMEA3504097, study PRJEB24116) | mouse gut metagenome | biome: mouse gut; feature: mouse-associated habitat; material: faeces | place: Denmark | collected 2011
CGCCGCCGCCCCAGCAGCCCGCCGCCGCGGTTCCTGCGGCCCCCGCCGCCAGCGCGGCTGACCTGGGGACTATGATGGCGGCCATGATGGCGGCCATGACGACGGCCATGGCGAACAACGCCGCCGCGGCGCAGCCCGCGCCCGCCACCGTCCAGAAGACTGTTGAGCCCAAGGTCATCGCCACCAAGCCGGTGCACATGGAGGAGATGGACCCGCTGGAGAAGCTGGGCAAGGAACAGGCCCAGAACCTGGAGCTTATTATGGAGGTGCCCCTCCAGGTGACGGTGGAGATCGGGCGGGCCCGCCGCAAGGTGCAGGACATTCTGGAATTTGCCAAGGGCTCGCTGGTGGTGCTGGATAAGCTGGCGGGCGACCAGGTGGATTTGTTTGTCAACGGCAAGTGTATTGCCAGGGGCGAGGTGGTGGTCATCGAGGATAACTTCGGTGTGCGCATCACCGAGATCGTCCAGACGCCCGGCATTGAAATGCTGGCAGGCGGCAAGTGAGCATCAGACAGGCATACCCGGCCCCGGTGGGTTTCAAACGGCGGGGTACACAACATATAATGGAAAAGGATGGATCAAACCATGGCTAAGAAGATTCTGTTAGTGGATGACGCTGCTTTCATGCGCAAGATGATCAAGGACACCCTGGTGAAGAACGGCTATACCGAGGTGTTCGAGGCCGTTGACGGCGCCGACGCGGTGGAGAAGTTCGGCGAGATCGGCCCTGATCTGGTGGTGATGGACATCACTATGCCCAATATGGATGGCCTGGAGGCCCTCAAGGCCATCCGCGCCAAGGATGGCAGCGCCAACGTGGTCATGTGTTCCGCCATGGGCCAGGAGTCCATGGTTATGGACGCGGTGCGCTCCGGCGCCAAGGACTTTATTGTCAAGCCCTTTAAGCCTGACCGGGTGCTCAAGACCGTCACATCCATTCTGGGCGCGCCCTGATGGGTAGTTCCCCCCGCAGGCCTGTCCTGGCCCTGGAGGTCACGGCGCTGGACAGCGTGTTCTCCCTGATGTGGATGCTGCTGTGCGTGGTGGCCATCGTTGTGCTGGCCTACCTATTTACCAAATATGTGGCGGGCAGAAGGGGGCTGGGCGGGTTTGGAGCGCCCGGCGGGACAGGCCGTTTCAAGGCTCTGGCCCGGCTGGTCCTGGGGCGGGAGCAGAGCGCAGTGCTCGTACAGGCAGGGGAGCGGTATCTTCTGCTGGGGGTGGCACCTTCCGGTGTGACATTGCTGGCGGAGTTTACCCAGGAGGAGGCGCAGGCCCTTTATACGCCGCCCCCCGGCCAACCGGCGCCCCCCAGCTTTGGGGAGGCCCTGCGCACCGTACTCAAGCAAAGGAAACCGAGGTGAGGATGGATGCCGACCGACAGCCTGATTAATATCAACGGTGAGAGCGTCCAGACCCTGGAGATTCTTTTCCTCACCACCATGATCGCCCTGCTGCCCTCCCTGCTGGTGATGATGACCTCGTTTACCCGGTACATCATCTCCCTGTCCTTCCTGCGCAACGCCATGGGCACCCAGCAGACGCCGCCCAACACGGTGCTGGTGGGTATTGCCTTGTTTCTCACCCTTATCACCATGAACCCGGTGCTCACCCGCATTGGGACGGAGGCATGGGAGCCGTATACGGACCAGGAGATCGGGGCGGAGGAATTTGTGGACCGGGCCAGTGTGCCACTCAAGGAGTTCATGATGGCCAATACCCAGTGGCGGACGGTGGAAATGTACTGTGACCTGGCCCACATTGATGTGCCGGAGGAGGGGGAACAGGCGGTCCGGGAGCTGCCCCTCCGGGTGATTGTGCCCGCGTTTATGACCCAGGAGCTGCAAGAGGCGTTCTATATCGGCTTCCTGCTGTATATCCCCTTCCTGCTCATCGACGTGGTGGTGTCCTCCACGCTGATGTCCATGGGCATGATTATGCTGCCGCCCGCCATGATCTCCACGCCCTTCAAGCTGTTGCTGTTTGTGTCCGTCAATGGCTGGCAGGTGCTGTTTTCCACGCTGGTGCAGAGCGTAAATTGATTTCCGGGAAGGAGGATGAGCTGTGGACACCACCCAGGCAATGGACTTGATGCGGGACGCGGTAGGAGTGGCCATCAAGCTGGCCAGCCCCATGCTGCTGCTGAGCATGCTGATAGGCGTGGTGGTGGCTATCTTCCAGGCGGTCACCCAGATCCACGAGCAGACCATCTCCTTTGTGCTCAAGCTGATTGTGGTCATCAGCGTTTTGTTGGTTGGAGGCGGCTGGATGCTGGATACGCTCAAGGACTATACGCTGGAGATTTTTTCACTGATCGGCGGTTAAGCGGGGGAGGCAGCCATGATCGACTGGGCGGAACTGACGCGGTTCCTCTATATCACCGCCCGCATCAGCGGGTTTGTTCTGTTCAACCCTCTCCTGGGCCGCCGGAACATCCCCAATGCTTTCCGCGCAGGTATGACGCTGGTGCTGTCCGTATTCACGGCGTCCATGACCACCCAGACGGTGCCCGTGCCGGTGGGGGCGGCGGAGCTGGCGGTGCGGATGCTGCTGGAGCTGGCGGTTGGCGTTTTGCTTGGCATGGCGGCGAGCTTCTTTTTCTACATCCCGCAGCTGGCCGGGTCCATTGTCGATACCCAGATGGGTATGACCATGAACCAGATGTATGACCCCGGGACATCGGCAAACCTGTCGGTGACAGGGCAGATTCTCAACGCGTTGATGAACCTGCTGTTTTTCGCGGCGGGAGGGCATTTAACCTTGCTGCGCATTTTTCTCACGTCCGGGGAGCTGGTCCCCTTCGGACAGGTATCCATCGGCCTGCCGGCCTACAACCTGCTGCTGGAGCTCTTTGTGGAGTGCACCGTGCTCGGGATCAAGCTGAGCATGCCCATCCTGGCGGCGGAGCTCATCGCCCAGGTGGGTATGGGTGTGTTGATGAAGGTGATCCCGCAAATCAACGTATTTGCCATCAACATTGAGTTGAAGGTCATCGTGGGTTTGGCGCTGCTGCTGGTGCTGACCATTCCCTTCAGCGAGTTTCTGCTCCAGGCTGAGGCGGCGATGCTCAACGCGCTCCGCGATGTACTCACCCTGACCGGGTGATTTCTTCAAGTAATTTCCTTCCAGAAAACAACAGAACGTTGCGACAGCGTCCCTCCTCCACCCTTCTGAGGAGCGGACTACGCGGGACAAAAGGGGGGACAGACGTTGCCCGAGGGAAATAAAACAGAAAAAGCGACACCAAAAAAGCGGCGGGACGAACGAAAAAAGGGTAACGTCTTTAAAAGCCAGGACGCGGTGGCGGTGGCCGGACTGCTGGGCACCTTCGCCACGCTGTGGCTGCTCACCGGCACGTTTGCCCAGCAGCTGGGCGGGTTTATGACATTGTGCCTGGCCACTGCGGGGGAGGAATCCCGGGATGTGGGCGGCGTATGCGGCGAGCTGGCCGTCCAGGGGATTGTGCTGGTGGTGAAAACGGTGGGAATCGTGGCCTTGGCGGCCATCTTGTGCGCCGTGGCGGCCACCTTTGCCCAGACCCGGTTTCTGGTGAGCGCCGAGTCCATGAAGCCGAAATTCAGCCGGCTCAGCCCGCTCCAGGGTTTCAAGCGGCTGTTCTCCCTGAAAAGCCTCGTAGAGACTTTGAAAAACCTCATCAAGATCGCCATCCTGATGGTCATCATCTTCCTGAGCATCCGGGACATGTTCCTGGAGAGTTCCAACTACCTGTACACCGATTTGACCGCCGCCGCGGCCCATTTGGTGGAGATGGCGGGGGGGATGGTGGTTCGTATCTGCATCGCCTTTGTGGCGGTGGCCGCCATGGACTTCTTTTACCAGTGGTGGGATTACGAGAAAAATATGATGATGACCAAGCAGGAGGTCAAGGAAGAGTATAAGCAGATGGAAGGCGATCCCCAGGTGAAGGGGAAGATCAAGGAGATCCAGCGCCGCCGGGCCCAGCAGCGCATGATGCAGCAGGTGCCCGGGTCGGATGTGGTCATCCGTAACCCCACCCACTTCGCCGTGGCCCTGCGCTACAAGCCGGACCAGGACGACGCCCCCATTGTGCTGGCCAAGGGCCAGGATAACATCGCCCTGCGCATTGTTCAGATTGCCGAGGAGAACAAGGTGGCCGTCATCGAAAACGTCCCCCTGGCCCGGGCGCTCTACGCGCAGGCGGAGCTGAACCAGATGATCCCGCCGGAGCTGTACGGCGCGGTGGCGGAGGTGCTGGTGTATATCTTCAAACTGAACGATAAAAAACAGATTGTGAAATAGGGAATGTTCAAGGCCCCGGGCATAATCACGGGGCCCCCGCAAAAGCGGTCCTCAGCTTTTGGGGGGAGAGAAGGGACAGCGGAAGCGAATGATGGGAAGGCTGTCCCGACGATGCGGCGACGAGGAGGTGAATGACCTGCCATGCTCAAACGGATTTTAGACAATGTTATAGCGCTGTTTGTGGTGGTTGTGGTCATGTTCCTGTTTATCCCGCTGCCCCCGCAGATTTTGGACATCCTGCTCATCATCAACATCGGGCTGTCTGTCATGATCCTGATGATTACGATGAATATTTCGGAGGCGCTGGAATTTTCCATCTTCCCCTCCCTGCTGCTCATCACCACCCTGTTCCGGCTGGGTATGAACGTGTCCAGTACCCGTATGATCCTCACCACCGGCGACCCCGGCGTGGTCATCAAGAATTTCGGCCAGCTGGTCACCGGCGGCAGCGTCGTGGTGGGCTTTGTTATCTTCTTCATCATTGTGCTGGTCCAGCTTATCGTCATCACCAAGGGCGCGGAGCGCGTGTCCGAGGTGGCCGCCCGCTTCACCCTGGACGCCATGCCCGGCAAGCAGATGGCCATCGACGCGGATTTATCCTCCGGCCTTATTGACGAGCAGCAGGCCCGGGTACGCCGGGAGAAAATCCAGAAGGAAGCGGACTTTTACGGCGCCATGGACGGCGCCACCAAGATCGTCAAGGGCGACTCCACCATGTCCATCATCATCACCCTCATCAACCTGGTGGGCGGATTGCTCATCGGCATGATAAGCCGGGGGATGGAGCCCATGGAGGCCCTCAGCTCCATCTGCATCCTCACCATCGGCGACGGCCTGGTGTCCCAGATCCCGTCCCTGATGATCTCCACCGCCACGGGCATGATCGTCACCCGCTCCGTGTCCGACGGCAGCCTGAACACCGACGTGGTGGGCCAGTTCACCGCCCAGCCCAGGGCGTTCACCACCACGGGCGTCATCCTGCTGTTCATGTCCGTCATCCCCGGCACGCCCACCATCCCCCTGATGGGGGGCGGCGTGGCGCTGGTGGGGGGCGGCGTGTTCCTCACCCGCAGGATGACATCCCAGCAGCAGGCGGCGGCAGCCGCCGCCCAGGCCCCCGCGGAAGTCCCCGAGCTGGCCGCGCCCAGCGAGAGCGACTATTACAAGGATATCAACAACGTCTATTCCCTGCTGTCGGTGGAGCCGGTGGAGATGGAGTTTGGCTACAGCCTCATCCCCCTGGTGGACGAGAGCCACGGCGGCAAGCTCATCAGCCGCATCGTCATCTTCCGGCGGCAGTACGCCCAGGACATGGGCTTCGTCATCCCCTCCATCCGGCTGCATGACGGCTCCACCCTTGGCACCAACCAGTACTCCATCCGCATCAAGGGCGAGGTGGTGGCTGAGGGGGAGATCCTGGTGGATTACTACCTGGCCCTGGAGCCCCCCAACCCCCTGGGGGAAATCGACGGCATCGAGACCATCGAGCCCGCTTACGGTATTCCCTCCCGGTGGATTCTGCCGGAAAACAAGGAGATGGCGGAGATCTACGGCTACAATGTCATCGATCCCCTGTCCGTCATGCTCACCCACCTGGCCGAGACGGTGAAAAAGCACGCCTACGAGCTGCTCAACCGCGCCGAAACCATCCGGCTGGTGGACAATTTGAAGCAGACCTCCCCCGAGCTGGTGGAGGAGGTCGTGCCCAATATCCTGTCCTACGCCAAGCTGGAGAAGCTGCTGCGCAACTTGCTCCAGGAGGGGGTGCCCATCAAAGATCTGGGCACCATCCTGGAGACCGCCGCCGAGGCGGTGGGGCAGGGCAGGGATATGGATATGGTCACCGAGCAGGTGCGCGGTGCCCTGGCCCGGACCATCACGAGGCGGTTCTGCGAGGACGGGCAGCTGCGGGTCATCACCCTGGACGCCGAGGTGGAAAAGAGGATCATCTCCTCCCTCACCCGCAACGAGCAGGGCGTATACCTGGCTATGGGCCCCGATTTGATGCAGACCATCATTTCCCAGCTGGCCGAGCACCTGAAAAAGTTCGGCGATCTGGCCCAGACGCCGGTTATCCTGGTCAGCCAGGTGATCCGGGGCTATTTCAGCAAGATGATTACCCAGTTCTATCCCAACGTGTATGTGCTGTCCTTCAATGAGATTACCAACAGCGTGCAGATCCAGGCCCTGGGCAATATCACCGCCGAGGCGCCCGCGCGGGCGGAGCGAAGGGCGGTGGGCACATGAGCGCCTCCACCCTTCAGCGAAGGTACACCGAAGCGGAGATTGAGGCCATGGCAACCCCGGATTTGCTCAGCCTCTACAAGCAGACCGGGGACGAGGAGCTGAAATGGCCTTTGGTTCTGCGGTACGAGGGGCTTATCAAAAGCGCGGCCCTCCAAATACGGGGCGTGTACAGCAGCTTCGCCCAGGTGGACGACATCGTCAGCGAGGGTATCCTCACCCTGCTCACCTCCATCGACAAGTTCGACCCGGACAAGGGCATCAAGTTTGAAACCTATGTGGCCAAGCGCATCCGGGGCATGGTCATCGACCTGGCCCGGAAGCAGGACTGGCTGCCCCGGAACATCCGGCAGCGGGCCAAGGAGATTGATTCCGCCGTCTCCCACCTGGCCAACGAACTGGGGCGGTTCCCCACCGACCAGGAGGTGGCCGGCCATCTGGGTATCCCTACCGACAAATACCAGAAGGAGGCCGCCCGGGTGGCGCTGAGCAACACCCTGTCTCTGGACGCGCTGATGGACGCGAGAGACCTGGAGGGGCATCGGTTTGAGGTTTCCAGCGAGGACCCCACCGTCCAGCCCGAGACTGTGCTGGAGGAGCAGGAGCTTCAGCAGACTCTGGCCCAGGGTATCTCCGCCCTCCAGGAAAACGAGCAGATTGTGCTGTCCCTCTACTATGAAAAGAACCTCCACATGAAGGAAATCGCCCAGGTGATGGGGGTGAGCGAACCCCGCATCTCCCAGATCCACTCCCGGGCTATCCAAAAGCTGCGGGACCACATGGGCGCTTACATGAACAGCGGGGCCTCCCCCAAATCCTCTAAAAAGCGGAAGAAGGCATGATGTAAGATGTTTAAAGGTTTCTACAACCTGACCTCCGGCATGGTCACCCAGCAGCAGCACCTCAACGTGGTGGGCAACAACATGGTGAATATCTCCACTGCGGGCTTTAAAGAAAGCCGCTATGCCGCCACCACCTTCGACGACGTGATGTATGCCCGGGTGGGGAACAAGGAGAAGATTTACACCGACATCGGCAGGCAGAGCTATATCAGGGCCAACAGCGAGATCAAGGTCCTCTTTGACCAGGGCATCCCGGAGCCCACCGGCATCCCCCTGGACTTTGCCATTATGGGGGAGGGGTTCTTTGCCGTCCAGACGGAGGACGGCGTGGCCTACACCCGGGCGGGCAATTTCTCCCTGGACGACGAGGGATACCTGTGCTTCCCAGGCGTGGGCCGGGTGCTGGACCCCCGGGGGCAGACCATCCAGCTGAACACCGATAAGCTCTCGGTGGATGAACAGGGGGTTATATCCACTGAGGGGGGGGCCTTCCTGGGCCAGCTGGGGGTATATACCTTCCCGGACATGGAGCAGGTGGAGTATGACGGGCGGGGTATGTTTACCGGCGAAGGGGCCCAGGCTGCCGCCGCCCCCACCATCTATTGGAAGTACCTGGAGCGGTCCAACGTGGACATGATCCGCCAGATGACCGAAATGCTCACAAGCCAGCGCTCCCTCCAGAGCGCGGCCCAGGTGACCAAAATGTACGATGAGCTGATGAGCCACGTCTCCAGCGACATCGGCCGCATGTGAGAGAGGTGACATAAGCAGATGAACCAATCCTTCTATATCGGCGCGGTAGGCGCCCAGCAGCAGCTCCAGCGCCTGAACGTCCATGGGGATAACATCTCCAACGTGAACACCAACGGCTTCAAGGCCAACCGGGCCCACTTCTCCGCCCTGATCTACCAGGACCACCGGGGCGCGCTTGACGGCGCGGATACGCAGCTGCCCATGGGCGTGGGTGCCAACCTGCTCATGACTTCCACGGACTTTTCCCAGGGCGGGCCGGCGGACACCGGGCGCACCCTGGATTACTACATCGACGGGGCCGGGTTCTTCGGCGTGGTGGATTTGGCCACCGGGCAGGTCACATTCACCCGCAACGGGGCTTTCTACCTGTCCGAGCTGGTGCGGGAGAGCGGCGAGGTGGACGAGGAGGGCGAGCCCATCATGGAGTCGGTCTACTGCCTGGGCGACGGGACGGGGCGTTTCGTGCTCAGCCGGCAGGGCGGCCTCATTGAGGTGGACGACCCGGCGGAGGAGCTTCCCATCGGCATTTTCGACTACAGCAACTATAACGGCATGGAGCAGGTGCTGGACACCGGCTATTTGCCTGTGGATAAGAACGGGGATTTGTGGCTGGGCACCGGCAAGGCCATCCAGGGCTATCTGGAGCGGTCCAACGCGGATCTGGCCGAGGAGCTTTCAAAGGTGATTGAATCCCAGCGGGCCTATGGCATGGCGCTGAAAATGGTACAGACCTCGGATGAGATTGAGACCACCATCAACGGCCTGCGGGGTTGATAGGAGGGAAGGCAATGGCGATCAAAAACTACGATGAGCTGAGCTCCCTGGAGCTGGACACCCTGAGGGAGATCGGCAGCATGGGCACCGGCAACGCCGCCACCGCCCTGTCCCAGATGTTGGGGCGGGAAGTGCGCATTACACTGCCTGAGGTGCGCATCATGGGCTACAACGAGGCCATTGAGTGGATCGGTGGCCCGGAGGAGATTACCGCCGGGGTGCTGGTAAAGATGGGCGGGCAGATCAACGGCATCATGCTCTCCTGCCAGCAGCTGGACTTTGTGAACATGGTGCTGGAAAGCGTTCTTCACCAGCGCATCGACGACTACGGCCAACTGGCGGATATGGAGAACTCCTGCCTCATTGAGGTGGGCAATATCATGATCTCTACCTTCATCAACGCGCTGAGCGGCCTGGCCGGGATGGATGTGACCCTTACGGTCCCCGCCTTCACCGTGGATATGCAGGGGGCGATCCTGGCCGTGCCCATGGCGGAATATGGCGGACAGTCCGACTACATTATGACCATCGGCGGAAATTTCGTATTTGACAATCAGGAGGTTCCCTGCCGCCTGCTGATGTCTCCGGACCTTCGGTCTCTAAATGCTCTATTGAGGAAGCTGGGCGTAAGCGATGAGTGACAAGCTGGTAATCGGAATCGCGGACATGAAGGTGGCCAAAGGGGAGGGCATGTTGGTTACCTACGCGCTGGGGTCCTGCATCGGCATCTGCCTGCACGACCCGGCCATCAAGCTGGGAGCTCTGGTGCACATTATGCTGCCGGTAAACATGGAAGCAGGGCGCAAAAACCCAATGAAGTACGCGGATACGGGAATCAGAGAGACCTTGAAGCAGATGGAGGCCATGGGGGCCCGCCGGGCCAGGATCACCGCCAAAATAGCCGGCGGGGCCAAGATGTTCGAGGTGGGCAGTTCATCCCTGGGCAATATTGGGCAGAGAAATATTGAAAGCGTTCACATGAATTTGAAAAAAGAGGGCATCCGCCTGCTCAAGGAGGATGTGGGCGGCTCGGTGGCCCGGACCCTGCTCTTTGACGTGAACAGCGGGCTGGGCTGTGTGCGCAGCTATGGCCGTGCGGAGCTGATTATCTGATACGCGTATGATGAAAGGGAGTGCATTGGAATGAGGGAAGAAAGCAAGCACGAGATTCTGCTGGAGTCCGGCACCAACGAGATCGAGATCATGAAGTTCACCATTGGCGGCAATCTGTATGGCATTAACGTGGCCAAGGTGCGGGAAATCATGATTTCCGCTCCAGTGAAGCCCATGCCCCACGCCCACCCCGCGGTGGAGGGGATTTTTAAGCCCCGTGACGCGGTGCTCACGGTGGTGGACCTGCCCAAATACCTGGGGGATGAACGGGAAAAGAATCCGAAAGATATTTTCATCGTCACCAATTTCAACAAGATGTTTATTGCGTTCCGGGTGCACACGGTGGACCGTATCAGCCGCATCTCCTGGACCGATATTCAGAAGCCGGATAAGACTGTCTCCGGCGGCGCGGAGAGCGTGGCCACCGGCATCGCCCAGTGCGACGGCGAACTGGTCACCATTCTGGACTTCGAGCGTATCGTGGCGGAAATTGCCCCGGAGACCTCCATCCAGATGTCGGAGGTGGAGCAACTGGGTCCCCGTGAACGCAACGATAAGCCCATCTGGGTGGCGGAGGACTCCATTTTGCTGAGCAAGATGATCGAGGACTCCCTGCGCAAGGCAAATTATGTCAACCTCCATATGTTCTCCAACGGCCTGGAACTGTGGGAGTCGCTGAGCGCGCTGCCCCAGGACGGTACGCTGGAGCGGGATGTGGCCCTGATCATCACCGACATTGAGATGCCCCAGATGGATGGCCACCGGCTGACCAAGCTGGTGAAGGACAGCAGCCGGTTCAAGGAGATCCCCCTCATCATCTTCTCCTCCCTTATCAGCGAAGAGATGCGCCGGAAGGGCAGAGACCTGGGGGCGGATGAACAGCTTACCAAGCCGGAGATCGGGCACTTGGTGGACGTGATGGATCACCTCCTCGCGCGCCAGGGCAAGACCAGAGGATAAGGACAGGAGGCAGCTATGAGCGGCAAATATATCGTGCGGCAGCCCATTAAGGACGCTGAGGGGAATACAATCGGACATGAGATCCTGTATCATGGTGCGAATCAGGCTTTCAGCAGTGACAATTCCACTTCCAGCGCGGAATTTGCCGCCGCAAACACTATTTACAGTTTTCTGACCCAGAACAGCCCCAAGGTGCTGAAGGGGACGCTGAACTTTATGACCTTCACCACCATGCTGCTGATGAAGAAAACCCCGCGGTTGTTTGACAAGAGCGACCTGGTCATCCAGATTGACGACGCGGTGATTATCCACCCGCTGTCCATGCACCTGGTTCAGCAGTATGTCCGGGAGGGCTACCGCATCGCGGTGAACGACTTCCAGTTCACCCCCCGGTACCTTGCCCTGCTGGACGACATCCACTTTATCAAAATCAGCGTCAAGACCGCAACCGAGGTCACCATCCGCAACACGGTGGAGGTGGCCCACAGCATGAATATCAAGTGTATTGTTACCCATATTGAGGACGCGCGTACTTATGAGCGGGCGGTGGCCCTGGGGGCGGATGGACTGGAAGGCTCCTATGTGGCGGGCAAGCTCACCACCAAGGCCCACAGCAGCGCCTATATCCAGAGCAATTTCTTCCAGCTCATGGTGGCCGTCACCCGGGACGAGCCCAACGTGGAGGAGATTGAGCAGATGATCGCCGCCGACGCCAGCCTGTCCTACGGCCTGCTGAAAATGGTCAACTCCGCCTACTTTGCCCTGCGCCACCGGGCTACCACCATCCGCCAGGCGATCATGACCCTGGGCCTGGGACAGCTGAAGCAGTGGATCTACCTGCTCAGCGCCAGCAACGCGGAAAATGAGGTGGACACTGGTTCCGAGGAGTTCCTGAAGCGCTCCTTCCTGCGTGCCAATTTCTGTAGTGAGTTGATGAATTACGCTAAGAATATGCCCATTTCCAAGTCGGAAGGTTATCTGATGGGAATGTTCTCTACGTTGAACTACCTGATTGACGCGCCGCTGGAGGACATCCTGGCGGAGGTGCCGGTGGCCGATGAGATCAAGGCCGCCCTGCTCCATCACGAGGGGCGCTGCGGTATGCTGTACGACCTGGTTCTCAGCTACGAGTGCGCCGACTGGGAGAAGATTACCAGCCTGGCGGAGGAGCTGGGCATCCCCGACAATATGATGACCAGCGTGTACTTTATCTGCATGGAAAACGTGAACACCCTGTGGGAGCAGCTCACCAACCCTTATCCCCAGCAGCTCCCCCCCTTGGAGGAGGGGGAAGAGGACACCGAAGGGTAGTCAAAAAAACTCTGGCGGATGGATATCCATCCGCCAGAGTTTTTGATTTTCTCAGGCCCGGCTGTGGTGAGGGGTCTCATGGACCGCCTTGCACGCCTGAAGCAGCTGGGCGGTGATGTCGCTGCTGAACTTGCCCTCATATACCGTCAGACGGGGCACCCGGTCATTGGGTTCCAGCACCACGTACTTAGGGGGCAGGTGGTTGAGGGTGTAGGCCTTTACGTCTTCCATGCATCGCTTGCAGGTGCAGAGGCCGAACATCTGCACATACTTGGGGGCTTTCTCCTCCACCAGGACCTGCATCACGTTGATGTAGCCGGGGTTTTCCGGCTCCAGGAACTGGCGGGCGGGCTCCTCTGGGGCGGCTGGGACAGGCGGCTCCCCTGCGGGGGCGGTGGGGGCGGATTCAGGCTGGGGCTCCGATTCCAGGCTCGGCTGGGGTTTCGGTTCCGGCTGGGGCACGGGCTGCTGGGGGGCGAGCTCGCCCTCCAGGGCGTCCTCCAGGGCGTTTTTGATCTGCACCGACACTGCGGCATCGGGAGCCATGGAGGTGACAATGGGGGGGACAGCGGCGGGGGGGGCCGGCGCCTGGACCGGGGGGCGGCCTCCTCCTGGGGGGCGGCGGGATCGGGCTTCTTGCTCAGCAGGTTCATCACCCGCGCGGTTTTGCTGGTTTTGTCGTTCTTGGACATAATGGCGATACTCCTTACTTAGTTGAAAAATTTAGAAATATACTTCTGCCGGAAGGTGGGCTTGGGCCGGGGGAAACGGTCCCCCGCCACCGCGTCCACAATGTCCAGGAAGTCCTGGGCGGGTCGGGAATCGGGCTGGTAGGTGAGCACCGTCTGCCCATGGGCAGGGGCCATGGCCACGCCCACCCCCCGGTGGATGCGGGTCTGGAAGACCTTGCTGCCCAGCTGCCCGGCCACCTCCTCGGCGAGCTCCAGAATGTCCTTGGACAAGGTGAGCCGGCCGTTGAACTTGTTGAGCAGGATGCCCAGCACCTTCAGGTGGGGATTGTAGGTGGAACGGACGGTCTCAATGGTCTCCTGGAGCTGGGTGATGCCCACCAGGCTGAGCACCTCCGCCTCCATGGGGACAATGAGCCCGTCGGAGGCCACATAGGCGTTGACGGTGAGGATGTTCAGGGCAGGCGGCGTGTCGATGATGACAAAGTCATAACGGGAACGGACAGCGGAGAGCTGGTCGCTGAGCATGAACTCCCGGCGGGGGACGGTGAACTCCACCTCTGCGGCGGACAGCATGATGTCCGAAGGCAGTATGTCGCCATACTCCGTGGACACGATGGCCTGCTCCATGGAGCAGGTCCCCTTCAGCACGTCGTAGACGGTGCTGCCCGTGCCGATGTCCAGGCCCAGGTTGAAGCCCAGGTTGCCCTGGGGGTCCAGATCCACGCCCAAAACCTTGGCCCCACGCTGGTGGAGGCCGCAGACCAGGGCGGCGGCGGTAGTGGTCTTGCCCACCCCTCCTTTTTGGTTGGTGACGGCAATGATTTGAGTCAAGGAATATTCCCTCCCTTTCACAAAAACTTGGGGAAAAGTCTTAAGTTTAATATACTACAGGTCGATAAAAAAGAACAGAGGTACAGCGAAAAAACTGTAAAAAAATTTTTAAAAATTTCTCCGGCGAACATGCTGTGGACAGGGCAATCTGCCCATGGGTCTTTGGAAAGGAGCGGTTCAGTATGGCATCTATTACCAGTCTAAGCAACAGCAGCTACAATATGAGCAGCATCTATGGGAACCGAAATGTGCTCAGTGGTCTGGCCAGCGGCATGGACACCGAGTCCATGATCGAAAACGCGGTATCCGGCATCAAGCTGAAAATTGAAAACCTGGTGAAGAGGCGCACCAAAATTGAGTGGCAGCAGGAGGCATACCGCAGCATCATCGACAAGGCGGTGAACTTCAACAACAAGTATACGTCCTACTCCTCCAAGACCAACCTGCTCAGCCAGAGTTTTTTCAACAGCGCGGTGAACACCACCGTCAACGGCACCTATAAGGACAAGATTACCGCCAGCGGCAAGACGACCAGCGACATCAAGATCAACGGCGTGAAGCAGATGGCCAAGGCCGCCACCTATACCGTTTCCGGCCTGGGCGGGGGCCTGGGGGATATGTCCTCCGTCACGGGCAAGGACTTCGACGTCACCAAGAGCCTGGATGTGAGCACCGTGTCCGGCACCCTCTCCTTCCAGTACGGCGGCACCAACGGCGCCACCTTCGACATCAGCTTTGACGAGCTGGAAAACCTGAACGAGATGGAGGGGGCCAGCAGCGCGGAGAAGCTGGCCAACGCCATCAACAAGAAGCTGGGCGAGATCACCTACACCTATACCAAGAACGGCTTCCAGGAGACCACCACCGCGGACAAGGCCATCAAGGTGGAGGTGGACCCGACCGGCGTTATCAAGTTCAAGGATGGGCTGGGGAACGGCAACAATGTGGAGATCAGCAGCGCCAGCGGCAAAATCGAGGCATACACGGGCAAGGGCGGGGGCAAGGACGTTATGAAGGCCCCCAGCGACCTGACCAAGAAGATGGCCGCCAGCGAATACCTGGGCGGCACCCGCAGCGAGGACGGCAAGTGGTCCGACGGCAAGGAGCTGGGCGTCACCTTCAACGGCACCACCAAGCGGATCAGCATGTCCGAGGTGATGGAGAGGGCGGAGGAGCTGCTGAAGGACAAACCCGACGCCACCGACGAACAGAAGAACACCGCTTTCAAGGACGCCCTCCAGGCCGAGCTGGACGACGCTTTCGGCAAGGGCAAAATCTCGGTGGACAACAAAGACGGCAAGCTGTCCTTTAAGACCAAGGAGGGCTCCACCCTGAGCCTGGGCGGCTCCGCCGCGGAGGCGCTGGGCTTTGAGAGCGGGGATTCCAACTTCATCAATCCGGCCAAAAAGCTGTCCGACATTTTCGGCGATAAGGGCGGGGATATTTTCACCCAGGACAACCGCCTGAAGGGCGCGGGCGGCGCCACGGAGCACAAGCGCGCCGACGGCACCTCCTACTATCTGGACAAGGCCGGCAACCGGGTGGACAAGGACGGCTACCGGGTGGATAACGACGGCAAGGCGATTTACGATTTCCAAGTTAACGGGGCCCACATCAACGTCACCGAGGACACCACCCTGGAGAGCCTGATGAATTCCATCAACTCCAACGCCAGCGCCGGAATGAAGGTGAGCTACTCCAAGCTCACCAACGAGTTCAAGTTCACCGCCACCGAGACCGGGGCCAACAGTAAGATTGAGTTTGGCGGGCTGGGCAAGGCTCTGTTTGTCTCCGGCGAGCACAGTGCCAACGACAGCTTTGCCGAGACCTACGGCCTTGGCTTGGGCGAAGGCGAGAGCAAGCGTTTTGCCTTTTCCTTCGAGGGCCGTGACAACGGCATTAGTATCTCCAGCGAGGACTCAATGCAGGATGTTGCCAACCGGCTGAATGTGTTCCTGGGCATGTACGGCCAGACCGCTTCCTATAATGAGCTTACGGGCCAGCTCATGGTTACAGACAACACCGGGAAAGCTGTGGATTTTGAGATATACGAAGGCGAAAGCAGCGCTACCGGCACAAAAATTGATGTTCCGGAGTTTGCGTCCTCTTATACCGCCGGCCAGGACGCCGTCATGGATGTGACCATCAACGGTAAAAACTTTTCGGATTTCACCCGCGCCAGCAACAGTTTCGACATTGATGGGCTGACCGTCAATGTGAAGGGCGAGTTCAACGCGGACGGCGCAAACGCCCCCGACAAGGACGGCAAGGACTACGAGGCCATCACCTTTACCACCACTACCGACACGGACAAGATCGTAGACGTGATCCGGGAGTTTGTCAACGACTACAACGAGATGGCCACCGAGATTAAGAACGCCTACTCCACCATGCCTGCCCAGAAGTCCAACGGTGCGCGCTATGACCCGCTCACCGCCGAACAGGAGGACCAGTACTCTGAGAGCGAGCTGAAGGCCTATAATGAGAAGGCCAAGCAGGGTATTTTGTTCGGCGACTCCACCCTGTCCAGCATGTACAGCAAGCTGCTCTCCGCCATCACCCCCGGTGGCTCGGACGGCCAGACCCTGCGGGAGATCGGCATCGGCACAAGCTACAGCAACGGCATGACCACCATCAGCCTGGACGAGGATAAGCTGCGCGCCGCCCTGGAGAGTGACCCGGACAAGGTGCGCACCGCTTTCACCAAGACCCGCGAGGGCGGCTCCTCCAGCGACGGGCTGATGCAGACCATGCAGAACACCCTGAACAACTATGTCAAGACCACCGGCGAGCCCAAGGGCGTGCTGATTACCCGGGCGGGTTCCATAAAGGCGCCCACCTCCCTGAACAGCAACAGCCTGAAGAGCCAGATGGACAGCATCGACAGCCAGATTGACCGCTGGACGGATAAGATGTCCGCCCAGATTGACCGTTACACCACCAAGTTCAGCCGTCTGGAACAGCTGATCGCCGAGATGAACTCCCAGACCTCCGCGATGATGGGCCTGATGGGCGGACAGAGCGGCTACTAAACCCAAAACACCGACCAAGAAGGAGTCAAGCATGGATTTCAAAGGCTACCAGGGCTACCAGGGCTATAAGGAGCAGGGGATCAATGAGATGTCCCAGGGCGAGCTGCTGCTGCTGTTGTACGACGAGCTGGTCAAGCGGCTGCTCCGGGCGGGCCTGGCCCTGGACAAGGCGGACTACGACTTGTTTGAGGCGAGTGTGGACCGAAGCCTGGATATCATTCGCTATCTGGACGACACCCTGGATATGCAATATCCCATCAGCCGGAACCTGAACCGCCTGTATGACTACTTCAGCTTTGAGCTCAACCGGGTGAAGGCCGGGCGGAACAGGATCGAGCTGGACCGGGTCAAGACCATGGTGAACGAGCTGCGCGATACCTTCCGGGAGGCCAACAAGACTGCCGGACAGGAGCTGGCCGGGGCTGAGGCCGCCCCGGCGGGCACCGAAGCGGAGGGGTAAGCGATGGAGGAAAAAACGGTAATGGACGCCCTGGTTCAGATGAAACGGACGGGGAACCTGCTCAATGAGCTGCTCGACCTGACCCGGCAGCTGGGGGAGTCCATTGACCGCAACGACCAGGTGAGCACCCAGATGCTGATTGCCATGCGGGAGGAGCCGCTGGGCAAGCTCCAGGCGGCGGACAAGGCTCTTCGGGAACAGATGGAGGCGCTGGACGACCGGGAAGAGGCCGGACAGCTGGCCGCCATCCTCAACGGCGGGGGTGCGGGGGACGATGCGGGACGGACGGTAGAAATGCTGTGCGACCAGGTGGCGCTGAACCGGCGAAGGCTCAAGCAGGTGACAGATTTGGACCGGGTGCTGAACCAGCGGATCGCGCGGGGAAAATCTGCGTATCAATAGCAAAACACAATAAAATATCGGCCCGGTGATTCACCGGGCCGA
>OFFO01001066.1_pt1 | contig 17637 bp, 15 predicted proteins | sample 1521441 | NCBI WGS metagenome assembly OFFO01 (sample SAMEA3504097, study PRJEB24116) | mouse gut metagenome | biome: mouse gut; feature: mouse-associated habitat; material: faeces | place: Denmark | collected 2011
GTCGTCGTTGACCACAATGCCGCAGCTCTCCTGTCCACGGTGCTGGAGGGCATACAGGCCGTAATAAGCCAGACGGCCCACGTCCGCAGGCCGGGGAGCAATCACTCCAAAGACACCGCATTCCTCATGGATACTCATGATAATACCTCCAAATCACAACGGAATAAGTATGCCCGGCCAGCGTTTCCACTGTCCGGGCGTTGGCTTCGGTGATGGATGGATCACACAAAGATTGGAGAGGACAAACTCAGCGGGAGAAGGTCCCGTAGTACTCTGACAGGAAGTCAACCAGCTTTTTCATCATCAATTCCTCCTTCTGTTTGTTCAGGTATCCTGGTTAAAAGTCCATGGAGAACGACTTGTAATAGCCGGTCAGCATGGCGGACAGCTTCTCAAAAAATGTCTTTTTCATGGTCAATTCCTCCACTTTCTTTTGTTCTGTTCAGGTATTTGTTGTGTGTTCCCTTTGGATGTTTTCATCATAGCACAGGTTTGAGGAAAAAGGAAATACCTATATCATTGGAGCTTCCATATCGTTTGAATATGATAAGTCCGCAAGCCAGCCGGCATTGAGATGATATGAAAAAATTTTCACACACCACATAAAGTTAAACAGAAATGGTTGACAGTGTTCAAGCTGGAGTGTATAATGCGCCCTGTAAAGGCAAAGACGTCTTTTGAGGAATTGCTCCAAAAGCTGTCTTTGCCTTTTGCTTTGGGTTCTATTGAACAGAACGGCAAGGAAAAATGAGCAAAATAAATCAGGGCATTGGTTATTGCTCAGGCTATTATTGCAAAACAAAAAAGTAAAAATAAAGGCAAAGGCGTCTTTAATGGAAAACATTAGAGGCCCTTTGCTTTTTTGTTTGAAAGGAGTTATCACCATGAACACAGTAGCAGATCTTTTCGGAAACAAGGTTTTTGACGACAGAGTCATGAAAGCGACGTTGTCAGCCAAGGTTTACAACTCCCTCAAAAAGACGATTGATGAGGGTGCGTATTTGGATAATAGTGTGGCAAACGCCGTAGCAACCGCTATGAAGGATTGGGCTGTTCAAAACGGTGCGACCCATTATACCCATTGGTTTCAACCACTGACCGGTATCACGGCAGAAAAACACGACAGCTTCATTTCACCCTCCCCAGATGGCGGCGTGATTATGGAATTCTCCGGGAAAGAGCTGATTAAAGGCGAACCGGATGCTTCTTCTTTCCCTTCCGGTGGCTTGAGAGCTACCTTTGAGGCGAGAGGCTACACCGCGTGGGATCCTACCTCCTATGCTTTCATTAAGGGAAAGACCTTGTGCATCCCTACAGCCTTCTGCTCTTACGGCGGCGAGGCGTTGGATAAAAAAACTCCGCTGCTCCGTTCCATGGAAGCGCTTAATAAGCAGGCGCTGCGTATTATCCGCCTGTTCGGAAACGATACTGTGAAATGTGTGAAGACCTCCGTCGGGCCGGAACAGGAATATTTCCTCATCGACAGAGAGATGTATAACCAGAGAAAGGATCTGGTGTTTACTGGACGAACTCTTTTCGGCGCGAAACCACCGAAAGGACAGGAGATGGATGACCATTATTTCGGCTTCATTAAGCCTCGTGTAGAGGCTTATATGGAAGACTTGAATCAGGAATTGTGGAAGCTGGGCATTCTTGCAAAAACAGAGCATAACGAGGTGGCTCCCGCCCAGCATGAACTGGCTCCTATTTATACCACCACCAATATTGCCACCGATCACAACCAGCTTACCATGGAAATCATGCAGAAAGTAGCGGCAAAGCATGGACTGGTATGCCTGCTCCATGAAAAGCCTTTCGCCAGAGTGAACGGCAGCGGCAAGCACAACAACTGGTCGCTTACCACCGATACCGGCGTGAACCTGCTCTCACCGGGAGAAACACCTTATGAAAACGCGCAGTTTCTTTTGTTCCTGTGCGCTGTTATTAAAGCGGTAGATGATTATCAGGATCTGCTCCGTATTTCGGTTGCTGCCGCAGGCAACGATCACCGTTTAGGCGCGAATGAAGCGCCTCCGGCCGTTGTTTCCATGTTCATCGGCGATGAACTGAACGCCATTCTGGAAGCTATTGAAACCGATACGCCTTATAATGCGGCGGAAAAGACGCAGATGAAGCTGGGTGTGAATGTGCTTCCGAAGTTCACAAGAGATACTACCGATCGCAACCGTACTTCACCCTTTGCCTTTACAGGAAATAAATTCGAGTTCCGTATGCTTGGTTCTTCCAACAGCATCGCCTGTGCCAACATTATGCTGAATGCCGCAGTTGCAGAATCTTTGAAAATCTACGCTGACCGTCTGGAGAAAGCGGAAGATTTTGAAACCGCTCTGCATGAGATGATCCGCAAGACCATTAAGGATCACAAGCGCATTATCTTTAACGGCAATGGCTATGATGACGCATGGATCAAAGAGGCCACAGAAAAGAGAGGGCTACTGAACTACCGTACCACAGCCGATTGCATTCCACGCCTTCTTGATCAGAAAAATGTGGATATGCTGACTGCGCATAAGGTGTTTTCTGAAGCGGAACTGAAGTCCCGCTGCGAGATTACGCTGGATAACTATTGTAAGACCATTCTGATTGAAGCGAATACAATGGTAGAGATGGCAAGGCGCGAGATTGCTCCTGCGGTAGAAGCTTACATTAAAGAACTTGCCAAGACCGCGGCGCTCAAAAAGTCCGTCTCCGACGAGGTGTCTGTTGTTTACGAAAACACCCTGATTAAGGAGTTATCTGTTCTTACCGAGCGGATTTTCCTCACAGCGGGTGATCTTGAAAATACATTGCTTACTGTCAAACAGCATGACAATGTGATTGATGAATCCGCAGTTATTCGCGACACGCTGCTTGTGAAAATGAACGAATTGCGTGTTCCCTGTGATGAAGCGGAAACATTAACTGCCAAGAAATATTGGCCGTTCCCCACTTACGGCGATCTGCTGTTTGGGGTCAGATAAGGAGATGAATCTACTATGTATAGTTCAGTAAACGCCATATGTATTGCTTAGAGCTGCTCTGGCGTTCTTCATGCAGGCCGGATTTTCACTCTGTGAAGCTGGATTCGCGATGAAAAGGCAGATGAACTTGCCGGTCTTGATGTTTCTGAGCATGGTTTACAGTGTAATCGAAACTGCCAAGAAGGTATTGTATACCGGACATATCGGTTATGGAAAGATTTATGTTTACGATTTGGAGAACGTCGTAATGGTTCGTACCGGTGAAGAAGGATACGATGCGCTTCAAGATGTAGAGTAACAAAACAAGAAAAGCGTTTGAGATAGGAGAAGTAACACAGAGAATCGCTCACAGCGAGCGTGGGACGGTGAGAGCCGCGCAGTAGATTCTGTGTGAATAACACCTGTCAAGCTGCAATCTGAAAAAGGTTTCTTTAGTAGGCGCGCCGTAGGGTCATACGTCAGTTGGCAAAGCTTTCCGCAAAAATTGCTGTGGAGCTTAAAAAGAGAACAAATATAGGTGGTACCGCGGGAACAGCCTCGCCCTATAGAATGCTGGAAAATTTCTTAGAATTTTAGGAGGATTGCACTATGTGTTCTATTATGGGCTATTGTGGAGAAAGCGCTACTATCGGGGCATTTTGTTCTGGCTTTCAGCAAACTGTTTCTCGTGGGCCTGATGACAGCAAAATTGTCGATACAGGAAAGGGACTGCTCGGTTTTCATCGCCTTGCTATTATGGGGCTACATCCGGAAGGAATGCAGCCTTTTCGTCTTGCAAACAGTTATGTTGTCTGTAACGGCGAGATTTACGGCTTTGAAAAAATCAAACAAATCCTGTCCGATAAATATACGTTTGAAAGTGATTCTGACTGTGAAGTTTTGCTGCCGCTATATCAGGAATACGGAACAGCTATGTTCGCCATGCTGGACGCTGAGTTTGCGCTGATTCTGTATGACGGAGAAACAAAAGAGTATGTTGCAGCCAGAGATCCCATTGGTATTCGTCCGTTGTATTACGGATACGATGAGTCCGGAACCATTCTATTTGCCAGTGAAGCAAAGAACTTGGTTGGATTGGTCGCAGAGGTTATGCCGTTTCCGCCTGGACATTATTATAAAGGCGGAAAATTTATTTGCTACTGCGATATTGCAAAAACCGAATCTGTTTGCCACGATGATTTGGAAACGGTATGCAAAAACATTCATGATAAATTGGTTTCCGGTGTGGAAAAGCGTCTAGTGGCCGACGCCAAGGTGGGCTTCCTGCTCTCGGGCGGCCTAGATTCTTCCCTAGTATGTGCGATTGCCGCGAGAAAGAGTCAACAACCCATTAAAACCTTTGCAATCGGTATGAGCGAAGACGCGATTGACCTGAAATATGCCAAGCAGGTTGCTGATTTTATCGGCAGTGATCATACGGAGGTGATCATCAGCAAGGAGGATGTGCTTGCCTCGCTGGAAACGGTGGTACATCTGTTGGGAACCTTTGATATCACCACAATCCGCGCCAGCATCGGCATGTATTTGGTTTGCAAATGGATTCATGAAAACACCGATATTCGCGTTTTGCTGACCGGAGAGATCTCCGACGAATTGTTCGGCTATAAATATACCGACTTTGCGCCCTCTGCGGAAGCGTTCCAAAAGGAATCGCAGAAGCGGATCTTGGAACTGCATATGTACGATGTACTGCGCGCCGACCGTTGCATCTCGGTGAACTCGTTAGAGGCAAGAGTGCCGTTCGGTGATTTGGATTTTGTCAAATATGTAATGGCGGTTGATCCCGAAATGAAGCTGAACAAATACAACAAAGGAAAATATCTTCTTCGCCATTCTTTTGAAGGTGAAGGGTATCTTCCAGACGAAATTCTCTGGCGGGAAAAAGCGGCTTTCTCCGATGCAGTCGGTCATTCTATGGTAGATTATCTCAAAGAATATGCGGAAAGCTTTTATACAGCGAATGAATTTGAGGAAAAGAGCTGTAAATACAGCCATGCACAGCCGTTTACCAAAGAGTCCATGCTGTATCGGGAACTGTTTGAAAAATATTATCCCGGACAGAGCCAAATGATAGTAGATTTCTGGATGCCGAACAAGGATTGGGAAGGCTGTGATGTGAACGATCCTTCCGCCCGTGTCCTGTCAAACTACGGCGCCAGCGGAAAATAAAAAAGGCAGAAATTGCCCGAATGAAAGGAACAGACACCATGATGGTAAAAAGATTTCTATCGTTCCGTTTGAAGTGATTGTAAGAAACATTGCCGCCGGCATTACAGATGCGGACTCGGGCGGCCTGACCTTTTCCGGCGCTTCTGCGGATGGACGGCTTGTGGAAACGATGGGGATTTCTGACCGTAATTTTTATGTGGGCGTCCAGTATCATCCGGAATTCAAGAGCCGCCCCAACCGTCCTCATCCATTGTTCAAAGGCTTTTTCGGCGCAGCTTTCCGCCATGCAAAAGGAGAAGAAAAATGAGTATTCATGAAGAATGTGGTGTGTTCGGTGTGATTTCTCCGAATTCATGTGAAATTGCAAATGTGGTCTATTACGGCTTATATGCCCTCCAGCACAGAGGACAGGAAAGCTGCGGCATTGTGGTCAATGACGACGGTATCTTCGCCTCCCATAAGGATTTAGGATTGGTGGGCGAAGTCTTTCAGCCGGGTATTTTGTCTGCCATGCCAAATGGAAAAATCGCGGTAGGTCATGTCCGCTATGGCACTACCGGAGGAACAAACCGCAATAACTGCCAACCTATTGAGGTGAACCATCAAAAAGGGAGAATGGCCATCGCTCATAACGGTAATTTAAGCAATGCGGCCGAGCTTCGAAACCGCTTGGAATTATCCGGCGCTATTTTCCATACCACCAGCGATACGGAAACCATCGCCTATATTGTAACAAAAGAACGGCTTTCCTCCGCTTCCATTGAAGAAGCCCTCAGCAAAGCCATGAACACGTTGGACGGGGCTTACTCCTTGGCGCTGATGTCCCCGCAAAAGCTGATCTGCGCTAGAGATCCTTACGGATTCCGTCCCCTCTGCTACGGGAAAACAGACGATGGACTGTATGTTGTCGCCTCGGAAACCGCTGCGCTAAAAGCAGTGGGCGCGAAGCTGGCGCGCGATGTGGAACCTGGCGAAATTTTGGTCTTTGATGGTAAGCAGGTGGTGTCCCGCAGGGAGCGCTGCGGTGAGAAGAAAAAACGGCTTTGTGCCTTTGAGTATATCTATTTTGCCCGTCCGGATTCTGTGATAGACGGAGTGTCCGTCCATGCGGCCCGGTTTAGAGCAGGACAAGTTCTCGCAAAATATCATCTGGTAGATGCGGATGTGGTGATCGGGGTTCCGGATTCCGGCCTTGATGCCGCTCTCGGATACAGCAGAGAATCGGGCATTCCGTACTCCATCGGCCTGATCAAAAACAAATACATTGGCAGAACCTTTATCGCTCCCGGGCAGTCCAGCCGCATGGATCAGGTAAAAATCAAACTGAGCGCCATTGAAGAAAACGTAAAAGGCAAACGTGTCGTTTTAGTTGACGATTCCATTGTCAGAGGGACTACTAGCGGACGCATTGTAAAGCTGATCCGGGAGGCAGGCGCTTCGGAAATCCATATGAGGATTTCTTCTCCTCCTTTTTTGCACCCGTGCTATTACGGAACCGATATTGATTCCAGCGAGCATTTGATTGCCTGCAAATATACAGTAGATGAAATTGCTAAGATTATTGGCGCGGATACACTGGGCTATCTACCGGTGAAGGAACTTGCCGCCATGACAGGATGCAATCAATATTGCAGCGCCTGCTTTGATGGCTGTTATCCGACTCCTGTTCCAATCGATACGAGAAAGGATCGGTTTGAGCAAAAGTTATCTGCAAAAAGTGAAACACAAGAAAAATGAAACGAGGTGCAAAACATGGTGGAAGATTATAATTGCAAACTGATTTTTGAAGATGGAAACGAGTATCTGGGATACTCTTTCGGCGACTTCTCGGAAAAGGTTTGCGAAATTGTCTTTAATACATCCATGGTGGGATATCAGGAGATTTTATCCGATCCCTCCTATACCTATCAGGCGGTTGTTATGACTTATCCTCTGATTGGAAACTACGGTATGGCTGAGGATGATTTTGAAACGGCTGTACCTACTATCGGAGCTTTGATTGTGAGTGAATACAATAACGCTCCGTCCAACTTCCGGAGCGCAGCAACGCTCGGCGAAGTTATGAAGAAATATCACATTCCCGGCGTCAGCGGAGTGGATACCCGAAAACTCACACGGTATATCCGCGATCACGGCAGCCGCAAAGTTCTGATTGCGGGAATCGACACTCCAACAAATAAGGGTGTTCAAATACTTAGAAATACAGAGCTTCCTGTTGACGCCGTATCAAAAGTCAGCAGTAAGAGCATCCATTTTGAAAAGCCGGAAGATGCCAGATTTCATGTGGTGGCGATTGACTGCGGTATGAAGCAGAATATTGTCCGGTCATTAAAGAAGAGAAAATGCGCGGCTGCGATCGTTCCCTATGATACAACCGCTGAAAATATAGAAAAATTGAATCCGGATGGTATTTTTATTTCCAATGGGCCGGGAGATCCAAATGATGTTCCTTGTCTGATAAATACCATCCGGGAACTCCACGGGAAATATCCCATTTTCGGCATCTGTCTTGGTCATCAGATCATCTGCCTGTCCTACGGAGCTAAGTGCTATAAGCTGAAATTCGGCCACCGCGGAGGAAATCATCCTGTTCGGAACACGAATACAGGAAAAATCGAAATCACCTCTCAAAATCACTCCTATGCAGTTGATGAAGAAAGTTTGAAAAATACGCCGCTTACTGTAACTCACATCAATCTTCTTGACGGCACAATAGAAGGCGTTTGCTGCGAAGCGGATAAGGTATTTTCGGTGCAGTATCATCCGGAAAGCGCGCCGGGGCCGGAAGACAGCGGATATTTGTTTGACCGGTTTATTCAGATAATGGAGGAGGATAAGAACAATGGCTAAAAGAACAGATATCAAAAAAGTATTGGTGATCGGTTCCGGCCCTATTGTCATCGGTCAGGCGGCTGAGTTTGACTATGCAGGCACACAGGCTTGTCTTGCCCTGAAAGAAGAAGGCTATGAAGTGGCGCTGTGTAATTCCAATCCGGCAACCATTATGACAGATACCGCGATAGCGGACAAGGTGTATATGGAGCCTCTCACTTTGGAATACATTTCAAAAATCGTCCGTTATGAAAGACCCGATGCAATCCTGCCCGGTATCGGAGGACAAACGGGCTTAAATCTTGCCATGCAGCTTGAAAAGAAAGGCGTCCTTGCAGAATGCAGGGTAGAGCTTCTCGGAACACCAAGCAGCAGTATCGAACGCGCAGAAGACCGCGAACTCTTCAAGGAATTATGTGAAGAATTGGGAGAGCCGGTTTTACCGTCCGATATCGCCACCTCCATGGAAGAAGGCCTTGCCGTTGCGCAGAAGATCGGTTTTCCGGTCGTCCTCCGTCCGGCGTTTACGTTGGGAGGTACGGGCGGCGGATTTGCTGACAACAAAGAGGAATTCTTCCCCTTGATGAAAAACGCACTTTCCCTCTCTCCGGTTCATCAGGTTTTAATTGAAAAGAGCATCAAAGGCTTTAAGGAAATCGAATACGAAGTCATGCGGGACGCCAATGATACGGCCATTGCCATCTGTAATATGGAGAACTTAGATCCAGTAGGCATTCATACCGGGGATTCCATCGTGGTATGTCCTTCCCAGACTCTTACCAACAAAGAATATCATATGCTCCGAAACAGCGCTCTTAAAATTATCCGGGCGCTAAAAATAGAGGGAGGGTGCAATGTCCAGTTCGCGTTGGAGCCGCATTCGTTTCAGTATTACCTGATTGAAGTGAATCCAAGAGTTTCCCGTTCCTCCGCCCTTGCTTCCAAAGCCAGCGGATATCCGATTGCGAGAGTATCCGCCAAAATAGGCGTAGGGATGACATTAGATGAAATTCAGATTGCCAATACGCCGGCATCCTTTGAGCCGGCCATGGATTATATCGTCACCAAAATGCCCTGCTTTCCTTTTGATAAATTTACCGACGCCAACAACTCACTCAGTACGCAGATGAAAGCAACTGGTGAAGTCATGAGCGTCGGGCGGTCGGCGGAAGAAAGCCTGTTAAAAGCTGTCCGTTCCCTTGAAATCGGTCTGACCCATCTGCGTCATACGAAATTCGATAACAGCGCGGTAACTGAACTGCTGAGCTATATCAAAATCGGGACGGACGACCGTATCTATGCGATTGCCGAACTGTTTCGGAAAGAGTGCGGGATAGAAACAATCACAGAGTCCACTGCCATCAACCGTTTTTTCCTGCAAAAGATCAAAAATATTGTGGATATGGAGCGTTGTCTTTTAGAAAACCAAGGCAACGATTCTGTCTTTCGCAGGGCAAAGCAGATGGGTTTTTCGGACAAAGAAATTGCGCGGCTTTGGAACAGAAGCGAAACGGAAATTTACGGAATGAGAAAAGCGGCAGGCATCCATCCGGTTTACAAAATGATCGATACCTGCGCCTCTGAGTTTGAGAGCTATATTCCTTACTTTTACTCCACCTATGCGGACGAAAACGAATCGGTTATTTCCGACAAGAAAAAAATTGTTGTTTTAGGTTCTGGGCCGATCCGTATCGGACAAGGCGTCGAATTTGATTATTCCACCGTTCATGCGGTCAAGACCATTAAAGAAGCTGGGTATGAAGCCATTATTATCAACAACAATCCGGAAACAGTTTCCACTGATTATACCTGCTCCGATAAGCTGTACTTCGAGCCGCTCTGCGTAGAGAATGTCATGGACATCATCGACATGGAAAAACCATATGGTGTGATCGCTACTTTAGGTGGACAAACGGCCATCAATCTGGCGGAGCCTCTGGCAGAAATGGGCGTTCCCATTATCGGCACCGACAAAAACGCCATTGACCGCGCTGAAAACCGGGATTCCTTTGAAAAGCTGCTGGCGGAACTTCATATCCCACAGCCCAAAGGAAAGGCTGTAACCAACATTGAGGACGGGCTTTCAGCTGCTGAAGAAATCGGGTATCCCGTTTTGGTTCGTCCCAGTTTCGTGTTGGGCGGCCGGGCCATGCAGATAGTGGCAAAGCCTGAACAGCTTCGTCACTATCTGAAAACGGCTGTTGAGATCGATGAGGACAAGCCGGTGCTGGTAGACAAATATATTCGGGGCAAAGAAGTGGAAGTGGATGCTGTATGCGACGGAGAGCGGGTTTTCATCCCCGGCATTATGGAGCTTGTGGAACGAACTGGCGTTCATTCCGGCGATTCCATTAGCATATATCCTTCCTTCAGTATTTCCGAACAGGTAAAAGAAAAGATTATTGACTACACCAAGCGTCTTGGCATTGGTATCGGCATCATCGGGCTGTTCAATATCCAATTCATTGTGGATGAGCAGGAAAACGTGTTCATTATTGAAGTGAATCCCCGTTCTTCCCGGACGGTTCCTTTCCTTTCCAAAGCAACCGGCTTCAATCTGGCGGATATCGCCACCTTGGTGATCATGGGAAAGAATTTGGAACAGCAGGGATTTACCGATATCTATCCGAAAGAAAAAGAACGGTTTTATGTAAAAGTTCCTGCCTTTTCCTTTTCCAAGCTGCGCGGAATGGACGCCTATCTGTCTCCTGAAATGAAATCCACGGGCGAAGCCATCGGATATGATAAAAAGCTTCACCGCGCCATGTATAAGGCAATGGCGGCATCCGGCATTCATCTGCAAAACTACGGCACGGTAGTTGTTACCCTTGCCGATGAGGATAAAGCCGAAGCCCTTCCCCTTGTCAGAAGATTCTATAATCTTGGCTTTAACATCGAGGCTACTGTGGGAACAGCAAATTATCTGAAAAAGCATGGAATTCGCACAAGAATCCGCCGGAAATTAAGCGAGGGCAGTGAAGAAATTCTGAAATCCATTCGTGCCGGATACGTCAGCTATGTGATTAACACCCGCGCTATTTTGTCCGGTGTACATTACGAGGACGGCGTGGCAATCCGCCGGTGCGCTGCGGAAAATAACATCACCATGCTGACATCGCTGGATACGGTTAAGGTGCTCTTGGATGTGCTGGAGGAAACCACCATCGGCATTTCTACTATCAATTCATAAGAGAGATTACAATGAGATTTACAAAAAGGCATGGGCTTGAAATGATTATTTCTATTTTTACGGAGACTTGAAAAATCCGGAAGAATAGTCTCGAAGGCTTTCTGACCGGCATTTCGGAACTAGCTCCGATGGAATTATCACTATTGGTTCTTCTGATTTTGCCGATTTTAAGATGAGAATCTTCAATGCAGACGGCAGTGAGGCCATGATGCGCGGAAACAAAATCCGCTGTGTCGGGAAATATGTCTATGACAAGAGGTATACCGATAAAAAGCGGCTGAAAATCGAAACCTTGTCGGGCGAGAAATATTTGTCCTTGCAAACATGGGGAGGCAAGGTCACTGAAGTTACCGTGTCGATGTGGAAATCTATGGCAGATCCTCCCGTGACTCTGAATACAGCCTATGGAGGGGTAAAAATAACGCCTGTTTCCATGGGCTCAAAAAACTTTTTTTATTTTTTCCTAGGTCTTGTTTGTGACGCTGCGTAATGATTTATAATCTTACTCAGGAGGTAAAAAATAATGGCAAAAAACAGAACTATTCCAAAGGGATTTATGACAGTGGGCGAAGCCGCAAAGAAAATGAACGTTACTGTCCGTACTTTACAATACTACGATAAGGAAGGGCTTCTTTCCCCATCTGCAGAAAGCGAAGGAGGACGTAGACTTTATACAAATAAAGATTTAGTTATGCTTCATCAGATTATATCTTTGAAATCACTGGGGTTTTCTTTGGGCGATATCAAACGCCGATTGATTTCTTTGGAAACGCCGGCTGATGTTGCAAATGCTCTTTCAGATCAGGCAGAGAACATACAGAGGAAAATAGAACAGCTTAAAACTTCTCTGGCGGCTGTCCTGCAGCTAAAAGAGGAAGTTTTACAAATGCAGACAGTTAATTTTAGAAAGTACGCAGATATTATTGTCAACCTTCAGATGAACAATGAATATTACTATTTAATCAAAAAATTTGATGATGATACGCTTGACTATATCCGTACCCGTTTTAACCAAGACACCGGTTTTGAATTTATCAATAGATTTCATTATTTGAGCGATAAAATACTAAAGCTTCAAAAGGAGAACGCCCCGCCAGAAAGCGAAAAATGCCAACAGGCAGTAAAGGAATATTGGGACATGATTATGGAGTTTACAAACGGCGATATGAGTATGCTTCCGAAATTGATGGAGATTGGAAACATAGACGCCGCTGCAAACGCATGGGAAGAAAGGCAAAAAATCGTAAACGATTATCTAGAGCCAGCTTTGCAAGTCTATTTTTCAAGGCTTGGAGTAAATCTGTTTGGGGAGATGGAACAATGAGAAACGTAATACAAGTCTGTGATTTAAAGAAAAGTTATGGCAGTCATATGGTTCTCAAAGGGATTGATTTTCAAATAGAAAAAGGAGAAATTTTTGCGCTGCTTGGCGTAAACGGGGCAGGAAAAACGACAGCGCTTGAATGTATCGAAGGTTTAAGAAAATATGACAGCGGAGCAGTTGCCGTAAATGGAAAAATGGGCATTCAGTTACAATTATCATCTTTGCCCGCCCATATTAAGCCGATGGAGGCTGTCAATCTATTTGCAAAGTGGAATAAAGTAAAAAGTGATGATACCATGCTAAATGCGCTTGGCATCAAAGAAATGCAAAGAAAACAGTATATTCAATTATCCACAGGCCAGAAAAGACGGTTACATCTCGCCCTTGCGCTTATCAGCAATCCTGATGTTATTTTTCTCGATGAACCAACTGCAGGGCTTGACGTTGAAGGAAGACTGTCACTCCACGAACAAATCCGAAAGCTAAAATCACATGGAAAAACAATCGTTCTGGCAAGCCATGATATGGCTGAAGTGGAAACCTTATGTGACCGCATTGCCATTTTGAATAACGGAAAAATTGTCTTTTGCGGCACAGCTTTAGAACTGACTGATAAAGCCGGGAGAAAATATGTGATCCATATTAAGACACAGCAGGAAGACAGAGCGTTTGAAACGGACAATATCGAAGACACTTTGATATCCTTACTCAGTGAGTTAAAACAGAAGAAAATTCATGTGTTAGATATTAAGGTTGACCGTGGCTCACTGGAACGGCATTTTATCGAAATGGCAAGGAGAATAGAAGAATGAACATTTTTTTATATAGTGTAGCGTTACAGTGGAAATTGGATATACGCAGTAAATCTTTGTTAGTTACCTGTTACATCGTTCCGCTTATGTTCTTTTTTCTGATAGGCGGAATTTTTACTTCTGTAATGCCTGAAATGGGAAGTACACTAATACAATCTATGGTTGTGATGAGTGTTTCCATGGGAGCGTTTATTGGGTTACCGCCATCATTGATTGAAACTTATGGAAGTGATGTAAAAAAAGTTTATAAAGCAAACGGAGCGCCTTTATATTTAGGTCTTGTTACAATGTTCCTTTCTGCATTTGCGCATTTGATGATTAGCTGTGTCATTATATTGCTGCTTGCCCCTATCCTGTTTAAAGCAACTTTGCCAGCGCAGCTTCCGCTTTTCTTTCTTTCGCTTGCTTTGTATAGTATTGTATCACTGAGCATTGGAAGCGTATTAGGGTTGCTTGTAAAAAATCAGGCAAAATTGACGATGATAGCGCAGCTTTTGTTTTTACCCTCGATTATGCTTTCGGGGATTATGTTCCCTATCGGCTTATTGCCCGATTATCTTGAAACCATAGGGCGTATTTTCCCAGCTTCTTGGGGATACTGCCTGATGTTAGATAATGGATTTTGCTTTGAGAATTTATGGTATCTAATTCTTATTTTTTGTGTGGCAGTATTGTTATGCGGATTACTTTTAAATAAACAAAAATCTGAATAGATTGGAGGACAGCCGTTTCATATAGAATAAAATGAATAGATTGCCCCGACAATCCCGAAAACAGCATTATAATACAGACAAAGGGGCAAATCCCGAAACGTAGATTTGTCCCTTAGAAACGAATGATATATCTTAGATCAGTTTTTGACCTTTACACAAGATATATTTTAGATCAGTTTTTGAGATTTACAAAAGACATGTCTTAGATCAGTTTTTGAGATTTACAAAAGACATATTTTAAATCAGTTTTAACCTTTACACAAACTTTGAAATAGTCTTATTATGGGAAAAATAAAAAGCTAACAAACCTAAATTTTTATAAGTTTGTTAGCTTTTGGCTCAACATATCAATGCTTTTCTAGGATTTTATCAATCAATCCGAAATTTACTGTTTTTTTGAGAGCCATTCTTGGAGAGATTCCCCAGCCTTTCCCGCGCCGCGCGCTTTTTGGATCGTGCGCCATGCGGCTTTTTCATCGTCTGCCGGCAAAACCAAGACGGCTTTTTTGCCCGAAAGATCCGAGTTGGAATTATCGTCTAAAATGCGTGAAACGTCACAAACTCCGAAAATTAAAATGTCCATGTCTGCTGACGAATAGAAAAACTAAAATCTTCATCTCCTGAAATGTCAATGGCCGTTCCCTGTTCATCTTGCATAACGGCCCAGTAAATCCATGGATGCGTATCTGCCCATTTCCTTCCGGATAACTGTAGGCTGTTTAGACAAATGCCGTCCTCATTGTTGCCAAACACATAATGTTTGCGCGTCAGTGATGCCCGCGCCGGGATAATGGCGGATTCGTTTTCTCCAGTTCCCCAGATCAGGCAGGCGTTTCCAACAATCTCCGGTTTTGGCTGATCCATGGGATTGTTGAAGCGGTGAATGGCAATCTGCAGGATGCTTAACAGCAATACCGCTCCCAATATGGCAAGGAGAATGCAAATTGGTTTTTGGATTTTTTTTCATCTAAAAACCTCCTTTTTATAGTGTGCAATCCACATAGCTTGCATCCATTAAAGTAAAGAAGACAATTTGCATTAAGGAAAATTCGAAGTTATGATTACTGGAAGCTACATATAATATTGAAAAGATTTTGGCAGTTTTTTATCCTTGGCTTTGCGGAAAATAAATGGGCATAAAAATGAATCGGTAATTTTATTTTAAATGTAATTTAATAGTTTTCAGCGCTTATTTCAAAGTAACTCTGTGGGTGGGCGCAGGTAGGGCATACTTCAGGAGCAGCTTTTCCATAAGCTCTGTGTCCGCAGTTTCTGCATTCCCAGACTTTCACTTCGCTTTTTTCAAAGACAGATGCAGTTTCCACATTTTTTAAAAGCGCGCGGTATCTTTCTTCGTGGCGTTTTTCGATTTCTCCGACACGGCGGAATTTTTCAGCTAATTCAGGGAATCCTTCCTCCTCCGCTGTTTTGGCAAACCCTTCATACATATCTGTCCATTCATAATTTTCTCCGTCGGCTGCAGCCTTTAAGTTTTCAGCGGTGTCCCCAATCCCGTTTAACTCTTTGAACCACATTTTTGCATGTTCTTTTTCGTTATCTGCAGTTTTTAGAAAAAGAGCTGAAATCTGCTCGAATCCTTCTTTTTTTGCTTTAGAGGCAAAATATGTATATTTGTTCCTTGCCTGTGATTCGCCTGCAAATGCGGCTTCTAAATTTTTCTCCGTCTGTGTTCCGGCATATTTAGCGCTCATTTGATTTCCTCCATATATTTTGATATTAGTATTTATAGTTATAGTATTGAAAGGATATTTTGTCAATAGTTGTTTCGGAAATACATTTTCTACTTTGTAGGATTACAATACATCATGTAAACCAGAAGATGAGAAAACTTTAAAATGTGTTTAAGATAACAGACACAACGTGAAGTGAATATCTTATTTGGCAAAATTACAGAATCTCCGTTATTTTATTTTGACAATGCTAAAATCTTGGTTCCCAGAATTGTATGCCGTTGCAGCCGTATATTTTCTATTCGACTTCTTTTAAAGATAGGACTTATTAGCGATTGCTTTCACTAGCAGCATCATGGGACGACGCAGTTCGTCTTTCATGCCCGGAATATGCATCATTTCTTCGGGTGGCTGCGCTTCTTCCACCACTTCAAGCTTAAAACCACTATTTAGTAAACCCATTAAGATTTGCGTAAGTGTGTGATGTTGTTTTGTTACATTAAATCCGAGAAAATTTGTTTTTCGCTCTCCGGGATAAAAGTAATGATCAAGCGGCCAGTATTGCGGTTTTCCCTCATTGGCATAAACCCAGTCTTGCCCTACGCCAGATGTAAAAATTGGGTGTTCCATGTTGAAAAGAAATACTCCGTCTGGTTTCAACGTTTGATGTATTTTTGAAATATCTCATCTATATTTTCGATATAGTGCAGAGCCAAATTGGAGACAACGCAATCCCATGTATTTGCCGGATATTCATATTCCTCTATTCCACAAATACGGTATTCAATCTGGGACTTATTGTTTCGCATTTTTGCTTCTTCTATCATTTTTTGGCTTAAATCAAGCCCTAATACTTTTTCTGCTCCTTGTTCCGCTGAAAATTTACAATGCCAGCCATAACCACATCCCAAATCAAGAACTTGTTTTCCTTGAAGCTGTGGAAACAGAGGTTTTAATTGGCGCCATTCTCCGGCAGAACTTAAACCGTTTTTACTGCGTGGCATTTTTGCATATTCTTCAAAAAATGTTTCATTATCATATTCGTTAGACACCGTTGATGCTCCTTTAAAAATCACAAGTTGACACTTAATTATTCGGACACATACAAATAGCAGCTTTGCACATGGTCATTTACAATTCCGATTGCCTGCATATACGCATATACGATTGTACTGCCTACAAATTTAAAACCGCGTTTTTTTAAGTCTTTGCTAATTTTGTCCGAAAGCGGCGTTGCAGCCGGAATTTCTGCTTCTGATTTGAAATGATTATGGATAGGTTTGTGATCAACATAAGACCAGATAAACGCATTAAAACTTCCATATTCTTCTTGAATTTTGATGAATTGCTGCGCATTTGTAATTGCCGACTTGATTTTCAATCTATTGCGTACAATATTGGCATTTTGCATTAATTCCTCAATTTTTGCTTCATCGTAGAGAGCGATTTTTTGGTAATCAAAATTATCAAAGGCTTCTCTAAATCCCATTCTTTTATTTAATATCGTTAGCCACGATAATCCAGCCTGCATACCTTCGAGAATTAGCATTTCAAATAGTTTCCTATCGTCATGAACTGGTTTTCCCCACTCACTGTCATGGTATTCCTTGTAGAGTTCCGTAGTTGCCCACGAACATCTTTCTTTATCGTCCTTCTTCATAAGCTCTCCCGTTTCTCAAATTCCGTTTTCTCGCGCTATTCGCTATTTCTATTTTATCATAGAATGCGAATTTTTCCATTCATAAATTATGTATTGTAATCCTACATTGCAGAGTGGGTTTGTTAATGCGGAATGCTTGTTTTTGATTTTTTAATATGCTATATTTAGAAAGAAAAATGTTTGCTTGATTTCACAGGAATTTTTATGGAGGCATGGTATGGAAGAAAAGGATCGGACGGAGTTGTTTATGCAGGAGATTCTTGAC
>OFFO01001103.1_pt1 | contig 17009 bp, 7 predicted proteins | sample 1521441 | NCBI WGS metagenome assembly OFFO01 (sample SAMEA3504097, study PRJEB24116) | mouse gut metagenome | biome: mouse gut; feature: mouse-associated habitat; material: faeces | place: Denmark | collected 2011
CCCCCCGCCCAGCGGCTGGGCCACTCAGCGGGCGGAGGTGGAGGTGCGCGTCACCGACAACGCCGGGACCGGCTTTCAGAGCGCCCAGGTCCAGGTAGGCGGCGGGACGTGGCAGGACGTGACCAGCCAACTGGAACAGACGGGAAACCGCTGGTACACCGTGGTGGAGGTCACGGAAAACTGCACCGTCTACGTCCGGGTGACGGGCAAGGACGGCACCATCTATGAGAAATCCCAGTTTGTCCGTTGCTTCGACTCCGCCAACGACTACCAGAATCCGGTCCCCTCCACACCCGGCGGCACCAATGCCTCTGTCACGCCCAGCCCAGCGCCCCAGCCCTCGGCGGGGCTGGCCACACCGCCCGGAGGCCAGGGCACGGTGATCGACAATGCTTCCGGCACCTCGGAGGAGAGCGGGCGGGAGTTCTTCACCATCGCCACCCCGGATGAAAACGTGTTCTATCTGGTCATTGACCGGCAGCGGGACAGTGAGAACGTGTACTTTCTCAACGCCGTCACGGAATCCGACCTGATGGCGCTGGCGGAGAAGGACGCCGATGGGCCGTCCCAGTCCGCCGTCCCCGATCCAGAGCCGGTGTGCTCCTGCACCCAGAAATGCGTCCCCGGCGCGGTGAACGCCGCCTGCCCCGTCTGCATCCTGTCCTGGCAGGACTGTGCCAGCACGGTGGAGGCCCCCGGTCAGACGGACCCGGAGCCGGAGAAACAGTCTGACGGCGGCGGAACCGGGACAATCATTGTCGTGCTCTTGGCGGCGCTGGCGGTGGGCGGTGCCGGTTGGTACATCAAGATCTACAAGCCCAAGCACGATCTGGCCGACGCGGAGGACCTGGATGAACTGACGGAGGCCGAGGAGGAACCCACGGTCAACGAGGACGATCTGCCCGCGCCCGCCCCTCGCATCGCCTACGGGGATGAGCCTGACGAGCCGGACTACCCCGAGGGCTATGGCGGTGAGGAGGAATGACGCGATTCACCGACAGCCCCTATGAGCTGTTTATGACACAGGTGCCCGCCGGACGGAGGGAGGCCCCGCCTCCCCCCGTCCGGCACCCAGGCCATCCCTGCCATGGCTGTCCGTATAGCAAAGGCGCGCCCTGTATCGGGGTGTGCTACCGGCATCTGATGAAAAGGGGGCCTCGCCGTGGCTGAATTGATCCATTGTGGCGACGCGAGGGAACAGTTATGCACCCTGGCGGCGGAGAGCGTTCAAACCTGTGTGACCTCGCCGCCCTATTACGGTCTGCGGGACTACGGGACTGTGGGACAGATCGGCGCGGAGTCCTCGCCGGAGGAGTATATCGCTAAATTGGTGGACGTATTTCGGGAGGTGCGGCGCGTTCTTCGCCCGGATGGGACGCTGTGGGTCAACATCGGGGACAGCTACCGGGGCAAAAACCTGATCGGGGTTCCCTGGATGCTGGCCTTTGCGCTGCGGGCGGACGGCTGGTATCTGCGGCAGGATATCATCTGGAGCAAAACCAGGTGCATCCCGGAGAGCGTTCGGGACCGCTGTACCAAAAGCCACGAATACATTTTCTTGCTGTCCAAGTCTGACCGCTACTATTTCAATGGGCCAGCGATCCGGGAGCCGGTGGCGGAAAGCACCATAGCCCGAATGAAGCAGGATATCGCCCATCAAAAGGGGTCGTTTCGTCAGCCGGGGAAAACAAACGGCCCGCTAAAACCGGGCGGGGACGGGAAAACCCGTAACAAGCGGAGCGTGTGGAGCCTGTGTCCGGCGTATTTCAAAGGCGCTCACTGTGCCGTATTCCCGGAAAAACTGGTTGAGCCGTGCATACTGGCCGGGTGTCCGGAGGGCGGGATGGTGCTGGACCCCTTTGCGGGGAGCGGCACCACCGGCGCTGTCGCCAAACGCCTCGGGCGCAGTTTCACCGGCATTGAGATCAACCCCGCATACTGCAAGATCGCCGCTGATCGTATTGCGGCAAGTTAAGAAAGGATGTGATACTTATACAATTAGTAATCGCTGAAAAGCCGTCCGTGGCCCGCGCTATCGCCCAGGTGCTGGGAGCCTCGGAGAAACGGGACGGCTATCTGGAAGGAAGCGGCTGGCTGGTGAGCTGGTGCATCGGCCATCTGGTGGAGCTGGCCCCCACCGACGCTTATGACCCCAAGTATTCCAAGTGGAACTATGCCGACCTGCCCATTGTGCCCAGCGAGTGGCAGTACCGGGTGCTGCCGGACACCAAAAAGCAGTTTGACATTCTGGATGGACTGATGAAGGACAGCCGGGTGGAATCCATCGTGTGCGCCACCGACGCGGGCCGGGAGGGTGAACTGATCTTCCGGCTGGTCTACCACCTGTGCGGCTGTACGAAGCCGGTGAAGCGGCTGTGGATCTCCTCAATGGAGGAAACCGCCATCCGCAAAGGCTTTGACCATCTGCTGGACAGCGCCAACTACGACAATCTCTACGCCGCCGCCCTGTGCCGCGCCAAGGCGGATTGGCTGGTGGGCATCAACGGCACCCGGCTCTTTTCAACGCTTTACAAAGGGTCAACGCTAAATGTGGGCCGGGTGCAGACCCCCACGCTGGCCCTCCTGATGGAGCGGGAAGCGGCCATTACCAGCTTTAAGAAGGAGAAATTCTACACGGTGGAGCTGAAGCTGGAGGGACTGACGGCGGCAAGCGGGCGGATCAAGTCCAAAACGGAGGCGGAGAAGCTGCGGCGGGCCTGCCTGGGCACATCTGTCACAGTGACAGGTGTGGAACAGACAGAGCGGACGGAACGGCCCCCCAAGCTGTATGACCTGACCACCCTCCAGCGGGAGGCCAACCGGCTGTTCGGCTACACCGCCCAGGAGACCCTTGACTATTTGCAGAGCCTTTACGAAAAGCGGCTGACCACCTATCCCCGGACGGACAGCCGCTATCTGACGGAGGCTACGGCGGACGGCCTGCCCACGCTGTGCCAAACTGTGGCCGGGGCGCTGCCCTGCATGGAGGGGCTGACTTTCCCGGTGAACGCTGCCCAGGTGTCGGACAGCTCCAAAGTGAGCGACCACCACGCCGTCATCCCCACGGCGGAGATCGCCGGGGCCGACCTCGCCGCCCTGCCCACCGGGGAACGGAACGTCCTCTATATGATCGCCGTCCGTCTGTTGTGCGCTGTGGGTGAACCCCATACCTATGCCGAGACCGCTGTCACGCTGGAATGTGGCGGCGGTTCTTTTGCCGCTGGGGGCCGGACAGAAACGGCCATGGGCTGGAAGAAAACGGAGCGGGCCTATCTCGCTTCTCTGAAAAAGGCCCCGAAGGAAGTATCCTCCGCCCTGCCGGAGCTGGCCGAGGGCCAAACGCTGGCAGGCGGGGACGCGCTGTTGAAATCGGGCACGACCACACCCCCGCCGCGTTTCACGGAGGACACTCTGCTTGCGGCCATGGAACACGCCAGCGCGGAGGACTTTGCCAAGTTGGAGGATGTGAAAATGGGGTCCCCCACGCAAGCCCAGCAAAGCGGGTTGCGTGGGGAAAAGGAGGGGCAACGAAATGGAGCGGATGCCCGTCATCAGACGGGCGCAGCGGAGTGGAGTTTGCCCCGACGTGGTTTAGGCACTCCAGCCACTCGCGCCGCCACCATTGAGAAGCTGGTGCGCTCCGGCTATGTGGAGCGAAATGGCAGGCAGTTGATCCCCACGGAAAAGGGGCTGGCCCTGTGCTGGACCATGCCGGATCAGCTCAAATCCGCCAAGCTGACAGCGGAGTGGGAGGAACGGCTGGGCGCGGTGGAACGGGGCGAGCTGGCCCCGGAGGACTTTATGGCCGGGATCGTGGATATGCTCACCAACCTGGTCAAGAGCTATGCCAACGTGGCCGTAGCCTCCTCCGCCCTGTCCCGTTCCGGGCGGACGGTGGTGGGCAAATGCCCCCGGTGCGGAAAAAACGTGGTGGAGGGCAAAAAGAGCTTTTTCTGCGAGGGTTACTACGACACGCCGCCCTGCGGCTTTGCCCTGTGGAAGAACAACCGCTTTTTTACCAGCAAGCGCAAGGAGCTGACCAGGAAGATCGCCGCCGCGCTTTTGAACAATGGGCGTGCCGCCGTGTCCGGCCTGTTCTCCGAGCGGAAAGGCGTTTTCTACGACGCCACGGTGGTGATGGTGGACAACGGCGGGAAATATGTCCACTTTGAGCTGGAATTTAACGATAGGAGGAAAGGATCGTGAACATGGAAAACACCAGAAGTTTTGACTACCGCCTGCGAAACATCCTGATTCTCAGCGGGGTACGCCGCGAGGATCTGGCCTGTCACCTGGGTGTGTCCGTGCCGGTGGTGAACCGCTGGCTGAACGGGTCCAGCGCCCCGGACGTGTATCAGTTCCAGAGCATCGCCAACTACTTCGGGATGCCCTATGAGTGGTTCCTGGAGGTTGGGGATGGGTTTCCCAGCGCGGAGGAGCTGGTGGCGCGGCTGGGGCTGAGTGAGGAAACGGTGGAGGCCCTGCGGGAGCTGGCTGGTTCGGGGAACGAGGGAGTTCTGACGGCGGTGGATGATGCTGTCTGGGCGGTCATTGGCGCTGTGTGCGCTGTGTATGGCGAAGTGCTCCCTCTTGCGGAGCAGCTTTCCCGTATTGCCGGGGAGGCCCTCGCCCTGACCAAGGAGGATTCGTGATGGATCAAGAAACGGCCCGGAAACGGGAAGCCGGGTTTCTTTCCTATCCGGGGGACGCGGCGGCGGTCTACCGCTTTGCAGCTGGGGAAATAGCTGACCGTTCTATACCTTTGGAGCGGGTGCGGCTGTCTGGGGGAAGCCCCATAGAAAGCGGTTTTACCTTGATCGCCACCGGCCCGATCATGGGTAGTGTGGATGCCCTTGACATACTGAATGAATACCGGGCCAATGGTTTCACAAAGCCCGGTGACATCGTTGTGTTTAAGCAGGCGGGGGCGCTATCGTGCTGGTCCGTGGACCTGTTGGCTTACAATAGGCTGCGTGGTCTGCTGGAAAACCCTCTGAAAACCGCCGAGCTGGATATGGAGCAGAACTGTAACCAGATCGACGGCATCATCAACAACACCGCCCCCAGACCCGATGAGCTGGCATCCGAGGACGAAGCCCTGTTTCTGGTGGGCGGGACCACATACCTCCATGTCCAAACCAGCGAGGATGACCGCAATTATACCCGTGAGGACTGTTACACCACCTACGACTACACCCTATATGATAAGAAAACCATGCGGCAGTTGGATGGTGGGCGGATGGAGGTGGCGGCAGACATACGGGACGCCCCCGAACAGGTCCACCGGCTGGCGGCACAGAATATTTTGGAGTGCAGGACGGTTTTAGGCGCTTCTCCTCTGGAGCTTGTGTCCCTTGACATACTGGAAGCCTTACAGGACGCCGCCATGCGGGAAATGGGGGAGGGTACTGCCCCCAAGCCCTCCCTGCGGGACAATCTGAAGCAGTGCCAGCGGGAGGCGGCGGACCGCTCCCAAGGCGGCGGTCCCCCCGGCAGTTGCGGTCCCGAGAAGGAGCGGTGACGCCATGAAGCTGACCAAGATTGAACAGGAAACGATCATCAACTTCAACGAGGCCGAACGTACCGCCAGCGTCTACACCCACAACGAGGCTTTGAAGGGGCGGCTTTTGGCGCTGTGCCGGACCCACCCGGAGCAGGTGCGCCAGACTGACGTCAACCGCTGGGGCGGGCTTACCTTTGAGCTGCCCAAGAAGTGGCTGAAGGTATCGCCGCCCCGCGTTCTCTCTCCGGCCCAGCGGGCGGTGCTGGACAGGATGAACCAGAGCAGGCAGAAAAGCACCTGATTTCTGACGGCCATTGACAAAACTTCGTCCATCAGCTTATAATTGTTCTGTAAAATGTTGTGCCGTGTCGAAAGGAGGAGCCACTATGAAGCGAATATTTGCTAGCGCGGACGAATTTGTCAGGGAGAGCGACTGGAAGGACTTGGCCGTCCTGAAATTCTGCCTGCTGTCTTTGGGACTGCTGGCCGGGATGCAGATAGCGGAACGCTGTAAAAAGGGTGTGAGAATCGCCGCCTCCATAGTGTTCACGCTCACATACATTCCTTTGATGGTCAAGTATTTGAGGATTCTCATAGGAAAAGGCGAAAAAGCCTGATTGCATTACTCATAAAGCCCGGAAGGAAACAGCCTGACCGCTGATTTCCTTCCGGGCTTTTTATCTTGGAAAAAGGAGGATTTCATGGCGAACAAGCTACAATATGTGTCAGAGCTGGCAAATCAGACCGCCCATGCCGTCACGCACAGCGTAGACGGCTGGAAACGGTATTTGGACACGAGTGCCAAAATCTATAAATATCCTTTCGATGAACAACTTCTGATCTACGCCCAGCGCCCGGACGCCACCGCCTGCGCCAGCATGGAGCTGTGGAACGAAACCATGAGGCGGTGGGTGAAACCCGGTTCCAAAGGCATTGCCCTCATCCGAAAGGACAAGCGGGGCAGACCCTCGCTGGAATACGTCTTTGACGTGTCAGACACCCGCCCGGTGAAGGGGGCCAAAACGCCCTACCTGTGGGAAATGCGGGAGGACCACCATGCCGCCGTGCTGAACGCGCTGGAACGGCGGTACGGCCCCGCCGGGGATGGGGATATCGGGGAACAAATCATGGAGCTGGCGGCGAGGGCGGTAAACGAGGTCTACCGGGACCGCCTGACCGATCTGGCCTATGATGTACAAAACAGTTTGCTGGAGGAGCTGGACGATCTCAATCTGGAGATCCGCTTCCGGGACGTGCTCACCGCCAGCGTCCAGTACGCCGTTCTCACCCGCTGCGGCCTGGACCCCGCCGAGTTCATGGAGGACGGTGATCTGGCGGGGATCACCGAGTTCTCTACCCCTGCCGTTCTCCACCACCTGGGCAACGCCGCCAGCGCGGTGTCCATGGACCTGCTCAACGAGATCGGCAGGGCTGTCAAGACCTATGACCGGGAGCAGGCAAAAGAAAACAAGAAAAATTTGGAAAAACCTCTTGCATTTTCCCAGGAAACCGGGTATACTGAGGATGCAAGGGAATTTAGCGATGTAAAGCGCGAAAGTAAAGAAAGGAGCGGTGAACATGGAGCTGACTTACACGAAGGTGGGCGATTACCTGATTCCCGACCTGATGATGGACGGACAGGACGCCGAGGAGGAAATGCCGCTGGGCAAGTACGGACGGATGAGGGAGAGCTTTCTTCAAGAGCACCACAGCGGGACGTACACGTCGATGCTGCTGACCGGGCGGCTGGATCCCCACCTGCGGGAGATCGACCAGCAGGCGCGGGAGCAGGTGGACCGGATGGTGGCCGATCTGAAGAAGCAGAACGGCGTGGACGAAGCGATGAAGGCACGGGACCAGATGGGCTGGGTGCAGGCGGTGAACAACTTCACACAGCAGGCGGAGGAGATCGTGCTGAACGAGATCGTGTACCGATAAATCAGGATGAGGAACAGACGGCGGGCGGACAGCCCGCCGTTTCTTCGTCTGAGGGGCCCGCCCCTGCGCCGTTTCACCTGTTTCCCCCGGTGGAGGAGCAGGTGGAGCGCATTGCCCAGGCTCAGACCGAGGAGCGTCAGGCCCAGCGGCAGATGTCCATTCTCGCCGAACAGGTGCCGGAAACGGTCATTGGCCGCGCCCTGACCTGCGGAGGCAACAGGCAGCACAGCATAGAACGCATCGTGGCTTTCTTCCAGAAGAACCCCACCAGGTCCGCCGCCGCGTCCTTTATGGAGAAAGAGTTTGGCAAGGGCGGCAAGGGCGTGTCTGTCGGCGGGCAGGACTACTCCCTTTGGTTCAGCCAGGAGGGGTTCCGCATTGCCCAGGGGCGCTCGGCGTTCGGCCCAGGCAGTACGCTGGTAACTTGGGTAAACGCCGCCGTCATGGCATCCAATCTCCTGCGGGACGGGCAGTTTGCCGCCCAGGAGAAGATCGCTGCCGCCGAGGACAACGAATACCGGGAGCTGGCGGGAAAGCTGTGGCATCTCCGACAGGATTTCAGCGACAGTGCGCGGGAGCGAAACCTTCTGCCCACGGTTTCCCAGCATTTCTTAGGCAAGGGTTTTCCGGACGATACGCAGGAGATCGCCGGACTGCTGAAGGACCCGGCCAGCCGCCAGCAGATCGTGCGGGAGCTGGCCGAGTTTGCGGGCTCCTATGACCGCAACACCGGCCTTCTGCGCTCCAGGCACCACCCGGACCCCCAGGCATTATTGGTTGATGTAGTAAACCTGTTCACGCCCAGCCAGGAATTTCACGCGGCGGAGGGCTTTGTCCCCGGCAGGGCCAGCTTTATTACCGAGGATGAAATTGACCGCCTGCTCCTGGGGGGCAGCAGCTATGCGGATGGAAAATTCAGCATTTATTCTTATTTTGTGCAGGGCCACAACGCCCAGGAGTGCACCAAGTTTTTGCGGGAGGCATACGGCGACGGCGGTTCCTCTTATACCGGGTATGATGAGTGGCATGACAGCAAGGGGATCAAATTTACCCGGCAGGATGATGAATCCGGCTTCAAAGGGTATGCCACCATCCGGCTGAACTGGAACCAGGTGCAGAAGCGCGTCCGGGCGCTGATCGACGGCGGGAACTATCTCAGCGAACAGGAACGAGAGCGCCTGCCAGATTATGAGGCTACAACGCTGGCCCGGAGAATCTATTGGTTCTATCAGGCCGACCCCAACCGGACAAAAGTTCCCAAATTTGATATGGACGGGGCCGTTAAGCTGATTTTCGGCACTTTGCGGCCTTACGATCCCGTGGCGCGGGGCAGGCTGGCCCAGGAGATGTTCAATATCCTGGCCGCTGTGCCCCCGGACAGCGAAGCCTACCAGCGCATGGCCCCCGTCCTGCGGGATGTGGAGGCATTCCGGCGGGGCGAATACTCCCTGTTCAAACCGCTGTCGGAGGCCGAGCTGGAAGTGGAGCGTCAGGCAAAGCAGGCACAGAAGGAGGCCCAAAAGGCCGAACGCGAGGCCCAGAAAGCGGAACAGGCCCGACAAATCCGCCAAGCCCAGCAGGAGGGTCAAACGGAGCCGGAGGGCAAGCTGGCGGCTGCGGCCCGCGCTCTGAGGCGGAAAATGCAACCCCCAGTGGCAGAGGACGATGATGGGCAGATTTCTTTTGACCTGTTCTCCGCACCGGCCCCGGAGGCCAGCGCCCCCCCTGCCGCTGAACCCGCCGCGCCAATAGCGGAGTCCGCCGTGCCCCAGGAGGAGGAAAGCTCCCGCGCCCCCTGGTGGGATGAGCTGAACGAGGTCAGGGAGGCCCACCCGAACAGCCTCATCCTGTATCAGATGGGCGACTTCTTTGAGCTGTACGGCGAGGATGCCAAAACCGCCGCCGCCCTGCTGGGGCTGACCCTCACCACCCGGCCTGTCGGCGGCGTGGGGCGGGTGGAGCTGTGCGGCTTCCCTGCCCATATGCTGGATCAGAATGTGGAAAAGCTGCGGGAAAATCATGCTGTCACCCTCATGCCTGTGGATGGGCAGACCATGGAACGCCGGGTGGAAACATTGGAGCCCACCAGCGCAGCGCAAACCCAGCCCCAGCAGGTACATGGGCAGACCGTGGAGAACGGCGATGGCCCTAATGTTGTTCCTCGCAATTTTGAGTTTGAATACCGCCGCCTAAGCGCGTTGAAATCTGACTGCGAATATTTTTTGGGGGCAGGTGGCCGCGCTCAGAAGCATTTGTCGGAGGGGGACATAGAGGCACAGATCGCTAAAATGCGGGAATTGTACGCTCTCCTGCCCGATAAACCCGAATGGCTGACGGCGGAGGATATTGACCGCTATGAAGCGCAGATGCAGGCTGGCGCGGTTGAAACCACGGTTCCCAACTATGAAGCCACGGTAACGGCGGAGGAGGCCCCGCTGGTGAAAAGGCTCATGGACGGCGCTGGGATCGAGCACGCGCAGTTTGTCCATGACAATGGCGACGTTACATTCAGCTTCACGGAATCTGACCGTGATGCGGTTGAAAAGCTGATCGCCAAGTTAAGGACGGAGCTCACCAAAGCGGTATCGGCCACATATGCCGCTCCCGCCTCCCGAAAGCCCGGACGCACCAAGCCGGAGCTCAATTACCGCGCCCTGGCAAAGCTGTTCCCCGAGGTGGTCAGCGGCGAGTATCGCTATCTGAAGCTGGAAGCTGGGGAGAGCATGATGCCCCTGCACCTGGAATGGCTCAATGAGGACACGCTGGCCATCAGCCACACATATAAGCTGAACGGTGATCTGATGTATGACCCGGAAATGACCTTCCGAGTGGACCGGGAGAAGGGGACGCTGGAACCGCTGACCTTCCGGCAGGATGGCTCGATCCAGATTTATCAGGAGGTATACCCGGAACCCGGCAGATGGGTCCCCAGACTGCGGAGCGATTTGAACACCTTTGCCCAGGGCTGGTTCAAAAACATCAGCGAGCAGGGCTACATCAAAAAAGAGGCTGTGGTGGACCGGGACGGCGAGGATGTGCGGCTGTCCTTCGAGGAGGACGGGAAAGCCGTGCAGCCCGTCGCCGCACAGGTAGTGGAAAATTCTTTGGGCGAGAATCCTACTGTTAAGGAAATTTACGAGCACTACGTGCCCATGGTCAAGGAAATGGTGCTGGCGGATACGGCCTATCAAAACGCCTGTGCCAATTCTGACCAGGAAAACGCCTATTTGGAGGGCGGCGAGGCTGTCAAACGGGCGGCGCTTACTATAGGTGCGGAGAACACAGATTTTCTGCGGCAGTATTATGACAACGCCGCGTTTCACAACCGGCTCCATCAGGAGATCATCAGCGAAACCTATCCCATGCTCTCCCAGACCCAGCCGGAGCAGACGGAGGCGGATCATCCTACCGTTATCACTTTGTCCAACCCCGTCACCCTTTACCGAAGTGCCCTGGATATGCTGGACCGGGAGATCAGCCGGGGCTGGCTGTACGATTACCTGCGGGACCACAGCATCGACTATGATACCGCCAGAGACACGCTGGTCAAGGAACTGCCCGCCTACTTTAATTTCATTGCCACCGGCGACCCCGATATGCAGTCCGCGTACCACACCCTGCCAAGATTCCAGGAGTGGCTGATCGAGGATCTGATGGAGCGCAATTACCAGGATGTGCCGGACAGCCGGGACGCACTGGAGCGATACGCCGGAAGCCCCGATGCCCCAGAGTGGGCAAAGGGCGCGCCCCCTACGCCCAAGCCCGAGTATGTGACATGGACCGCCAGGGGGACGATACAGCGGCCTGCGGTGGCACCCGCCGACACAGATGCGACGGAACAGCATGACAGCACTTCATCTATCCGCGACCCCATGGCCCCGGCTTATAAAGCTGGCGATACTGTCTATTTAGAGGGAAAGCCCTTCACAATACGGCGGTGCTTTAACGCCCAGGTGGAGCTTTGGGACCAAAGCGTATCGCCTGCGGTGTCTTTCATGATGGGCAGGCGAGAGTTTAACCGCCAACTGTTGCAAGACCTCCGCAACAGTTCCATGACCCGCTATCTTACCGATTACCTACCGGACGTGAACGCTGATTTGCGGGAAGCCCTGGCGGGCAATGGCGGTCTGCTGAAGCTGAAAGATAAAGCGGCCATTGTGGGGTACATTGAGGCTGGTGAGGACAATCTGAGCATCGCCCAGCACATGGCGGACACCTACGCCGGTGCTACTGAAAACATGGAGCTGCTGTCCGGGGACCAAGCGGCCTATTTCGCTAACAGGGACGGTTTTGAAGTCAACATCCACGACAGATCTGGCACAAAGATGTCTATGACCTGGAACTTGATCGTGCCCATCCTCCGCGCACTCTATCAGGAGCAGTTAGACGGATTTCTCCACGGAAGTTCTAGCGCGGGCCGTTCAGAGCCAGAGCAGAACGTGGACCATACCCTGGCACCCCCAACGCCGGAGGCGGTGCCAGCATCTACCGGGGCGGGTGCGCCGGAGCAGCCGGAAAGCGATGATGCCATCCCCGTTGAACCCGACTTCGCGCCTATGGCGGAAAAATACTGGGATCTGAAAGCCCAGCACCCGGACAAGCTGGTGGGCGTCCGGGTGGGAGAGTTCATGATGTTCTACGGCAAGGATGCCGAGGAGGCGTCCTCCGCGCTGGGGACAAAAGCGCCGGTACTGGACATTCCCGGCCTGGGTCAAACGCCTGCCACCGGGAGCCGGGAGGCGTGGCAGGCGGTGCTTAAAAAGCTGCTGGAGCACGGGCATAGCGTGGTGCTGGCCCGCCCCGGCCCGGAGAGCGGTCCCGACGCGCCCTATGAGATCATCCAAGAGAGTGATGCCGCCGACTATATCCCCATCGGCATGGAGCTGATGATGGATGGGCGGCGCATGAAGATCGACAGCGTGGACTATGCCAACAACGAGGTCAAGCTGCTGGATCTGGACCTGCGGGGCTGGTTTCCCATTTTCCAGTCAGCGCCTGTCCCCTATGTGCGGGAGTCTGTGGAGGACGTGCTGACCAGCGAGGAGTACATCGCCGCTGAGATGGCGCACCAGCTCAGACAGGAGGAAACGCCGGAAGGGTCCGTTGAAGCAAGCCCCCCGGCTCATGATGCAGCGGATGATTCCGTACAGCTCCCCGAAGCAGATCCGGAACAGGTGGAGATCGACGGCGGGCAGATCGGCCAGCCGGAACCGCCAGCCCCCCGGCCCGCCCAGGAGCGGCACAACTTCCACATCACCGATGATAACCTGGGGGCTGGCGGTGAGAAAACCAAATATCAGTACAATGTGACGGCCATTCGTACCTTGAAGCAAATCGAGGCAGCGGGCCGTCTTGCTACGCCCGAGGAACAGGAGATATTGTCCCGCTATGTGGGCTGGGGCGGCATCGCCAAGGCGTTTGACCCGGACGACCCCAAGTGGGCCAAGGAGTATGCCGAGCTGAAGGAGCTGCTCACCCCAGAGGAGTACAATTCCGCCCGCTCTACCGTCCTCAACGCACACTATACCAGCCCCACCGTCATCAAGGCCGTCTATCAGGCGGTGGAGAACATGGGCTTTAAGCCGGGGACCGTGCTGGAGCCCTCCATGGGCATCGGCAACTTCTTTGGCCTTCTGCCGGAGTCCCTGTCCGGGGCCAAGCTATACGGCGTGGAGCTGGACAGCCTCACCGGGCGCATTGCCAGACAGCTCTACCAGAACGCCGATATCACTGTGGACGGCTTTGAAAAGACGGACAGGCGGGATTTCTACGATCTGGCGGTGGGCAACGTGCCCTTTGGGCAATACCATGTCAACGACCCCGCCTATAACAGGCTGGGCTTCAACATCCACAACTATTTCTTCGCCAAGGCGCTGGATCAGGTGCGCCCCGGCGGCATCGTGGCCTTTGTCACCAGCCGCTACACCATGGACAGCAAGGATACCTCTGTGCGCAAATATCTGGCGGAGCGGGCCGACCTGCTGGGGGCTGTCCGTCTGCCCAGCAACGCTTTTAAGGCCAACGCGGGCACGGAAGTGGTGTCGGATATTATTTTCCTGCAAAAGCGGGACCGGCCCGCCGTGGAGCTGCCCAGTTGGGTGGGAGCAGGCGAAAATGACGATGGCTTTCATATCAACAATTATTTTCTGGAGCACCCGGACATGGTGCTGGGCACCCCCACCTCGGACAGCACCCAGTACGGCAGGCAGGACTACACCGTAGCCCCCATTGAGGGGGCGGAGCTTTCCCAGCAGCTTGCCGGGGCAATCCAGAAGCTCACCCCGCCGGACAAGGACCTGCTGGAGCTGGACGCGGCGGATGAGCAGACCGGCGAAGCTCTGGAATCCATACCCGCCGACCCGTCCGTGCGCAATTTCAGCTACACGCTGCATGAGGGTAAACTGTATTTCCGCGAAAATTCCCGCATGACGCGGGTGGAGCTGGGCAAGACCCCCGCCGAGCGCGTCAAGGGCATGATCGCCCTTCGGGACTGTGCCCGGAAACTTATCGACCTCCAACTGCAAAATGCCGGGGACGATGAAGTGAACGCGGAGCAGGCAAAGCTCAACCGGCTCTACGACCAATTCACCCAAAAACACGGCCTGCTGAACAGCTTGGGCAACAAGCTGGCCTTTGAACAGGATTCCGCCTATCCCCTGCTGTGTTCGCTGGAGGTGCTGGATGAGGACGGCAATCTGGAGCGCAAGGCGGATATGTTCACCAAGCGCACCATCCAGAACCGCCGCGTTGTCACCAGCGTGGATACGGCAGTGGAGGCCCTGTCGGTGTCCATCGGGGAGAAGGCCCGGGTGGACCTGGAGTACATGGCCGGTCTGATGGGCGGGCCGGAGAAAATTCCGCAGATCGTGGCTGATTTGAAGGGCGTCATTTTCAAGGACCCCGCCACCGGCCCCTTCGACCTGGACACGGACGGCCCGAACTGGGCACAGGGCTGGCAGACGGCGGACGAATACCTGTCCGGCGATGTGCGCTGGAAGCTGGCCCAGGCCCGCCTCGTATCGGAGGATCACCCCGAGTTCGCGGTCAACGTGGAGAAGCTGGAGCAGGTGCAGCCCAAGGACCTCACCGCGTCGGAAATCAGCGTCCGCATTGGCGCGTCCTGGATTGACCCGGAATACTACCAACAGTTCATGTATGAGCTGTGTCAGACCCCGGAAAAGCTGCGGGACGATAAGATCAAGCTGATGTACTCTGATTCCTCCGGCGAGTGGCGGGTGCTGAACAAGAGCGCCGACAGCAAGGATAACGTCCGGGTCCACACCACCTACGGCACCAAGCGAGTCAACGCCTACGAAATTTTTGAGGCAACGCTGAATCAGCGGGATGTGCGCGTTTTTGATAAGCGGTGGGTGGACGGCAAAGAGACCCGCGTCCTCAACGAGAAGCAGACCGCCATCGCCCAGCAAAAGCAGGAGGCCATCGGTGAGGCGTTCAAGGACTGGATTTTCAAGGACCCGGAGCGCCGGGAAACCCTGTGCCGGAAATACAACGATAAATTCAACAATATCCGGCCCCGTGAGTATGACGGTTCCCACATCAATTTTGTGGGTATGAACCCGGAGATCAGCCTGCGGCCCCACCAGCGCAACGCCGTGGCCCATATCCTCTACGGCAAAAACACACTGCTGGCCCACTGTGTGGGCGCGGGCAAAACCTATGAGATGGTCGCCGCCGCCATGGAGAGCAAGCGGCTGGGCCTGTGCCAGAAATCCCTTTTCGTCGTCCCCAACCACTTGACGGAGCAATGGGGCGGCGATTTTTTGCGCCTTTATCCCGGCGCAAAGGTGCTGGTTGCCACCAAAAAAGACTTCGAGCCTAAGCGCCGCCGCAAGTTCTGTGCCCGGATCGCCACCGGGGACTATGATGCGGTAATCATCGGGCACAGCCAGTTCGAGAAGATCCCGCTGTCCCCGGAGCGTCAGAAGGTCGTTATCCAGGACCAGATTGACGAGATCATAGAGGCCATCCGGGAGGCAAAGGAGGATGATGGTGACCGCTTTACCATCAAGCAGATGGAGAAAACCAAGAAAAACCTGGAGGCCAAGCTGAAACGGCTGACGGAGAGTAAGAAAAAGGACAATGTGGTGACGTTTGAGGAGTTGGGCGTGGACCGGCTGTTTGTGGACGAGGCCCATGCGTTTAAAAATTGTGCGAAACGTTGCGCTACAAGTCGTTGCTGACAACAACGGCGAAAAGCGCCATGTGGTTGCACTTGTAAATCAAGAAAAGACCATAGAGAACTCAAATCTCGAAATCAGGGGTGAAGTTCCCCTGCCGTACTGAATCAATGCCGAAGCGGTCCGTCATACCGCAGGCAGTACGCGGGCTGATACTCCACTGTGCGTTGTCCATCTGCAAATGGACGGGGTGCAAGAGCGTGGTGAAGTCGTAGCCTGAAAACCTAAACTTCTCGCAAGAGAGGCATGGATAATAATGGAGCGGGCCTCCGTAAGCCTATGGCTATCCGTAAGTGAAAGCTATGCAGCATCGTAAGACGTTGGCACTCGAAAGAGTGAAAATTGGAAAAGGTGTGTGCGGCTGGTTTTTCCGCATACGCCCGATGGAATGAAATATCCATCTGGAATCATGCAAAAACTGTGATTCAAAGCATGGTTGGATTTTCCCGGTGTAAGGTAGCGGCCTAAGGGCTTCAGCGGTCAGAAATGGCCACGAGGATAGAGATTTGGGAACGTTTGAGAGCCTGTAATGGGAGCATTGCAGTGTGATGAACATTACAGGAAGTCAGCCGTACCATAGTAGTCTGAGATTGGGAAAGCCAATTACACGGGGCTGAAATGCCCCACGGCGAAGGGTACGAGTCAAGTTGATTTACAAATTTCACAAAATGAGAACCAAATAACTCCCTGAAAGATGGGTGACGAACCGCGAGGTGAGAGCCTTGTGCATTTGAACGTCAGGTTTTCAACAGAAACAGGATTAAAGGAGTTTCAAGACCTGCTGTATGAAAAATCAGGCCAGGGAATTCCTTTCTCGGGACTGTTGGAGGCAATGGTCAATGAAGCGACCATTGTCACCGCTGTTCATAACATCAAGTCGAACAAAGGCAGTAAAACCGCCGGAGTAGATGGTGTGTCAATGGACAGATACCTGCAAATGCCAAGAGATGAACTGATTACGTTGATTCAATCGACCGCAGCAAATTATAAGCCAAAACCAGCGCGGAGGGTTTATGTCCCCAAAAGCAACGGCAAGCGGAGACCGCTGGGAATCCCCACAGTGTTGGACCGAATTGTCCAGGAATGCGTAAGAATCATATTAGAGCCGATATGCGAGGCTAGATTTTATTCCCATAGCTACGGGTTTCGGCCCTATCGGGCACAAAAACACGCAATCCGGGATATTGTCAATGTTATCAATGCAGGCTGCAAATCACAAGACCAAGCTGTTTGGGCGGTAGAAGGTGACATCAAGGGGTGTTTCGACAACATCAATCACCGGGTACTGCTTCAAAAGCTGTGGCGCATAGGCATCCATGACAAAAGAGTTTTGAAGCTCATCAGCCAGATGCTGAAAGCCGGATATATTG
>OFFO01001123.1_pt1 | contig 16745 bp, 14 predicted proteins | sample 1521441 | NCBI WGS metagenome assembly OFFO01 (sample SAMEA3504097, study PRJEB24116) | mouse gut metagenome | biome: mouse gut; feature: mouse-associated habitat; material: faeces | place: Denmark | collected 2011
CCTCCCCGCCGCCGCGCGCCTGCGCGACGTCCGCTGCGGCGCGGACGGCCGCCAGTACGCCCTGCTCACCGTAGGCGGCGGCACCGCCCGCGATTACCGTCCCGGCGATCCCGTGCAGGACGACTTCTATCTCCAGATGCAGGGCCGCGAGGTCTACAAGCTGGCCGTGCGCAGCCTCTCCGCCGTCTGCGAGGAAATCCTCGAACGCAATGGCCTGACCCTCGACGACATCGATCTCTTCATCCCGCATCAGGCCAACCTGCGCATCATCGAGGCCGTAGGCGACCGCCTGAAGCTTGCCGCAGACAAAATCTTCGTCAATCTCGACGAGTACGGCAACACCTCGGCGGCCTCCATCCCGCTCGGCATCGGGGACGCCTGCGCGCAGGCCCGCATCCTGCCGGGCTCGCGGGTGCTCCTGAGCGCCTTCGGCGGCGGCTTCACCTGGGGGGCCGCACTGCTGGAATTCTAGGAACAGCGCCCTTTGCCGGGCTTCGGTCCTTGTTGAATTCCCCGTTCTTTTAGGCTACAACCACTTCACTACAGCATCAAGGTGGGACTCATGAGCGAACAACTTTCCACCGCCCTCGTCACCGGCGGCTCAAGAGGCATCGGCAAGGCCATTGCCCAGACGCTGGCCAAGGCCGGGTATCAGGTCTACCTCACCTACGTGAGCAAGGCCGAGGAAGCCGAAGCCGTGGCCGAGGGCATTGTTGCGGCGGAAAGGCCCGCGCGTTCCGCCTTGACGTTGCCGACGCCGAAGCCGTGGCCGCGTTCTTCAAGGACGAGATCAAGGACAAGGTCGAGCTGGACGTGCTGGTCAACAACGCCGGCATCACCCGGGACGGCCTGATCCTGCGCATGAAGGACGAAGATTTCGATCGCGTCATCCAGACCAACCTGCGCGGCGCCTTCGTCTGCGTGCGCGAGGCCGCCAAGATCATGAGCCGCCAGCGCCGGGGCCGCATCGTCAACATCAGCTCCGTGGTCGGGCAGATGGGCAACGCGGGCCAGATCAACTACGCTTCCGCCAAGGCGGGCCTCATCGGGCTCACCAAGTCGGCGGCCAAGGAGCTGGCCGGGCGCAACGTCACGGTCAACGCCGTGGCCCCGGGATTTGTGGAAACCGACATGACCGCCGCCCTGCCCGACGACGTCCGCGCGGCCTACGTGGAGGCCATTCCGCTCAAACGCCTCGGCACCCCGCAGGACATCGCCGACACGGTGGCCTTTCTGGTCTCGCCGGGAGCCGGATACATCACCGGGCAGGTCATCGCCGTCAACGGCGGCATGTATTGCTGATCAGCGCCGCAGCGGGCCGGCCTTGTGCCGGATGCCGCTTCAGCCTTGCAGAGGACGAATGGGGCGCGAGCCTTATTCTTCGAAACCCAAGAACAAAACCGGGAGGATTTCCCCATGTCCGTTGAAGAACAGGTCAAAAAGATCATTATGGAACAGCTCGGCGTGACTGCCGAAGAAGTGAAGCCCGAAGCCTCTTTCGTGGAAGACCTCGGCGCCGACTCCCTCGACCTCACCGAACTCATCATGGCCATGGAAGAGGCCTTCGACGTGGAAATCGCCGACGACGACGCCCAGAAGATTCTGAAGGTCAAGGACGCCATCTCGTACGTGCAGAATCACACGAACTAAGCCTCTCTGGTTTTGTTCCGCTTACGGGCACCCCGGTTGCAGGCGGCCCGGCGCTTTTTGTCCCGCGCGAAAGCCTCCTCACCGTTCCCCGTTCGCATCCGTGTATCCTGGCGGGCGTCTTGTGACTGGATCATAAGGCGCTCGTACACTTTTTTTCGCATGAGGAAACTATGAGCCGCAAACGCGTTGTTGTAACCGGCGTATCCGCGTTGACGCCGCTGGGCGGGAATGTCTCCGACAGTTGGGACAACCTTCTGGCCGGCAAATCGGGCATCGGGCCCATCACCCTGTTTGACGCCGCCGGATTCGACTCCCGCATTGCCGGCGAAGTCAAGGGCTTCGACCCCGAAGCCTACGGCATTCCCGCAAAGCAGGCTCGGCGCATGGACCGTTTCGTTCAGTTCTCCGTCGCCGCCGGCAACATGCTGGTCAAGGACTCCGGCCTCGTCATCGACGAGAGCAACGCCGCGCGGGTCAGCGTCATCCTGGGTGTGGGGCTTGGCGGCCTGCACACCATCGAAGTCTTCCATTCCCGCCTCGTCGAAGCCGGGCCGAACAAGGTCTCGCCCTTCATGATCCCGATGCTCATCTCCAACATGGCGCCGGGGCAGGTGGCCATCGCCACGGGCGCCAAGGGCGCGAACATGGTTCTCACCAGCGCCTGCGCCTCTGGCACGCACGCCGTGGGCATGGGCTTCACCGAGATCGTCATGGGCCGCTGCGACGCCTGCATCACCGGCGGCGTGGAAGCCACCGTCACCCCCATGGGCATCTCCGGCTTCACCTCCCTGAAGGCCCTCTCCACCTCCCACAACGACGAGCCGGAAAAGGCGTCCCGTCCCTTCGACAAGGACCGCGACGGCTTCGTCATGGGCGAGGGCGCGGGCTTCCTCATGCTCGAAAGCCTTGAGCACGCTCAGGCGCGCGGCGCGACCATCTACGCCGAAATCGTGGGCACCGGCGCGTCCGACGACGCCTTCCACATGACCGCCCCCCGCGACGACGCCGAAGGCATGATCGCCTCCATGCGCCGCGCCATCGAGGACGCGGGCGTCAGCCCCGATGTGGTGGACCACATCAACGCCCACGGCACCTCCACGCATCTGAACGACCTCTGCGAAACCAACGCCATCAAGCAGGTCTTCGGCCAGCGCGCCTACGACATCGCCGTCGCTTCGACCAAGTCCCAGACCGGGCACCTGCTCGGCGCGGCGGGTGGGGTGGAGGCGGTCTTCTCCGTGCTCGCCCTGCACACCGGCATCGTGCCCGGCACGATCAACTACACGACGCCCGATCCCGAGTGCGATCTGAACTATATGGCCAATGGCCCCCAGAAGCTCGACCCGCAATACGTGCTGTCCAACTCCTTCGGCTTCGGCGGCACCAACGGCAGCCTTCTGTTCAAGAAGTTCACGGCGTAAGGCCCCAGCATCTCTAACCACCCGAGCGGAGCGTCCAATGGACCACATTCTTCTTGAAGACCCGGAACTCGCACGCGCTTTCCTGCTGGAAAGCGACCGCCAGATGAGCAAGCTGGAGATGATCGCCTCCGAAAACTTCGTGTCCGACGCCGTCCGTGAAGCGCAGGGCAGCGTCTTCACGCACAAGTACGCGGAAGGCTACCCGGGCAAGCGTTACTACGGAGGCTGCGAATTCGTCGACATCGCGGAAAACCTCGCCATCGAGCGCGCGAAGCAGCTTTTCGGCTGCTCCTACGCCAACGTGCAGCCCCACTCCGGCAGCCAGGCGAACATGGCCTCCTATTTCGCCCTCGCCAAGCCCGGCGATACCATCCTCGGTATGAACCTCTCGCACGGCGGCCACCTTACCCACGGCAGCCCTGTGAACTTCTCCGGACGCCTCTTCAACATCGTAGCCTATGGCGTGGACAAGGACACCTGCCTCATCGACTATGAGGAAGTGCGCCGCCTCGCCCACGAGCACCGCCCCGCCGTCATCGTGGCGGGCGCGAGCGCCTATCCCCGTACCATCGACTTCGCCAAATTCCGCGCCATTGCCGACGAAGTGGACGCCAAGCTCTTCGTGGATATGGCCCACATCGCGGGCCTCGTGGCGGCGGGCCTCCATCCCACGCCCGTAGGCCACGCCCACGTGACCACCACCACGACCCACAAGACCCTGCGCGGTCCGCGCGGCGGCATGATCCTCTCGGACGAGTCCTTGGGCAAAGCTCTGAACAGCCAGATTTTCCCCGGCATTCAGGGCGGCCCGCTCATGCACATCGTGGCGGCCAAGGCCGTGGCCTTTGGCGAAGCGCTGCGGCCCCGTTTCAAGGACTATCAGGCGCAGGTGCTCAAGAACGCCGTGACGCTGGGCGAAGAGCTCAAAAACGCCAAGTTCGATCTGGTTTCCGGCGGCACGGACAACCACCTGCTGCTCGTCGACCTCACCAGCAAGGGCATCACCGGCAAGGACGCCGAACACGCCCTTGACGCAGCGGGCATCACCGTCAACAAGAACACCGTGCCCTTTGAAACCCGCTCGCCCTTCGTGACTTCCGGCATCCGCATCGGGACGCCCGCCCTCACCACGCGCGGTTTCCGCGAGCAGGATATGGTCAAAGTGGCGGGCTGGATCGACGCCGCCGTCGCCAATGCCGACAACGAAACGCGCCTCGCTGAAATCAGCAAGGAAGTGGCCGCCTTCGCGCGTCAATTCCCGCTGTTCGCCTGGTAAAGGGACCGTCGGGGCCCGCCGGTTCGCGGCAGGGCCCCACGCCCGCTTAGGAAGATTCCGGCACCCCGGCGGGCACGCTCCATGCCGGGGCGTCTCGAAAAAAACGATTTCTGGCGGGAAGGCGTGCGGGTTCAAGCGCCGCGTGAAGCCCCCGTCCGGGGCGTTTTCGCCGAAGCCCCTCCCCGGGCGCCGCGATGGTTCCGTGTTCCCGCCCCAGCTCCACCTTTCTCCAAAGGATGCCCCCATGCACCGCGTCGCCTGGCCCGACTACTTCATGAACATCGCCCATCTGGTGGCCGAGCGTTCGACCTGTCTGCGTCGCCGCGTCGGCGCGGTGGCCGTCAAGGACAAACGCATCCTCGCCACGGGCTACAACGGCGCGCCGTCCAAAGTGGCCCACTGCCTCGACGTCGGCTGCCTGCGCGAACAGCTTGGCGTGCCCTCCGGCCAGCGGCACGAAATCTGCCGCGGCCTGCACGCCGAGCAGAACGTCATCATCCAGGCCGCCGTACACGGCATTTCCCTGGCCGGGGCCGAAGTCTACTGCACGCATCAGCCCTGCCTCATCTGCTCGAAAATGCTCATCAACTGCGGCATCGTCAAAATCTGGTACGCCTCGGGCTATCCCGACGAACTGGCGCACCAGATGCTCCACGAAGCGGGTGTGACGCTTGAACTCCTCCCCCTGCGCCCCGCGCCCTCGGCGTGCCCAGAGGCGGGAGGCCGGGCATGAGCCATCCCTTTGAAGCCTTCATGCGCGAGGCGGTCGCGCTGGCCGAACGGGGCCGCTGGTCCGCCGCGCCCAATCCTACGGTAGGCGCGGTGCTCGTGCGCGACGGCGAAGTCGTGGCGCGCGGCTGGCACCACGCCTGCGGCCAGAGCCACGCCGAGGTCGAATGTCTGGCGGACGCCGCCTCCAGAGGCGTTGATCCGTCGGCCTGCACGCTCGTGGTCACGCTTGAGCCCTGCAACCATCACGGCAAGACGCCCCCCTGCACGGAAGCCGTGCTCGCGGCGGGCATCCGGCACGTGGTCATCGGCCTGTCCGATCCCAACCCCAAGGCCGCGGGCGGAGCCGAACGCCTGCGTGAAGCGGGCGTCCGGATGGAAATCGGCGTCTGTGAGGACCTCTGCCGCGATCTGGTGGCCGATTTTCTGGTCTGGCAAAGCACGGAACGCCCCTACGTCATTCTCAAGCTTGCCATGACGCTGGACGGGCGCATCGCCACCCGTACCGGGCATTCCCGCTGGATCACCGGCGAAGCTTCACGCCGCACGGTGCACGCCTTGCGCGCCGGGGTGGGCCGCGCCGGGGGAGCCGTCCTCATCGGGGGCAACACCCTGCACACCGACAACCCTCTCCTGACCGCCCGGCTCGACGAGCCCGTAGACCGGCAGCCGCTGGCCGTGTCCATCTCGTCGCGGGTGCCCGCGCCGGATTCGCTGGCCCTCTTCCGCGAGCGCCCGGCGGAAACCATCCTCTTCACGACAGCTTCCGGGGCCGCCACGCCCCGCGCCGCGCTGCTGCGGGAGCGCGGGGTCCGCGTGATCGGGCTGGACCGCTGGAAAAGCGGCGAAGACCTCCTGCAAATCCTCCGCTATCTGCGCAAGGACGCAGGCTGCCCTTATGTCCTGTGCGAGGGCGGCGGTCGCCTCGGCCTCTCGCTCCTCGAAGCGGGTCTTGTAGATGAATTTCACGTGCATATCGCCCCCAAGGTCCTCGGTGACAAAGAAGCGCGCCCCCTCTTCGAGGGCCGCAGTCCGCTGGAACTCGAAGAAGCCATCTCCCTGCGCCTCACCGCTCTGGAGCGTTGCGGAGAAGACGGACATCTCCTCTTCAGGCCGGTACGCCCATGTTCACAGGCATAATCAACGGACAGGGGAAAATCCTCGCCATCGAGCCGCGGGGCCACGAAACGCGCTTCACCATTGGGGCGCTCTACGATCTCGCGGACATCGTGGGCGGGGAATCCATTGCCGTCAACGGGACCTGTCTGACTGTAGAGACGTTCGGGAACCGGCGCTTTTCCGCCTACGCCTCGGCGGAGACGCTGCAAAGGACCACTCTCGGCGGCCTGAAAACGGGCGATCTCGTCAACCTGGAACGGGCGCTGGCCCTCGGCGACCGTCTGGGTGGCCACATCGTGGCCGGGCACGTCGACTGCGTGGCCCGCGTGCTTTCCGTCCGGCAGGAAGGCGAATCTCGGCGCATCCGCCTCGGCTTTCCGCAGCGTTTCGGGCAGGAAGTCATTGAGAAAGGTTCCGTGGCCCTTGACGGCGTGAGCCTGACGGTGAATGATTGCGGTCCCGATTTCCTCGAGATCAACGTCATCCCGGAAACGTGGCGGGTGACCACCGTCGCCGCGTGGAAGCCCGGCGCGGCCGTCAACATGGAGACGGACGTCATCGGCAAGTACGTCCGGCGCATGATTGCCCCCCATCTCGGCGCGCAGGCCCCGCAATCGGGCGGGGGAGAAGCGGAATCCCGCGTGACCCTCGACTTTCTCCGTGAAAACGGTTTTTTCTGATGTTCAACGAAACTGAGGTTGAGAATGGCTATTTGCAGTGTTGAAGAGGCCGTGGAAGAAATCCGCCAAGGCCGGATGATCATTCTGGTGGACGACGAGGATCGCGAGAACGAAGGCGACATCACCATCGCCGCCGAACACGTGACCCCCGAAGCCATCAACTTCATGGCCCGCTACGCGCGCGGCCTGATCTGCCTTTCCCTCGGCCCCTCCCTTGTGGACAAGCTGGAATTGCCGCTCATGACCCAGCGCAACGGCTCGCGCTTCGGAACCAATTTCACCGTCTCCATTGAAGCCCGTTCCGGCGTGACCACGGGCATTTCCGCCGCCGACCGCGCCCACACCATTCAGGTTGCGGTGGCCGACGACGCCCGCCCCGGGGATTTGGTGACGCCGGGCCACGTTTTCCCCCTGCGCGCCCAGCCCGGCGGCGTGCTCACCCGCGCGGGCCAAACCGAGGGCAGCGTCGATCTGGCCCTGCTCGCTGGCCTGAAGCCCGCCGCCGTCATCTGCGAAATCATGAAGGACGACGGGACCATGGCCCGGATGCCCGATCTGGAGGCCTTTGCCGAAGAGCACGGCCTCAAAATCGCCGCCGTGCGCGATCTCATCCGCTATCACCTGCGCCTCGGGCAACTGGGCGTGCGCCGCGTGGCCGAAACCAAGCTGCCCTCCCGCTTCGGCAATTTCACGATGATCGCCTATGAAAACGACATCAGCCCGGACACCCACGTCGCCATCGTCAAGGGTGACGTGAGCGAAAAGGGCGGGCCCGATCCCGTGCTCGTGCGCGTGCACAGCGAATGCCTCACCGGGGACGCCTTCGGCTCCCTGCGCTGCGACTGCGGCGGTCAGCTCGCGGCGGCCATGACCCGCATCGAGCGCGAAGGCCGGGGCGCGGTCATCTACATGCGGCAGGAAGGCCGGGGCATCGGCCTTGCCAACAAGCTCAGGGCCTACGCGCTTCAGGATCAGGGCTACGACACCGTGGAAGCCAACGAAAAGCTGGGCTTCAAGGCCGACCTGCGGGACTACGGCGTGGGGGCGCAGATTCTCCTTGATCTCGGCATCCGCAAGCTGCGTCTCATGACCAACAACCCGCGCAAGATCGTGGGGCTGGAAGGCTACGGCCTCGAAATCACCGAACGCGTGCCGCTTGAAGTCGAATGCTGCACCACCAACGAAGATTATATGCGCACCAAACAGGAAAAAATGGGGCACATGCTCCACGTCTCCGGCAACGGGAACTAACATCGCCATCCGGTCCTCGGACTTCGGCACAAATGAGGCTTTCATGAACCAGATCAAGACCATCGAAGGGCATTTCAACGCCGCCGACCTCAAATTCGCCATCCTCGCCGCACGCTTCAACGATCTCATCGTCGAGCGCCTCATCAGCGGGGCCGTGGACTATCTGATCCGGCACGGCGCTTCCGAGGAGAACCTGACCATCGTTCGCGTGCCGGGCGCGTTTGAAATGCCCGTCGTGTGCAAGAAACTGGCCGCATCCGGCAACTACGACGGCATCGTCGCCCTCGGCGCGGTCATCCGCGGCGGTACGCCCCATTTCGACTTTGTGGCCAACGAAGCCACCAAAGGGCTGGCGCACGTCTCCCTTGAAAGCGGCGTACCCGTGGGCTTCGGCCTCCTGACCACCGACAACATCGAGCAGGCCATCGAACGCGCCGGGACCAAGGCCGGCAACAAGGGCGTGGAAGCCGCCGCCGCCCTGCTCGAAACCGTCCGCGTGCTGAAACTGTTGTAAAAAGCTGGGGGAGGGAAGAAGGGACTTTCTAAAGAAGGGGGGAGCGCCCCCACGCCCCTCCTTCCTTCCCCCAGACCTGCCAGTGCGGCTCGCACCCCTCCCCTCATCCCAAAGACTTTGACCGGTGGGGAGGCCGCGCGGCGGGAGTCTCCTTGTGCGGAAGGGTTGAGCACAGCGAAGAGGAAGCCTGTGGGCTTTCGTGGAGCCGGGGGAAAATCGGAGGGAACCTTTCCGATACGGGCCCGGTCCTGCCGGGATGCGTCCCGGGCGCATCAATCCTTGCCTCCGCCGTCCTTCCGGGATATTCCCGGTGATGTTTTCCGGTATTTCCTAATTCTGCATCGAGGCCATTGCATGTCCAAAAACAGACCCCATGCCCGCCGTGCCGCCCGCTCGCGCGCCTTTCAGGTATTGTACAGCCTTCAGTTTTCGCCCTCGACCACGCTCGGGGACGTCCGTTCCGCCTTCCTCGACATGCCCGATCCCACCGATGCGGACATGGACGAAAACGCCGAAACCCGGCAGGAAAAGCTCTACGGCTTCGCCTGGGAGCTTGTGGAGGGCGTCTGGACTCACGTCCGAACCCTTGACGGCGTCATTGAGCGTTTTTCCCAGAACTGGCGCGTGGACCGACTCGGCAAGATTGAACTGACCCTGCTCCGGCTGGCCGTCTTTGAAATGCTCTACCGCGACGACGTGCCCCCCAAGGTCGCCATCAACGAGGCGCTGGAGCTTTCCACCCGCTTCGGCGACGCCAAGGCCAAGAGTTTCATCAACGGCATCCTCGACGCCGCCATCAAGGCGCAGGAAGCCGGGACGCTCGCGGTTGCGGGCAAGGCCGACGCCTGATAGATTGACGCGGTTTGACGACAAGGCCGGCACCGCCCGGCTCCCGATCATACAGACGCAAAAGGATCAGCCATGAGCAAACCCAAACGCTACGACCCGGCGGCCATCGAAACGAAGTGGCAAAGCCGTTGGGAAACGGAAAAGACCTACGCCTGCCGCGTCGATGCGGACAGGAAAAAATATTACGTGCTGGAAATGTTCCCCTATCCTTCCGGGAACCTGCACATGGGGCACGTGCGCAACTACTCCATCGGCGACGTGGTGGCCCGCTTCAAGCGGATGCAGGGCTTCAACGTCATGCACCCGATGGGCTGGGACGCCTTCGGCCTGCCCGCCGAAAACGCCGCCATCAAGCACAACATCCATCCCAGCGTCTGGACGCACGCCAACATAGACAACATGCGCGCCCAGTTGAAGCGCCTCGGCTACTCCTATGACTGGGATCGGGAAGTCGCCACCTGCGACGAGCCCTACTACCGCTGGGAGCAGCTTTTCTTCCTGCGCTGGCTGGAAAAGGGCCTCGTCTACCGCAAAAAGGCTTCCCAGAACTGGTGCCCCCACTGCAACACCGTGCTCGCCAACGAGCAGGTGGTCGACGGCCTGTGCTGGCGTTGCGACACGCCCGTGGTGCAAAAGGAACTGACCCAGTGGTTCCTCAAGATCACCGACTACGCGGACGAACTGCTGGCTGATCTCTCCAAGCTTGAGGGCGGCTGGCCCGACCGCGTGCTGAGTATGCAGCGCAACTGGATCGGCAAGTCCGTGGGTGCGGAAATCGCCTTCCCGCTGGAATCCGGCGAGGGCGAGATCAAGGTCTTCACCACCCGGCCCGATACCGTCTTCGGCGTGACCTTCATGACGCTGGCCCCCGAGCATCCGCTGGTGGACTCGCTCATCACCGGGCAGCCCGGCGAAGCCGAGGCCCGCGCCTTCATCGAGCGCATCCACAATATGGATCGCATCGACCGCCAGTCCGATTCGCTCGAAAAGGAAGGCGTCTTCACCGGCTCCTACTGCCTCAATCCCTTCACCGGCGCGCGCGTCCCGATCTGGCTCGGCAACTTCGTCCTGGCCGAATACGGCACCGGCGCGGTCATGGCCGTGCCCGCGCACGACCAGCGCGACTTTGAATTTTCCAAGAAATACGGCCTCTCCCGCATCGTGGTCATCCAGCCCGAAGGCGAAGCGCCCCTTGATCCCGACACCATGCCCGAAGCCTACGCCGCGCCCGGCGTGCTGGTGAACTCCGGGGAATTCGACGGCCTGCCCAACGAAGAGGCCAAGAAGCGCATCGCTGACGCGCTGGAGGCGTCCGGCAAGGGCAAGCGCACCACCAACTGGCGTCTGCGCGACTGGAACATTTCCCGCCAGCGCTACTGGGGCGCGCCCATCCCGGTGGTCTATTGCGACACCTGCGGCATGGTGCCCGTGCCCGAGGATCAGCTCCCCGTGCGCCTGCCCCTCGACGTGCAGACGCACCCGGACGGCAAGTCCCCCCTGCCCCACACCCCCGAATTCTACGAATGCGTCTGCCCCAAGTGCGGCGGCGCGGCCCGGCGCGAAACCGACACGATGGACACCTTTGTGGAATCGTCGTGGTACTTCGCCCGCTACACCGACGCCCGCAACGACAAGGCCCCCTTCGACATGGAGGCCCTCAAATACTGGCTCTCGGTGGACCAGTACATCGGCGGCGTGGAGCACGCCATCCTGCATCTGCTCTACGCGCGCTTCTTCACCAAGGTGCTGCGCGATCTGGGCTTTTTCCCCAAGGGCCTCGACGAGCCCTTCGCCAATCTGCTCACGCAGGGCATGGTGCTCAAGGACGGCAGCAAGATGTCCAAGTCCAAGGGTAACGTCGTCGATCCCACTGAAATGATCGCCAAGTACGGCGCGGACACCGTGCGCCTCTTCTGCCTCTTCGCCGCGCCGCCGGAACGCGATTTCGACTGGAGCGACAGCGGCATCGAAGGGGCCTCCCGCTTCCTGAACCGCATCTGGCGCCTGTATGCGGATACCCGCGACTTCCTCTCCCCCGTGAGCGCCTGCTCGTCCGAGGCAAGCGATGCGACGACGCCCACGGCCAAGGAAATCAGGCTCAAGGAACATCTTACGGTCAAGAAGGCCAGCGAGGACATCGGCAACCGTTACCAGTTCAACACCGCCATCGCCGCGATCATGGAACTGGTCAACGCCCTCTACCTCGCCAAGGACGAACTCGCCGCCACGGAAGAAGGGCGCAAGGTGCTCTCCTCCGCCGTGGCCACCGTGCTCACCCTGCTCTCTCCCATCACCCCGCATGTGTGCGAGGAACTGTGGGAAGATTTGGGCCATGCCGCGACCATCGACACGCAGGCGTGGCCGACGTGGAAGGCCGACGCCCTCGAACGCGACGTGCTCACCGTGGTCATCCAGATCAACGGCAAGCTGCGCGGCAAGATCGATGTGCCGTCCTCGGCGTCCAAGGAAGAGGTGGAAAAGCTCGCGCTCGCCGAACAGAACATCGTCCGCCATCTGGAAGGGCTCACCGTCCGCAAGGTCGTGGTCATTCCCGGCAAACTCGTCAACGTGGTGGCCAACTGACATGATGCCGCACCCGGAAACCACTCGGCAGGGGACTTGGTCGCATCCGGCGGCTCGGCTGCTTTGCGGGCTCTTCGTCTGCCTGCTGCTGGCCGGGTGCGGCTATGTCTGGCGCGGTCAGGAGGGCTCGCTCTCCGAAAACAGCGTACTCGGCAACGGCAGCAAAACGCTGCGGATAAAAAGCGTGGAACAGACGACGCTCTACCCGTGGCTTACCTATCAGATACGCTCGCTCGTGCGCGACGACATCAACGCCCGCAGCCTTGCGAAATGGGTGGACGACGGCCCGGCGGACTATACCCTCACCGTGCGCGTGCCGAGCTTCCAGGTCCGCAACTACGGCCAGTACCGCAGCGCGGCCGAACTCTACACGGCCACCATCACCATGGAATTCATCGTCTACGACGGGAAGACCAATACCGAAGTGTGGCGCTCGGGCAGCATCTATTATAGCGAGAACTATGAAAACGCCAATGAGGAGTCGGCTATCCGCTCCATCCTCGAACTGGCCGTCCGTCGCTGCATGGACGCCTTGCAGCAACGTTTCTGACCCGACGGGACAGGGCCGTCGCGCACGCCTATGACCACACGACCCGGTTTCACTTTCTGCGTTTGCCCGGACGGGAAGCTCCTCCGCCAGCAGGTGGAGGAGCTTCTTGCGGCCTGCCCCGAGGCGGGCCGTGAGCGGCATGTCTTCTGGGGGGACGAGGAGCTTTCGCCCAAATTCTGGGAAATCCTCACCCTGCAAGGGCTTTTTTCCGCCTCGCGGGTCATGCTCGTGCGCAACGCGCACGCCCTGCCCGCCGACACGTGGAAACGCCTCTCCGCCGCCCTTGCCCGGCCCAACCCTCAGACATGGCCCATCTTCTGCCTTGAAACGGCGTGGGAAAAGGGACAGCCCAAAATCCCGGCCCACCTGACGAAACTCCCCTGCTTCACCTTCGCCGACTCCAAGGGCTGGGTCTGGCGCTCACCGGGCCTCGAACCCCGCTCCATGCGCCGCCATATCCAGCAGCGGGCCAAGGCCATCGGCCTTGAACTGGAACCCGGCTGCGTGGACATCCTCGCCGAGACGCTCCTTCCGGACGCCGCCGCCGTGGACGCCGAACTCGCCAAGCTCCAGCTTCTCGCGGACGGCAGGCCGCTTACGCAGGAAGAGGCCCGCGGCGTGGCCGCCGTAGGGGAATTCAACGTCTTCGCCTTCCTGCGCCAGCTCCAGTCCGGCCAGACGGCCAAGGTGTGGAAAAGCATCCTTGAGGAACAGGCCAAAGGCGAGGAGCCGCTCTTCTACCTGCTCGCCATGCTCCAGCGGGAGGCGCGCCAGCTCTGGCAGCTTGCCGCCGGGGAAACCGTGCGCCTCAACCCTTCGGATCAGCAGGCCAAGGAGCAGACGGCTTCCCGGCTCGGCCTCGGCGGGCTGGCCCGGCTGTGGGACGCCATGCACACGGCCGAGCTTTCCGTGAAGTCGGGGCGCCGCTCCCCCGCTCAGGCGCTGGACGCGCTTATGGGCGATCTCACGCTGCTTTTCGCCCCCGTCCCGCGCCGCTCTCAGCCGCGCTGATTCTTTCTCACGGCGGATTCGCCCCTTCCCTCTTGCTTACCCCGCAGGACTGCTTATTATGTCAACTGGTACGCCCCACTATGCCGGACATCGGGCCCGGCTGCGCCAGCGCCTGCTGCGCGACGCCTCCGCGCTGGCCGAGTATGAAATACTCGAACTCCTGCTCGGCTACGTCTTTGTGCGCAAGGACACCAAGCCGCTGGCCAAGGAACTTCTGCAACGCTTCGGCAGCATCCGTGGCGTGATCGACGCCCTGCCCGCGGAATTGCAGGCTATCCCCGGCGTGGGGGAAGGCGTGGCCGCGTTCCAGCTTCTCTTGCGCGAACTGCTGGCCCGCTATGCGGAGGCCCCGGTCCGGGAACGGTCGGCCCTCTGCTCGCCCGCCGCAGTGAGGGCGATGGTCCTTCCCCGGCTGGCCGGATGCCCCTGCGAGGAATTGTGGATAGCCACCGTGGACGCGCAAAACCGCCTCATCACGTGGGAGCGGGTGGCGCAAGGCACGGTGGGCACCGTCCAGTGTTACCCGAGGGACATCCTGCTCAAGGTTCTGGAGCGCAAGGCCAGCGGCTTTTTCCTCGTCCACAACCATCCCGGCGGCACGCCCAAGGCCTCGCCTGAGGATGCAGAAATGACGAGGAACATCCAGCGCCTCGCCACGGGCATGGGGTTGCGCCTGCTTGATCATCTGATCATCGGGGACGGGGTTTGCTACAGCATTCGAGAGGACGGCCTGATCTGAACCATGGGTTCGCACCGTACTACTTTTTGAGGATACCGCTATGACATTTGATTCCGAAAACGATAACGACGACAAGAAAGAGGAAACGCCCGTCCGCCGTCGGCGCAGGCCGGCCCGACGCCGCGTGGCCGCCCAGATTCAGGACGTGCAGATGGACGCCTCCCCTGACGACGATACCGCCGCTTCGCAGGAAATCCCCTCCACCATGCCGCTGCTGCCGCTGCGGGACGTGGTGGTCTTCAACTACATGATCGTGCCCCTCTTCGTGGGCCGCGAGCAGTCCGTGCAGGCCGTGGAAGCCGCCGCTACGCATGGCCGCCATATTTTCCTCTGCGCCCAGAAGGACGGGCAGGTGGAGAACCCCAAGGCCGATGATCTCTATCCGGTCGGCTCTGTGGCCCTTATCCTGCGCCTGCTCAAGATGCCCGACGGTCGCATCAAGGCCCTCGTGCAGGGCGTGTCCCGCGCCCGGCTCATGCGCCTTGAGGAGGGCGGGCCCTATCTTTCCGCGCACGTGGAGCTTATGCCGGAACCGGAAGCCACCGCTCCCGAATCGGAACAGGAAGCCCTCATCCGCTTCGCGCGCGAACAGTGCGAGCGCATCCTCTCCCTGCGCGGCATCCCCACCGGCGACATCATGGGCGTGCTCAGCAACGTCAGCGAACCCGGACGGCTTTCCGATCTCATCGCCGCCAACCTGCGGCTCAAGATGGAGGAAGCGCAGGAAATCCTCCAGTGCATCGATCCGATGGATCGCCTCCGCCTCATCATCACCCATCTGGTGCATGAGTCCGAAGTGGCGACCATGCAGATCAAGATTCAGACCTCGGCCCGCGAGGGCATGGACAAGGCGCAAAAAGAATATTTCCTGCGCGAGCAGCTCAAGGCCATCCGCAAGGAGCTGGGCGACGGCGTAGACGCCGACGAGGAACTTGAGGACATCACCAAGGCCATCGAAAAGGCCGGACTTCCCCCGGATGTGCGCAAGGAGGCGGACAAGCAACTCAAGCGCCTCGCCACCATGCACGGCGATTCCGCCGAAGCCAGCGTGGTGCGCACCTATCTCGACTGGCTGGCCGAACTGCCGTGGAAAAAGACCTCCAAGGATCAACTCGACATCAACAAGGCCAAGGCGGTGCTGGACGAGGATCATTACGGGCTTGAAAAAATCAAGGACCGTATCCTTGAATATCTGAGCGTGCGCAAGCTTAATCCCGATTCAAAAGGGCCCATCCTCTGCTTCGCGGGCCCTCCCGGTGTGGGCAAGACCTCGCTGGGCCGTTCCATCGCCCGGGCGCTGGGCCGCAAGTTCCAGCGCATTTCCCTCGGCGGGATGCGCGACGAGGCGGAAATCCGCGGCCATCGCCGGACCTACATCGGGGCCATGCCGGGGCGCATCATTCAGGCCATGAAGCAGGCCGGGACCAAGAACCCGGTGATCATCCTTGACGAAATCGACAAGCTCGGCAACGATTTCCGGGGCGATCCCTCGGCGGCTCTCCTTGAGGCGCTGGACCCGGAACAGAACTTCAATTTCAGCGATCACTACCTGAACGTGCCTTTCGATCTCTCCAAGGTGCTCTTCATCTGCACGGCGAACCATCTGGAGAACATCCCCGGCCCGCTGCGCGACCGTCTGGAAATCATTTCCCTGCCCGGCTACACGCAGCAGGAGAAGCTGGCCATTGCCCGCAAGTACATCCTGCCCAAGCAGCTCAAGGAAAACGGCCTCAGGGAAAACGATCTGGCCCTGCCGGACGCGGCCATGAACCGCATCATCCGCGAGTACACCCGTGAAGCCGGGCTGCGCAATCTGGAGCGGGAAATCGGCACGGTCTGCCGCAAGATCGCACGCCGCAAGGCCGAAGGTGAAAAGCCGCCCTTCCGGGTGACTGCCGCCGGGCTTCCCAAACTCCTCGGCGCGCCCGTCTTCATTGACGACGACACTGAAAAGAGGCTTATTCCCGGCGTAGCCCTCGGCCTCGCGTGGACGCCTGCGGGCGGCGAAATCCTGCACATCGAGGTTTCGGCGGTCAAGGGCAAGGGTTCGCTCACGCTTACCGGGCAACTCGGGGACGTGATGAAGGAAAGCGCGCAGGCCGCGTTGACCTACGCCCGCTCCCGCGCGGACTCCCTCGGCATCGAACCGGATTTCGCGGAGCACAGGGACATCCATATTCATGTCCCCGCCGGTGCCACGCCCAAGGACGGCCCCTCCGCCGGTGTCACGCTGGTGACGGCGCTCATTTCGGCCCTGACCGGCAAGTCCGTACGTGGCGACATCTGCATGACCGGAGAAATCACCCTGCGAGGCCGGGTACTGCCCGTAGGCGGCATCAAGGAAAAGGTGCTCGCCGGGGTCGCCCGTGGCAT